>OKRX01001511.1_pt1 | contig 16891 bp, 11 predicted proteins | sample 1601241 | NCBI WGS metagenome assembly OKRX01 (sample SAMEA3541500, study PRJEB24748) | human gut metagenome | biome: human gut; feature: human-associated habitat; material: faeces | place: China | collected 2012
TGTTAAGCACGCCGCCAGCGTTCATCCTGAGCCAGGATCAAACTCTCATGTTAAAGTTTTGATTCCAGTCAAAATTCGCTTGGCTAATTTTAACCGTTATTACTGTTGTTTTGGTTTTGTTCTGAATGTTCTCTTGAACTTCAAGGCTTAACCAAAAGCCTTTGTTCTTAGAATTTTCAGGGTTTTACATACTGTTCAGTTTTCAAGGTTCTTTGTTGTTGTCTCATTGACAGCTCATTTATATTACCACAAGCAGTTATCTTTGTCAACAACTTTTTTTATTTTATTTTTCGCAACTAAGCTCTCGCTCAACAGCTTGAATATCATATCATAGGCAGTTGTCGTTGTCAACTATTTTTTCTTAATTTTCAAAACATTTTCGCAAATAAGAAAACCTGTGATATTCGATTTTCCCTGCATATGCAGACCAACGTCAAAACACGTTAGAGTTAGAGTTTACCATTTCAGCATTAACTTGTCAAGGGATTTTCACTTGTTTTTTCGCTGACATATTCCATACAGAATCATTGCGCATCCTCGCGGAGCGTTTATCTCAGCCGAAGACCCAACTCCCACTGAGACAAATTTGCTATTACTCGCCACCTAAAGAGGTGGGTGTCTTCTCGACTGAAATAAAAAAATTGGCACACCTAACTCATCACTAAGTAGCGAGAATGCGGTGTGCCGTTTTTCAATATCACAGTTTTTCTCTATAAGCTTTTACATAATCCGTTTCACAACACCCATCAGGATGCTTCCAAGCATATTGTGGTCATACAGCCAGGTCAGCCAGATATTGCTTTCTATCTGGTTCAGGAAAAGTTCACCAATCGCCGTTGCCGAGAACAGTGTAATAAGCAGTGCTGCAATCCAGACGAAAAAGATCCCTTCCGCACCCCCCAGCACGGCACCTGCCAGACGGTTCAGCCCCGATATGATCGGCAGCCGGGAGACCACATTGAGCGATACGGACAGAACACGCAGTCCGCCGAACACGGCTGCAAACAGCAGAAAAAAACTTATAATATTGATCAGGCTGTTTGCCAGATAACGGCTGACGTAGTGGGTAAAGCTGCTTACACCCAGTGCCTCGTAAACTTCGCTGTTATTATTCTCCAGAAGCGCATCCTTTAACTGTTCCGGAAGCTCCATTTCTTCAATAATACTGCGCTGTACGGATGGCGGCGCCGCGTCAGCTGCCTCATTTTCCGCCTCATCGTCCTTTTGGATAAATTTCGTCACGCTGTCCTCCACCGCCTGATAGACCACCTCATTGCTGCGAAGCAGATTCGCGACAGACGGCGCACCAAAATGAACCACCCCCAACGACAGCACCAGGGAAACGGCCGAGACTGCCAGGCGGACGAATCCGCGGTAATGCCCGTACAGTACCATGGAAACCAGATAGACTGCCACCGCCACAAACAGCCAGTTTTCTTTTATATAAGCACCCATCGTCTGATCGCCTCCGCTACGCCCTCTTCCCGGTTCGAAGCGGCAATCCGGTCTGCGCGTTCCTTTAAAAATGGGGCGCCATTTTCCATCGCCACGCCGATTCCTGCTGCCTCCAGCATGGGCCAGTCGTTTTCGCCGTCTCCAAATGCCATCGTCTCCTCCGCTTCAATTCCCAGATACTGACAGAGATTCCGCAGCCCGCTCCCCTTTGTGATGCCCGCCGCGTTGAGTTCCAGATTCCACGGAAGCGAGGAGGTCACCAGAACCTCCGGCATCGCTTCCAGCTTTGCCCGGACTGCCTGCTTGCTCTCCCGGTCCTTAAAATTTAAATTCATCTTCTGCACCGGGCATTTTTTCTCCCGTAGATACTCCACCATGTCAGTGACTGCCCGGCGCGTCGCCCGGATATAGGCGCATTCACGTTCCGGTATCCCGTATTCTTCCAGCTGTGCCAGCAATCGCGTCTCGCTGACGCCGCCCTCCGATACATACGTATCGTAAATAACCGGATGCCGACGCAGCACCTCAATCACCCGGATCGTCTCTTCCCAGCTCAGGCAGCTTTCCGACACCCAGGTATTTTTCCCGAAATCCCGGACGACCGCCCCATTTGTAAATATGCCATAGTGGACGCCCGGCAGGCTCAAAACCTCCTCTGGCACTGCCGGGAGCGCGCGCCCGGTCGCCGGGACAATCTCAATCCCCCGCTGCGCGCACAGTTCCATCACCTGTCTTGTTTTTTCCGACACGTGCATTTTTTCATTTAACAGTGTCCCATCTAAATCGAGGGCTATTAACCGTGTTCCCATCTTTCTCTCCCGTATCTCCTTTTACTGTCCACTACCAGAAAACGCTGCCGGGAAGCATTCCCCCGCAGCGCTCTCTTTTACTAATTAGTTTTAATTTTAAAATTTCTCGAATTGTTTTAATTAATCAAAGAAATGTTTCTCTTTCAGAATCAGAAGTCCATCCTTATCATATTTCGATGAGAACAGTCCGCTGAAGGATTTCTTCTCCGCCTTATCTGCAGCTTCCTCGATCAAATCTTCGGCACTTGTCTTGGTAAGCGGTTCTCCGTCCTCCTCCATCATCTCAGCGCGCTCGTACAAAGCCAGCATGCTCTTTCCCGAAATACTGCAGTCGATCTCCGATGCATATTTGCAGGCGTACTGAACAAACTCCTCAACATCCATATCGCCGGACTTTTTGGACGGTTTCTCTTCCGGCTCATCCTCTGGATAATTGGAATACTCGTCGTCCTCGCGTTCGTCTTTATAGCTGTCTTTGTAATCGTCCTTATAATCATCACGATAGCCGCCACGCGCATAATCATCCTCCGGCTCATACTCGTCCTTCTCGTAGTGATCTTCTTCGTCTTCATACTCCGGCTCGTCATCGCGTCTTGCCTCTTCCTGACGGCGCAGTTCTTCTCTCTGCCGCTCTGCCAGACGGCGATCTTCCTCCGCTTTACGCGCTTCTTCTGCCTCTTTGGCTGCCAGCGCCTGTGCTTCTGCCTTGGCGCGCTCTTCTTCCTCACGGCGGGCTGCTGCTTCCTGCTGTCTGCGTTTTTCCTCTGCCTCTTTTTCTGCCTGACGGCGGATCTCCGCTTCACGCTCTGCCTGGCGTTTTCTGGCTGCTTCTGCTTCCTGCTGCGCCTGCTGGCGTTTCAGCTCTTCCTCACGCGCCTGTGCCAGCTTCGCTGCATCGTCTTTCTGGTTTTCACAGCCGATATACTGGAAACGCTCTGCTAATGCCGGATATGCGCGGTGCATCTGCTCTAAACGTGCCTGCGTATCAATCAGAACAACGACCATGCCGGTTTCATCCTGTGTCATCAGTTCTTCCAGCTCTTCCACCGTCAAATCGTCCAGATCGGCTGCATGCTCGACCACCAGATCCTTGCCTGCCAGGCGCTCCGCCACCGATGCGATGCCGCGATGAGAAAGGTTTGCGCCGCTGATCTTGGCAACCGGATGCTTGGTCCCCAGCTCGCGGTGAATCTTTTTCAGGGAATCAAGTGCCATCGCAAGACCGGCTGCCGGATCTTCCGCCTCGATCATCAGATGATTCGATTCCTTGATCTCCTCTTCTTCCTCTTCCGGTTCGAAATCCCAGTCTTCCACTATGGTTTCCTCTTCCTCTTCAAATTCATGAATCGGAGCTTCCTCGCTCTTTTCCTCTGCCTCTGCCGGTTCTAGGTCGCGGAGATTCCTGAAAACACGTGTCTCCCCTTCGGATGCGCCCTCTTCCTCATCGTAAGGCTTGATCTTGGACACTTCTTTTGCCAGCGCTTCTTCCGCCTGTGCTTCATGAAGGCTTGCTACTACATCCTCGTCCAGCGCAGCCTTTTCTACCTTCTCGTCCGCCGGTTTTGTCTCAGCTTTCGGTTTTCCAGCCTTCTCTTCTGGCTCTGCCTGCTCTGGCTGTCCCTCCGGCTCATTCTCCGGTTCGTCGTCCAGCTCTGCCTCCGGCTCATCCGTATCCAGATACTCTTCTTCCGGCTCCGGCTTGCGGTATGTACCGTTCTTGTACTCTTCTTCCACCGCACGCAGCTTCTCTTCGTACTTCTCGCGGTTTTCCACCAGATCCATCTGATATTTCGTCAGCGGCGCATACTGAAGTTTCAGTTCCATTGCCTTGTCCACATATTTGCCAAGACCGAACATCAGCATGATCTTGTCGCAGATCCGCACACAGTCGTCCGCCTGGTTCGCCTGATGATAAAGCTCTGCCAGGTGGTACAGCCATTTCTCATCCAGCTCTTCCTGACAATATCTCTCCAGAGAATTGATCTGCTGCTCTAACGGCGCATCCTTCGCCTCCAGAATCAGGAAACGAAGCAGATACTGGCGCGGGTCATCGCCGGACAGCTCACAGAACTCCCGGTAATATGCCTCTGCCTCCTGAATATTATTTTCACGCAATGCAAGGTCAGTCAGCTTATATAAAAGCCCCTTTCCAAGCGGCGCTCTCTCATATGCCAGCAATAAAATATCCTTGGCATCCTGATACTCTGCATTTTTCTCATAAATCTGGGAAATCATCGTAAGCAGGCTGGTGCTGCGTACACGACGCCAGTCGATGGTATCGGCGATCTTCATCGCCGTCTCGAAATCTCCCTTGTTGACCAGTTTCTTAATCTGCTCTACCTTGATGTTAAACTCGTATTTATCCATCTTATGCATCTCCTAACTTCCTGCCGCGGCAGAAGTTTTATTGTTACTGTTCACGCATACATGCCCGGTAACGTTTTATTTGCTCACCGGCTACAGCTCTGTACGCCCATCCAGCGCGCGTAGAAGCGTTACCTCATCAATATATTCCAAGTCGCCCCCGACCGGAACGCCGCTGGCGATTCGCGTCACCCGGATCCCTGTCGGCTTAATCAGCTTGCTCAAATACATCGCGGTCGTCTCGCCCTCCAGGCTTGAGTTGGTTGCGATAATGACCTCACGAACCTCTTCTTTCTGCAGGCGAGTCATCAGCTCCTTGAGCCGGATGTCGCCCGGCCCGATCCCCAGCATCGGGGAGATCGCCCCATGCAGCACATGATAGACCCCGTTGTATTTTCCTGTCTTTTCATATGCCGCCAGATCGCGCGTATTTTCCACCACCATGATCGTCTCATGATCTCGCCGGTCGCTGCTGCAGATCGGGCACAGTTCCTTATCAGTCAATGTGCAGCACTCCTTGCAGTAACGCACATTCTGCTTGGCTTCCAGAATCGCGCCAGACAAGTGCCTGACCTGTTCTTCCGGCATATTGATGATATGAAATGCAAGACGCTGCGCCGATTTACTTCCGATTCCAGGAAGTTTTGACAATTCTTCGATTAGCTTGCTAATCTGGCTGCTGTAATAATCCATCGCTTAAAACGGGAATCCGCCTCCCAGACCGCCAAGGCCACCGGTCAACTGGGACATCATCTGGCTGCTGTCCTCTTCCGCCTGACGGAATGCCTCGTTGGTCGCCGCCACGATCAGATCCTCTAACATCTCGATATCATCCGGATCCACTACTTCCTCAGACAGTTTCACGGAAAGAACCTCTTTTTTACCAGATACGGTCACAGTTACAGCGCCGCCACCTGCGGATGCGCTGTACTGCTTCTCCTCCAGCTCTTTCTGCTTCTCTTCCATCTGGCGCTGCATTCTCTGCGCCTGCTTCATTAAATTGTTCATATTGCCCGGCATACCGCCTGGGAAACCGCCACGTTTTGCCATGGTGTCATTCCTCTCTTTCACTTCTTTTTATTTATATTCAGACTGGCTGCCGATTGCAGCCGGTTCTATATATCATATAAACCCACTAATATCATTTATCTGCATTTAATCACAGCTTCTTGCATTACAAAACAAGGCTCATCTTTGGCAAGCTCCACTACACGGAATCATCCTCTTCGACAATCACATCGGTATGGATTGCGTTCTTTAAATCCTCATCACTGACATAAACCGTTCTTTGCGGCACAGCAGATGATTCTAAACGGACCTTAAATTGCAGAGTCTTTTTGTATTTTTCTTGCACTACTTCCTGCAAATTCTTAAGCTCAGGCTCCCGATTGATAATTCCAAACGTATTTTCATCTGTACACACAATGCAAAGGCAGCCTTCGCCCGCCGGTTCTACACTTGTCTTGGGAAGACTGAGCCTAATCGAACCCACAAGCTGGCTCAGGGACGCAATCCGTCCCCATTCTTTCCGCATCAGCATCAGATCTTCGTACTGTGCCGGCGGAAGGGATACCATCTTCGGCTCAGGCGGCGTTTCCACCACAGCCGTTTTGGAGGATGCCGCCTGCCCCGCTGCCGGTGCAAGGGACGCCAGTTTCTGTAGATTGTCCGGCATTTCCTGCATTTTCTGCTCTAATAGCGTAATCCGCTGTAAAATGGAATCAAGATTCTGTTCCATCGACGGCGTCGTCAGCTTGATAAAGGCAATCTCCACCAGAATCCGCTTCTGCGACGCGTAGCGCAGCTGCCCGGAAAGCTCCGAGAAAATACGGATGTAACGCATCAGCGTTTCCGTATCAACGCCTGCCGCCTCTTCCTTTAAAACTGCCAGATTTTCCTCCGACATATCGAGCATATCGCCCGGTTCGTCGGTCGTCTTGGCAATCAGGAGATTTCGCATATACCAGACGAAATCGTTGACGAGCTGCGAAAGATCGCGCCCCTGGATGATCATTTCCTCAATCTCACGGATGCACGCCTTCGTATCACTTGCAAGCACCGCCTGAAACAGCTTGCTGAACACGCGGTTATCGACCGCGCCCAACACCTCGAGCACATTGTCATACGTCAGCTTTTCCCCGAAATGGAACGCCACGCACTGATCGAGAAGACTTAACGCATCTCGCATCGAGCCATCCGCCGCACGTGCCACATACCTAAGTGCCCGATCGTCTACATCGATCTGCTCCGCCTGCGTCAGCTCCGCCAGCCGTCCCGCGATGGTATCGATCGAGATCCGCTTGAAATCATATCTCTGGCACCGGGACAGGATCGTGATCGGGATCTTGTGGACCTCCGTCGTCGCCAAGATAAATATAACGTAGGACGGCGGTTCTTCCAGCGTCTTTAAGAGCGCATTGAACGCGCCGATCGAAAGCATATGAACCTCGTCAATGATGTAGACGCGGTAGCGCCCATCCGTCGGCGGGTACTGCACCTGCTCCCGGATATCGCGGATATTTTCCACGCCATTGTTGGATGCCGCATCGATCTCCACCACATTGAGGGAAGCTCCTTCCGCAATCTGGCGGCACATACTGCACTCGCCGCAGGGGCTGCCGTCCACCGGATGTTCACAGTTGACTGCCCGTGCAAAGATCTTGGCAATACTCGTCTTACCGGTTCCGCGCGTCCCGCAGAAGAGGTACGCGTGCCCGATCCGCCCGGAGTTGATCTGATTTTTCAGGGTCTTTACGATATGGTCCTGACCCCGGACCTCTTCAAAGGACGTCGGACGCCATTTTCTGTACAGTGCTGTATATGACATAAACTACTACTTCCTTACTATTCGTCGCCGAAGCTGATGCCTACATCCTTAGCTTCCCGGATAATATCGCTCTTCGGATCGACCATCTTTAATTTACCGGCAATGTCCGCGAGCGGAATTTTTTCAATCTTATTGTTGTTTAAAGCGACCATATAGCCGTATTCTTTGCGGCGGATCATCTCTGCTGCCTCCGCGCCGAGGCGCGTCGCAATCACGCGGTCATACGGACATGGCTCGCCTCCGCGCTGCATATGCCCCGGAACCGTCACACGGATCTCCTGCCCCGTCCGCTCGGAAATCTGGGCGCCCAGCTCGTAAGCGACCGACGGATAAACCGGTCCATTTTTCTTCTTTTCTTTTAATTCTTTCTTGGTCAGGGCTGCATTTTCCTTGGAAATCGCGCCCTCTGCGACCGCCAGAATCGTGAAATTCTTGCCATTTTTAGTACGGCTGCGGATCGCATTTACCACCACATCAATATCATACGGGATCTCCGGCAGGAGAATGATGTCAGCTCCGCCCGCGATGCCTGCATAGAGCGCCAGCCATCCCACTTTGTGGCCCATGATCTCCACGATGAAGACTCTGCCATGAGACGCCGCCGTCGTATGAATACAGTCGATGGCATTGGTCGCTACATCAACCGCACTATGGAATCCAAACGTAAGATCGCTGCCCCAGAGATCGTTGTCTATGGTCTTCGGAAGAGAAACGATATTGAGTCCTTCCTCCCGCAGCAGATTTGCCGTCTTCTGGCTGCCGTTGCCGCCTAAAATGACGAGGCATTCCAGTTTCAGCTTGTAATAGGTGTGTTTCATCGCTTCCACTTTATCCAGACCGTTCTCGTCCGGCGTCCGCATCAGCTTGAAAGGCTGTCTGGAAGTTCCCAGAATCGTACCTCCGCGTGTCAGAATCCCGGAAAAATCCGACTGTTTCATAATCCGGTAGTCTGCATACATAAGACCTTTATAGCCGTCTTCAAATCCAACTATCTCTATGTCATCGAACATCTTGTACAGCGATTTTGCCACGCCTCGCATCGTCGCATTTAAGCTCTGGCAGTCGCCGCCGCTGGTTAACATACCGATTCTTCTCATGAGCGCTTTCCCTTTCTTCATAACCGTCCAGTACCTTCACAGTTACCCTTATTCTAAGTTTCCAACAACCCCCATATCAGGATAAACTACACCCATTTTGTAATTATAATACAATCATATCCCGCGGGCAAGAAAAAATTCCTTACAAATATCATAGACATAAAAATACCGAGATACGCGCTTTTAATCTGCTCCGGCACGGTATTCCTACCCCTTGGCAAATCAAATTCCACATATCCCGGCTATATTCACACACCTGCAAAAATGCTTGTTTCTGTATCTATTATTTTCTATTTTTTATTTCATAGGAAGCAATTTCCTATGAAATAAAAAAATCCGCACGCCCGGCTTCGAACGTATGCCATGGACGTTACCCTGACAGTTAACTCGGTCCAGGCTGCCTTGCGGCACACAGAAGCTTCTGCTTAGTGCTGCTGCATTCCTGCCCTGACACGGTTCACAGATTTCTGTTGCGCAAGACCCAGACTTCAACGCCACTTTTCAGGGGCAGCCCCACAGTAAAAACGCCCTCGGTCGGACAACACCCCTGCTATAGCGGATTGCAGGTACAGGGCACCGCTAACTCCCCGGCTGTGCGGAAACTTTATGACTTGATCTTATATGACGGAATGACCTGCAGACCGTCAGCCTGTTTAGTATACATGGCAGCCGCCGTTTTGTCAAGCCGGAGCTTGACTAACAAGCATTGTATAAAAATACACAAGAATACATTTTATTGTTTTTTTATCATTTTTTATCCCAGAATCTTGCAACAGAAGAAAGAAATTATTATAATAGGTATAAATCTAGCGACTGCAAAAAGTCAAACAGTTACTAAATCATAAAATTCTGTAAGATTGGAGCAACGATTATGGAAAAGAAAAATATCGACTGGAGCAACATCGGTTTCGGCTATATGCCAACGGATTACCGCTATGTTTCCATGTACCAGAATGGTTCCTGGGACGAAGGCGCCCTTACCTCCGACCCGAATATTACCCTGAATGAATGTGCCTGTGTTCTGCAGTATGCACAGACTTGCTTCGAGGGTCTGAAAGCGTATACGACCGAGGACGGCCATATCGTTACGTTCCGTCCTGACTTAAACGGCGAGCGTATGGAGAATTCCGCAAAAGGTCTTGAAATGCCGCCATTCCCGAAGGAGCGCTTCGTAGACGCCATCACAAAAGTAGTAGAAGCCAACGCAGCATTCGTACCGCCGTATGGTTCCGGTGCAACCCTGTACATCCGCCCGTATATGTTCGGTTATGATTCCATTATCGGCGTTAAACCGGCAAACATCTATCAGTTCCGTGTATTCTGTACACCGGTTGGCCCGTACTTCAAGGGCGGCGCTAAACCGATCACCATCCGCGTCAGCGATTTCGACCGTGCAGCACCTCACGGAACCGGTCACATCAAAGCCGGATTAAACTATGCGATGAGCCTGCATGCGATCGTCGATGCTCATAAGAACGGTTTCGATGAGAACATCTACCTGGATCCGCAGACACGTACCAAGATCGAGGAGACCGGCGGCGCAAACGTTATCTTTATCACCAAAGACGGCAAGCTGGTAACTCCGAAGTCCAACAGCATCCTTCCGTCTATCACACGCCGTTCTATCCTGCAGGTTGCAAGAGATTACCTTGGCATGGAGACCGAAGAGCGTGAAGTATACTTAGACGAAGTAAAAGATTTCGCAGAGTGCGGTCTGTGCGGTACCGCAGCTGTTATCTCCCCGGTTGGCAAGATCGTTGACCACGGCAAGGAAATCTGTTTCCCGGCAGGTATGGAGAAGATGGGTCCGGTTACCCAGAAACTCTACGAGACACTGACCGGCATCCAGATGGGTCACATCAAAGCTCCGGAGGGCTGGATCCACGTAATCAAATAAGGACTGTATTTTTCGGTTTGAATGGGAAATATGGAATGCAAAAAGCTGGTGGAAATCATTCACCAGCTTTTTCTTCTTTCTTCTTTTTTCTCTTTTCACGCAATTCTTTGAAAAATTCTTTCAACATCATCGAACATTCCTCGCCCAAAAGTCCTTCTTCTGTCTCCACCTGATGATTGAATCTTTTTTCATCCAGAAGATTCAGTACCGAACCGGCGCAGCCGGCTTTCGGGTTCATGGAACCGATGTAAACTTTTGGAATCCGCGCCTGCACGATCGCCCCTGCGCACATCGGGCATGGTTCCAACGTCACGTACAGCTCACATTCTTCCAGGCGCCAGTCGCCCATGCGCTTGCACGCTTTTTTGATTGCCGCGATCTCCGCATGTGCCAGCGCGCTATGATCGACCATCCGACGGTTGTAACCCCTGCCGATGATTTTGTCCTCATACACGATCACGCAGCCGATCGGCACTTCTCCGAGCGCCCAGGCTTTCTTCGCCTCGCGGATCGCCGCTTTCATATATTTCTCTTCCTGTGTCAATTTTGCTGCCACTGTTTTTTCCTCTTTCTTGTTTTATATATTTCTATCTTTTCCTCCATTCAAATTTATCCGCTTCCAACAACAGACATCCTTATCTCAGTTTCCCGGCAAGTTTGCTCCGCTGCCAACCAAACACCTGAAAGCATTTGACCTATATCCATCCTACCCAGAAAAGCTATCCTTTGTCAAGAGTTCTGTAAAAGGAGCGACCGGCTTTTATGTAAAATTCAAATCCGTATACCAATACCCGAACCGGCTATCGCGCGGCGGCTGGCGGGTGGAACGGACAAAGCGGTCAAAGCCGAACATCGCCGCCATATATTTTTCATTGTTTCCATAATGTCCCGGCACGCCCAGAATGTAGCGCCCCCGTTCACCGGGTTTCCCCAGTCTCGCCAGAATCAGATATCGGTAGTTGTAGTAACCGTGCAGAAGAAAGCTGTTATTTCCATACACCCAGTTTTCCCGCGGCAGAAGCCCGATATCCTGCGGTTTGATTACCAGAATCTCGCAGCCGTCGGCGCATTCGAAGGCGGTTACTTTGGGATAGGCAGCACGCAGACGGTTCCAGAGGGACTCGGCGGGATCTTCTTTCGAAAATTCCTTGGATGAATCTGGTTGCGGTTGTTTTTGATTTTGAGAGTCCGACCGAAATGCCTCTTGATGGTCTGGTGGAGAATCTGGAGGCATTTCTTTCCGGACTTCCCAGGTGGATTCTTGAGAATCTTTCCGTCGCGCCTCTGTCTGCGCTTCCTGAAAGGATTCCTGAGAACTTTCCTGCGGTGTCTCCGTTTGCACTTCTTGAGTGGATTCCTGAAAACTTTCTTGCGGTGTTTCCGTTTGCGTTTCCTGAACAACTTCTGCCTCTTGATGATCGGATGTTTCTGAGATATCTGGAACCGCTTCCATGGTTTCCGTGTCCTCGAAAATCTCCAGGTTTGAATCCTCCAGCTTTTCTGGCTGGGGCTGGCTGATTCCGAAGTCCGTTTCGTTTATATTCACAGCTTCTTTCTTCTCTGTCTCCGTGGATGTGTCCTGACTCTCCATTTCTCCCGACCGGGTAAGTTCTGACGCCTCATCCAATTTTTCTTTCCCTACAGACGCGCTGTTCACTTCCCCAGATACATTCTCTGCCAGTTTCCGCGTTGCCTCTTCCTTCTCCGCTTCCTGCTCCCGCACTTTCTCAGCAGTCACATCCGCCAGCTCAACCTCTGCCGCATGCGCGACGGCATCTTCCCAGATCGTCGTATAGGCACGCCATGCGCTGTCCGTCTCATGAAGAGTCAGACCACAGCACTCTTCCATATTGCAGCCGCTTCCTTCAATATTTTCACAATTGACGACGGCACGGAACTCCCCATTTCCGCCACGGACAAACAGGGTGCCGATACGGATCTCCTCCTGCCCTGCCAGAAGGTATACGCCGATCGGGCTGCCGCCCGCAAAGACACGGCGGACGCTGACCTGAATCCGGCAGGAAGTTCCCCGCGTCTCCAATTTCGCAAATCCCGTATTTTTCCCTTTGATTCCGCCCTCGTATGCATAGATATATGATATTAACCGATGATATGCAGACATGTTTTCACTCCTTTGCTTTGTATTATATGCAAAAGAAGCGCCGGTTTATGACAGGATTTCTATATCCCGATATAAACCAACGCTGCAAATACGTCCGTATAACGCAAAATCGGGAACAGTTAAAAACTGTTCCCGATACTGCCGGCGACCGGAATCGAACCGGTACGAAGTTTAACCCTCGCAGGATTTTAAGTCCTGTGCGTCTGCCAGTTCCGCCACGCCGGCATCATGATTACTCATGACTGGCACAAAGCCAAATGGATGGAGGTGGATTCGAACCACCGAAGCGAGACGCAACAGATTTACAGTCTGCCCCCTTTGGCCACTCGGGAACCCATCCAAAATTGCTCTGACAGTTGAAGATTATAACATGGCTGTCTCAAAAAAGCAAGTGTTTTTATATATTTTATTTAATATTTTTATTTCCATTTTTTCCTGCTTTTGATTCTTCTCGCTCAACTGCCAGAAATCATATATCTTGTCGAAGCCACATTTCCTACAATGCCGTATCATTTCCCGTCAAAACGATACTTCCGACCGGTGGGATTTTCACCTCGATATAGCCGTCCTTTATCTCATGTTCAACCTGTCCGGCGTTGTAACCGTCCTCATAGGTCATCATTTCCCGGCGCAGGACCGCCCCGTCGCGCACCCCGATCTGCCAGACCGGAATCTTGAGCGTCAGCCAGTCATCACCTGTATTGACCGCCGTCACGCCGCAGCACGCGCCGCCAGCTCTCTGAGCACTCTGAAAACGTCCATAGGCAATATAGCCATCTCCCGCCGCCAGCGCTTTCAGAGAACCATTTCTAAATGCCGGACAGCGTTTCCGGATGCCGCTCATGTAGCGGTGGAACTCGATCAGCTCCAGGTTTTCCCCGCCCCACGGGTACGTCCGTCGGCTGTCCGGATCGGTCCATCCACAGACGCCCGCTTCGTCACCGTAATAGATCGTCGGCGCGCCCGGCCAGGTCATCTGTATGACAACACCCTGGCGGAAAATGCCATAGCTGATGCCTTCCTCCGCTGCTTTTGCACCTGCCGACGCAAGACGGCCCACCCGGCGGTTTGTCCGCGTCATAAAGCGGGAGTGATCGTGGTTGGACAGCTCGTTCATCGCACACTGCACGGAAGCCGTCGGCATTTCACTCATATGGTAGCGCATCGCCTCAAAAAAGGCACATCCATCCCCAAACAGCGCCGGATTTTCTTCGTCACTGTGCTTCTCCATCCCGGTCAGAAACCATGACAGCGGCTCCATAAACGCATCATAATTCATGACCGTATCCCACTGATCGCCCTTCAGCCAGTCATACGGGCTGCCGTAATGTTCCGCGATCATGACCGCCTCCGGATTTGCCTCCTTGACTGCCGCGCGGAAATCACGCCAGAACTGATGGTTCATCCCGGCACTCCGCCCCAGATCTGCCGCCACATCCAGCCGCCAGCCATCTGCTCCAAACGGCGCCGACACCCATTTTTTCGCAATCCCCAGAATGTACTGGTACAATTCCAGCGATTCCTCGTAATTGAGCTTCGGAAGCGTCGCGTGTCCCCACCAGCCGTCGTAGCTGTCATTAAACGGCCAGGCATTTTCATTGTGGAACTGAAAAAAATAGCGATACGGGCTGTCCTCCGAGACATATGCCCCCTGCGGATAGCCGCCCGCGTGCTGGTACAGAAGTTCCGCATCCAGCCATTTATTGAAAGAACCACAATGGTTGAACACACCGTCCACCAGCACCCGGATTCCCCGCTTGTGTGCTTCCTCAATCAGGCGGGCAAAAAAGGCATCGCTCGCCTCCAGGTTCTGCTCATCCGCCGTCCGCGTCATATATTTATGTGCGCGGTCATTGTCCGTATCTTCCGGGCACACCAGCCCGTCTGCGTCCTCCAGAATCACTCCATAATGCGGATCGATATGGTCGTAGTCCTGACAGTCATACTTATGGTTCGACGGTGATACAAATACCGGATTTAAGTAGATTGCTTCTATCTTGAGACTCTTTAAATAATCAAGTTTATCTAAAACACCCTGCAGATCACCGCCGTAAAACCGTCCCACATCGAGTGTACTGATCGGTTCCTTCCAGTCCGTCACCCGGGTGACCGGCTTTTTCAGATAAATATATTCATTGGTTTCCGTATCGTTTGTAGGATCGCCGTTGCAGAACCGATCCACATAGATCTGATACATCAGCGCGCCCTTGCTCCACTCCGGCACATGAAATCCCGGAATCAGGCGGAACGGGTGCGCCGCCGCATCCTCTGTCAACCCGATCCGGTTGTAAAGACAGACGTTCTCGCCCCAGGTCACCTGAAATACATACGAAAATGTTTTCGTTCCCAGAGTCAGCGCACAGCTGTAATAATCAAAACGGGGGTCTGACTTGTCAGCCATACCGCTACCATCTATGCCTCGATTTGTATCTGCACCGTTCCCAACGCTGCCAGCACAGCACTCCCACGAAAGCCGTTTCATCTGCCACTCCTGCAAAAGCGCCCCGGTCTCCGGGTCATATTCCAGCAGTACAACCGCATCTGCTCCATTTTTCTCTGTTCTGAAATAAAATGTAACGACTTCACCCGCATCTGCCTCCGAAGGACAACGGTAATCCTCTGTCTCGTCGCAAAATAGCGCGTCGCGATTGATCTGCTCCATCTGTTTCCCTTTCCAGCGGTTTCACCGCTTTCACAATCATGTTATTTTCTGCCCATATTTTACAGGATTTCCCAAAATTACACAAGTTATTTTCACGCCCCTAATTTTAGGTAATAAAAAAGAATGTGCCTTGGCACATTCTCGCGCCGAGCGCGGTCGCTTGCGACATGTTTCTGCTTCGCGCGAGTGCGCATCCTCGCGGAGCGTTTTTTGTTTCATAGGACGTAATTTCCTATGAAATAAAAAAGGCCAGCGGGGTAGCTGACCTTTTTAGGAGAAGGTATTTCGTTTTATGGGGTGTAGCAAAAACTATATAATGTATTGGGGGGGGGTTACGTCTATTATAATAGCATAGGAACGGAAATAAGTGTGCACAAACATCGTTTTATTTCAATTTCTTTTTTGTGCAAATCAACACTCTCTCCGGAAATATCCAGCAAAATCCGCCTGAAATTTGCATAAAAGAAGGTACCGCCACTGCCATTTCCATCTATCCGATGGCTGTCCGGGATGTTTCCCGCACATTCTGGCAGCTGACTGGCACCTTTTTCAGGCTTATTTGCAGACCTGTTTCATGCTTTGACCTTTTTATGCTTCTGTCACCGGAGTTTCAGCTTCCCCTGACGGCTTTTCTCCATCCTGGAACAGCGCTTCAAACTCAGCCTGACCGATCTTCTCTTTCTCCATCAGCAGGGCACAGCAGGAATGAAGGACATCCTCGTGATCGAGAATGATCTGTTTTGCCTTGGCATAGCATTCGTCGATGATGCGTTTTACCTCGCTGTCGATCTCGCTCGCCACTTCCTCGCTGTAGGTTCTCGTATGCGCCAGGTCACGGCCAATAAAGACCTCGTTGTTGTCTCCACCGTAGTTGATCATGCCCAGTTTTTCTGACATACCGTACTCGGTTACCATCGCGCGCGCCATCGAGGTCGCCTGCTTGATATCCTGGGAGGCGCCGGTCGTGATGTCGTCAAAGATAATCTCCTCGGCGATTCGTCCGCCCAGCGAAACCATGATATTTTGAAGCATTCTGCCCTTCGTCATATGAAGCTCATCCTGCTCCGGAAGCGGCATCGTATAGCCTGCCGCACCGACACCGGTCGGAATGATCGAAACGGTGTGAACCGGTCCCACATCCGGGAGGACATGGAACAAAATCGCATGACCAGCCTCATGGTATGCGGTAATCTTCTTGTCTTTCTCAGAAATCACCTTGCTGCGCTTCTCAGCACCGATTCCCACTTTAATAAAGGCTTTCTCAATATCCATCTGGGTCAGGAACTTACGTCCCTCTTTTGCGGTATTGATCGCCGCCTCATTCATCAGATTTTCCAGATCGGCTCCGGTAAATCCAGCGGTTGTCTGCGCGATGCGGTGTAAATCCACATCCTCGCCCAGCGGTTTTTCCTTCGTATGAACGCCGAGAATCTCCTCGCGTCCCTTGACGTCCGGTCGTCCGACTGCCACCTTTCGGTCAAATCTGCCCGGCCGCAGAATCGCCGGGTCGAGAATATCCACGCGGTTCGTCGCCGCCATGACGATGATGCCCTCATTGACTCCGAAACCATCCATCTCAACCAGGAGCTGGTTGAGCGTCTGCTCGCGCTCGTCGTGACCGCCGCCCATGCCGGTACCACGCTGTCTGGCAACCGCAT
>OKRX01001524.1_pt1 | contig 16823 bp, 9 predicted proteins | sample 1601241 | NCBI WGS metagenome assembly OKRX01 (sample SAMEA3541500, study PRJEB24748) | human gut metagenome | biome: human gut; feature: human-associated habitat; material: faeces | place: China | collected 2012
TACCTGCTTCACCACTTTTATTCATATGAAATACACAATGATAAAGTCCGCTATTGGTAGTTGTCATCGGCACTTGATTGGCGGGAACCACATATGTTCCCGGATTGATATAAACTACATCTCCCGCAACTACCACTTCCTGCACTTTTACTAAAGTGGCAAAAGGTTTATCTGAAGTTCCCGGATTAGAATCACTTCCCTCAGGATCCATATAATATGTCTTTTGTGCGGCTAGAGGGACTGATAACATCAGTCCCAAAAGTAAGTACGTTATTTTTGTTATATCTTTCATAATTATCTTTTTTTGATTGAAAAACATGCTATTTAATGAGAAGAAGACTTACCTTGCAAGTCCCAAGGTACGAAATAAGCACCATTCATAATCTTGGCTTTTACTTCTGCTTGTTTAGCCTGATCGGATTCATATTTCTGCCCGACAAAATCTGCTATGAATGAATAGTCATTCCAACGTTTTGCCACACGAATCATAAGCGGATAAGTTTTTCCTTCACAAGGGAATTCCAAGAAGGCTTCTTTCACCAATTCAATATCATTATGCTTTTTGATCTTGTCCTCGTCACTCAAACCGTCTAATTTTTGTTCTGCTACAATCTCCTCTTTGATGTCTTCCGGGGTCTGCCACATATCGCGCTTGCCAAGTCCTAAAATACCGCGAACACCGTTATCGGCATACGTGCGGCGGAATCCCGCATAAAGTGTTGTCCACAATCCCCAGTTGCAATTCAGTCCTTGCCATTGTTCGCCCAATACTACACCGGCTCCGTAGAAGGGATCCACACCAGTATTCATCAAGACGGATACCGGCTCAAAACGTCCCATATTATTCAGCGCTTCAATCGCCATGAAATAAAGATCAGAAGTGTGATAAATCATTATATATGTATCATCATGAGCAACAGTATGTCCGCTCTTTCTAAATCCACGGTATTTGCGTATCGCATATTCCACATCTTTTTCGATTTCCTGAATGGCTCTGAAACGCGTATCAGATGTTTTAATAGCCGTTGCATCGGCAGACGGATTGAAAGTAATATCTTCAAAACGTTTTGATCCTGGCACAGAAGCACGCATCATATAGCTTCCGCTACGGTCAAAATGATTCAATAACGCATTCTGCTGATTGTATTTGTAATCATACATAATAACAGATTCAGCTGCTGTCAACACCGGCATCTCAGAATCATATTGCTGACCGTAATTGCTACCGTAACTTCCCGAACGCATATACTTGATATTAGCAACATTTCCTTGATACTCAGCCAACGCAAAAGTTCTGCTCATTTCTCCAAGAATCGTTGTAGCCGCTTTCTGATAATCCCCTTTCCAAAGTGCGATTTCTGCCTGTAATACGAAGTATCCGGGAACCATCATATTCCATCTTTTATATTCATCGTTTGTGGAAGTAGCTCCGTTAGCTGGATCAAGCCACTCATTCCATGACATATTGTATGTACCGTTTATTCCATCAAAGCCTGTATTCAACAGTTTGTCGCATTCATCGACAAGCTCACTCAGGTTCTTAGGAGTCTGGCTGACGATATCTTTCATGCTTTGCATCGGATCGTCGAACCATATAGCTTGTCCATATATCTTTGCCAACATGAGATAAGTCCATGTTTTCAATCTCACCGTACTACTAATCAGACCTCTATAATCATCGTCATCTACGGTAGTAACATGTGTATCCCTGTATTCTTTTGCTTTCTGCAGATAATCATTGCAAGCAATAATTACATCATAATACTTAGCAGGGTCGGCGTATGTGTTACCGCTCAAATCATCATCATAATTATAGATGCTGTAAAGGTCTGCCGGTGTATTTTCGGTAGGTTCCAACAGTTCTCCACGCATATCGGTCAGATAAATAGCTTTGTCTCCGATAGCTTGTATCTTTGTGATGATACCCAGAAAACCGGAATAAAGCTCGCTGCCTTCCTTGATATATCTGTCACCATTCAAGGTCGTATCATTGTTTGGCTCAAAGAAGTCACTACACGAAGCGAATATCATCGCCAACACCCCCATAAGTATTATTTCTATCTTAAACTTTTTCATTTTCATTAGAATTTTAAATTAACGCCCATTTTCACTGTTTTGGGTTGCATTAGCTTTGCATTATCAAAACCTTGCATATTCTCAGCATAAGAATAAGAGAATTCAGGGTCCATTCCCAAATAATCTGTGAAGGTCAACAGGTTCTCGCCTGTCACATATATTGTTCCCGAACGGAAGAAATTCCAAAGTGTTTTAGAGAAAGTATAGCTTAATGTCACATTCTTCATTCTTAGGTAAGATGCATCTTCCATCCAGCGAGAAGAGAAATAGCTGTTGCCCACAGGATCTTTCCATGTTGCCTTCGGCATATCGGTCTTCTGTCCTTCTACTGTCCAACGGTTTACGGCTGCAATACTTTGGTTGTTGGTAGTAGACACAGCCTCCAATTGTTGTCTGACAGCATTGTATGCGATGTTGTCTTTTGAATATGAGAACTCTGCAGAAAGAGCAAATCCTTTATATTTCAATTGTGTATAGAAACCTCCAAAGTACGAGGGAGCAGCACTGCCAAGAAGAATACGGTCTTTATCGTCGATGCGGTTATCACCATTCTGATCTACAAAACGTACATCGCCGGCATTATAACGACGTCCGGTACGGTTACTGAGATTTGCAGCGTCAGCTTCAGCTTGTGTGGAATATACTCCGTCAGCCTGATAACCGTAGAATTGGTAAGGAGATTCTCCCACACGGTTGACCATCTGCACACCATTATCGTAACTCAACACAATTTGTTCTTCACCACCCAATGACTTGATCTTATCTCTGGAGCGAGTGATGTTTCCACCTACAATCCACTCGAAATTACGAGTGCGCACCAATGAAGCCTGCACTCACAACTCTATCCCTGTATTCTCCAACTTACCTACATTCGCATAATAAGGAACCGATCCATAAACGGATGAAAGAGGCATGGCTGAGATCATATCGCTGATTTGATTGTTGTAATAATCAAAAGATACGTTCAGGCGATTGTTTAATACAGACAAATCCAATCCGAGATTCAAAGAAGCATTCTTCTCCGGTTTCAATGATACGTTCGGAATATTAGAACGAACGATGGTTGACAACTGCATGTAAGGCACTGTAGAATAATAGTATCCACCCATCTGTGAAAAGAAGCGTGAGTTACCTGTCAGTCCGTATTCGGCACGTACATTCAACTTATTGAGCCATGTAGCATCAAGAAGCGGTTTCCATCCTTTTCCCAGCAAGGTTACTCCTACTGACGGATATGTATAGAAACGAGCTACATCCGTACCGGTAGAAGAAGCTGCATCAACAGCTATATTCACAGATGCCTGTACCATATTATTGTAAGTATAGTCGGCGTGTCCGTAAAAGTTTGTCCAGTTCCAGCTATTGATATAACCCAAGAAGCGTCTTCCGTCAATCGTGCTGCCTAATGTCTGGTAAAAGTCATTGCCAGTGTTGCGCCCTTCTCCTGCATCATATTCGTTTTTAGTAGTCATCAACTGCCATCCGGCTATTGCATTCAACTGATGAACATAATTGAATGTTTTCTTATAACTTGCATTCAAGTTGGCGAAAAAGTTTGTTGTTACAGCTACTCCGTCGCTTACCGCATTATTTCGCAAACCATATTTATCGCTTAGCGGCACTATAGTGGCTTCGCTTGCTCCGGGGATAAAGAGATGTTCGTTATCGTAATTATAATACAGACCTACTGTTCCGGTCAGTGTCAGTTCACGGAAAGGGTTGTATGCGATACCGGCTTTCATATTCAGATCATATTGGCGATTGCGAGAATCCAACGTGTTAACGATAGCTAAAGGATTGCTGACACTGTAATCTCGGCTCTTGCTCCGTCCATAGAAATGCGATGCGTAAGTCTTTAACGTATTTCCCTCGCGGTCTTTTTCGTATGGACTCAGGAAAGGAGATCTTGCGTAAGCTGCCAATATAGGATTCGTCGTAATATCCATGCCCTGCATCTGATAATGTCCGTTCATATAAGCCAAACCTACCGTTGCAAAAATATTCAGTTGTTTATTGACCAATACATTAGCATTCAATAATGTATGAAAACGTTCCATACTTGTGTTATCCATCAGGCCATTCTCGCGGTAATACCCTAATGATAGGTCGTACTTAGCAATATTATCACCACCTTCTACTCTGAAAAGATGATCGGTGGAAGCGGTGTTCTTGTAAATCAAATCCTGCCAATCTGTATTATTGTTATACAGATAGTTGTAACGTGGATCATTCGGATTCTGCATGAAAGGGAAATTGTTATAGAAGTTCTGCGGGTCCTTAGAAATAGTCATTCCCATATCTGCCAGATACTGTTTGTAGTCATCCAGTCCCATCACCGGCATCCGCTTATCATTCCAGTTGATTCCGTATGATCCATAATAGCTTACTCGCGTCTCCAAGTCATTGGATGCCGTACCGTCTGTTTCGATCAAGATTACACCATTGGAGCCCATTGAACCATACATGGCCGCCTCAGCACCTTTCAATATAGTGATATTCTGTATATCCTGCAAATGATAAAACTGGAAGATATCGCGTGTAAAGCCATCAATCAGTGCCGAAGGTGTTTTATCGGGCATGTGGGGCACACCGTTTATCACAATCAAAGGAGCGTTATCACCAGTCAATGTGCGGATCCCTCGCAAGTTATAATAACTGCCTTCTCCCGGCATACCACTACTGCGTTTCACTTGTAAACCGGCAACTTGTCCTGTCAATGCGCGATCAATCTTCGTAGTTCCCGGCATAAAATCTTTCTTAGCGATATTAGTAGCAGCCGTATAGTCTTCCAACTGCATTTCCCCTTCCCGACGGAAGGGGAGAATCATAGTCTCATTATATTTATATTGATTTTCCGGAATCAAAGTAATCACAATATTCGAACGTTCTCTGATTAGCTGTTTCACGGAGAAATACCCCGGAGCCCATACAGAAATCTCGCCGGCTTTAGAAAGATCCTTCACTTCAAACTGGAATGCACCTTCTTTGTTTGTAATTACATTCATCGTATTCAGTACTGTGACAATGGCGCCTTCAACCGGCTGATTTGTCGCTGACAAAATCTTACCTGTCAGTTTCTGGCCTCCTTGTCCCCATGTATTTGCCACCCCACATACGAGTAGTGCAGAAATACTAAGTATTCTTTTTATCTTTTTCATATCCTGTTTATCAAGGTTAATACAAATCTACTGTTGGACGGAAACACCAAGTGGTGGGTTCCATATCACTTTTTGCACCTTTCGTAAATTCAATCGTTACTTCAAGTTCTTCCGTTTTGTCAAATATGACAACCCCAAGATCCGTAGATCCGTCACGGTCGTACCTGCTATCTTTGTAAAGTTCGCTATATCCACCGCCACTACGGTCATGATTGGAACCTTTCATGGTAGAGGATGGAATAGGGCCGCTTTCACATTTAGGAATCTTCTTGCCATTCAAATAAAAGGTTGCATTTACTTGCGAACGAGAGCCGTTGAATCCCATATAGAAATTGTATGGTCCGGCAGGTATTTTATAAGGTACAGCCGTAAAGCCTGTAGTAGAAGCCTTGTCTTCAACCAGTCGATAGCATTTGAATTTAAAAATTCCTGGTCGGTCAGTATCCACAACCCACAACATCATAGATCTACAATAAACAGCCGGCAGCCACGGTTTGGGCTGATTAGCACCTACATATTGTTTTACACGGTTCATTTGTACGTTCTCACCAATATCTTTCAGATAAGTACTGATGTAATTATATCCGGGATAATAGTACTTTTTATCTTCATCCGTCAATTGGTCAAACGTTTCAAAACGTTCCTTGATTCTCCATATCAATATCTTGTTGGTCGGTATTTTCAGTGAAGTTATCTTATAAGCAACGCCGTTACTCAACTCTACCGGATTATCAAGATCTACCTTATTTACTGTTGTACGCCATTGTTGGTCAAAAACAGAATAGAAGTCCTGCGTTGAAGTCGGATCACTTTCATTATAAATAAAGTCTTGTTTTACATACTTTTTACTAAAGAAAGCTGTCTGGAATATCCATTTGTTCAAAATAGAGTCTTCACGTTCCATATTCCACGATTTCAACTTCTCTTTTGCTTCTTTCAACGCATTTTCTATCAAGTCATTAGATGGTACCAGCAATGTAGCGGTAATGTTCTCTGAATAAAGATCTAACTTCTTATCTGCAAAATACTGACTCTTTTCTGTGAATACAGAGTCATATACCGTATTTCCTGTTTTATCAATTCCTATAGGTGTACTTGCAGCTTTATCAAATACTCTTTGTGTACGGCTCAATACCATTTCCTTAAAAATAGAGTATTCTTCATCCGGCAAATCTTTCAGATATTCCATTAATGCCTTAGGAGTATTGATATAATCTTCCAAATCATAAATGTAGGCATTGTTAGTTTTAATCACCTTTTTCACCTTCGAACCATTGAAATAAATTCCCGGTTCCATGCCATCCACAGGCTCATCGTAGATTCTTACAGTCACATACTTACCGTTCCACATCAACAGACGCTGTCCATCTTCCAGATTACTGGGTGAAAGAAGAGCATCAGTAATGTGTGCTTCCGCCTTAAATATCTCTTCAGCGGTTGCTTGTCCTTCGCTACCTTCTGCTTTTGTAACAGGTTGGTTGGCATTAGCGGTAGATTCATTACCCACCACCATAATAGTATACATCAGGTTTTTCTCCTGCCAAGTTTTAATCACGCCTGTTTTATCAAACAGTTCATACATTTTACTATAATCCTGAGCAGTCTTTAAAAAGTCGGCTGCCGACTCATCCACCGCTTGAATCTCCGTGTTGTCAATCACCGTTTCCCACTTGGAATAATGCGAATCCCAAGTATCCGTACAGGCGCAGAGTCCAATCGAAACCAAAGCTGATGCTATGATATATCTAATTTTCTTCATGGTTGTTATTCTATTACAGGTTCAAACAATATATAATCAAAATACATACGGAATTTATTATGCGAGCTGGCTGCAGGATCTACCACAACTACATTCAATGTGTGAGAAGCAGTCGTTGTAAATTCAAACGCAGTTTCCTCTCCGCTCAAATTGGATGTTAACGGTGTATTGAAACAATCTTGTACATCTCCCGTCTTTCCATCGTAAATACGTTTGTTATCACCACCTGCCAGTCGTTTAGAATCTAATCTAAAATTGGTCAAACCCTTCTCCTCTTTCACCGATAAACTTCATAGACGGATCGTATGCGTAATACAAAGTAATTCTATACTTTCCGGCTAAAATGGGAGGAATAGTCAAATCTAATGTACCGTTGTATCCTATATTGACCACCAAGGCATCATTGTTCATCAACTTAGTCCAGTTGCCCGAAGTGTTAGCACCTTTGGTGCAATATGACAAATAACTCCAGTCGCTTGCCAACGTACCGCTAGGTCCCATTTCTATTTTGTAGGATGAAACTTGTGGAACGATCTCTTGTCTGCCGATGAATTTCGTTAATGCAGTGTACGTATCATCATCGTCACGTGAAACCTGCTGATAAAGTTGTCCTTTTCCTTTAGCAGCAATGTATGAAGATACTTCGGGATAATCACAGAAATCAAAAATAACAGGTATTGGTTCAAAATCGGTTTTCACTGGCAGATATCCGTCAATTGGTTGGATATATCCGTTTTTCACAATCTCGTCAGCTTGTTCCTCTATGAATTTAACTCCATTATTTAATCCGTTTTCAGAAATCAAGATCAAGTCGTTTGTAGCTCTGGTATTCAACATCTTTCTATATTCCCATGTTTCTCTGTCAAAAGGTTTGGAGAATGTGCGAAGAGATTCAAGAGTATGTTCTCCATCCATTATATGGTAAGCTATAAACCTGTTCAACTCATTATTGGGAAGTTCATAATCGTCGGTCAATGCTCCAACCTTGGCAGCCAAAGCACTAAAGCTGGTGATACCTTCCTGTGCAAATACAGCATCGGATACGGCAAATACTGTGAAATATTTACGCAATTCTACTCTCATGCCTAACGGACCTTCGAGTACGGAATTCACAACACTCAGCGAATCGCTCCATGCTGTTTTCTCCAACGCTTCACAGAATATCTTATAATTACCCTTGTCTGAAAGACGTGCGTAGATAGTCTCTACTGCCGGACTCAACACATCATCAAGCACATATATACGCCCATTGGCTGTGCGTATAGCTAATTCGCTAACATGAGCTTCTTTGTTAATGTAAACAGATTTATCGCCACCTTCGTTACCGAAAGATACTTTCAATGCATCTCCCGAAAGTGTTCTGCCAGGCAGTTCACCGCTTTTCACAAAATCCTCCCGATCAATGGAGTCATTGATGACATGATATGTAACAAGAGTGCGGGCATATTCATATCCCAAATCTTCGATAGAAGTGACTCCCTTCTTTTCATAAAAGCGGAGAACTGCATCGTTAGTAGGTGCCAACACAGTGAAAGCATCCTCTGCACGATTTACAGCGTTGAACAAATCTCCATATTTCAACACTTTCACCCATTCGGAGAAATCGTCAGGACGGTTGCCGCAGGTTGTACATCATATACTTTAAATACCGTATCCTTGTACGGATCATCACAGGAATAACAAGTGATGCACAAAATCATTAAGCAAAATCTTACAATATTCTTCATAGTATATATTAATTTGCAGTTACATCATAATAAGGATTCTGTATTAAATTCGGGTTACTGTCGATCTCACCCTGACTAATAGGCAAATACCAAGCATCGGTATTCTTCAGTACCGAACGTATCCAACTGGCGCTAACCGTAGAATTGTTCTCAATGATCATATTGATAAACTGATCTTTATATTTAAAGTTCTGTGACCTGCCGAAGCGTAAAAGATCATACCAGCGTTTTCCTTCCGCAGCAAATTCAAGATCACGTTCCTGCAACAAGTATCCGAGCATATTTTCTTGTGATACGGCATTCGTCTGAACACTTAATGTAGTGACGTTGGCACGGGTACGTATTTTATTGATAAGTTCCAAAGCTTGTGCGAAATTTGCTTCGCCGCCTTTCCAGATCAATGCCTCAGCTTTCATCAGCAATACATCTGCCATGCGATAGAGAATCCAGTTGGCATCTTTATAAGAACGAGTCGTAGACAATCCATCCTTTCCGCCGATTCTGAACTTAAAGGGAAGATAGCCTTCTGTATTGGAGTTACCAATAACGGTTCCCGAAGAAAGAACAAACGTATTGCCATAACCACGAACAGTGTTGGAAGTCACCCATTGATCAGTTTGTTCGTCAAACAAACGCTTACACATTGCGTTCGAGAATTGAAGACTGGCAACTGTCGATTGTGTCCAAGGATAAACGTTAGATGGCGAAGGATATGTACTCGCTGTAGCATCATCGTCAGGAGATTGATTGCGTGACTGATCAAAGTTTAGTTCAAATATAGAACCGTTGCTGTTGCCCGGGAAGAAGATATTGTACCATTGTTCGGGGTCTTCCACAAATGCCGGACGGAAAGCGGAAGTTGAATTAATCAGCATATCTGCATATCTTACACAACCATCGTAATCTTCGCTCCACAAACACACGTCTGCCATCAATGCATACAGTGCCCATACAGTGACGCGTCCTTTACTCATGCCGGTCCAGTCTTCATCATCATACATTTCTTTAGCTGCTCCTGTGGAAAGTGCATTCTCGATATCCAGCTTGATTTGTGCGATAATCGTCTCTTCCGAAGATTTGGGTATATCGACAGCATACTCGTCTGTCATATAGGGTTCCAGAATCAACGGCACTTCTTTAAAGTTACGTACCAGCGTAAAGTATGTCCAAGCGCGCATAAAATATGCTTCCGCCATATTTGAATTCATTACTGCCTCATGATATGTTTCATCCTGCCTCTTTACTTCCGGTGCATATTTAATTATGGAGTTCGCCACATTCAATATAGAATAGAAACCTCCCCATTTGCATTCGCCGGATGAAGAATTCAACTGAAAATTCTGTAATTCCTGTTTCGATTTACCTGAATAAGCATAAATGGATGCCCCGCGAAGTTCGCCCCAATAAATTAATGTAGGAACCGTCAGACGCATGTTTTGATATCCTTGTGCTAGTACCTCTTCCACCTGCTCTTTTGTTTTCCAGTATTCCGGAGATACCTGTTCGTTCTTAGGCAGTACGTCTAGCCAATCATTACAACTGGAAGTCAGCAAAGTTGCTCCGGCCATTGCTATGTATATTAATAATTTCTTCATTTTGTTATCGTATTAGAAACTTAAGTTAAAACCAAAAGTATATCGTCTGGACACAGGTGTCGTTGCACCGTCCGTAGCCAGGTCTGTCGGTCTCGACGGTAGGTTTACTTCCGGATCCTGACCGGTGTAAGAAGACCAAGTAAACAGGTTGTATCCTGTAACGAAACATGTCAGTGAAGTGATACCCAATTTATTGCAAATGCTTTTCGGAAATGCATAATTCAGTGTCAACTGTTTCAAACGAAGGAAGGAAGTATCTTCCACAAAACGATCAGAACCTAAATAGTTGAATCCTTCGCCATACAATGCACGCGGTATATCTGTAATATCACCTTCGTTCTTCCATCTTCTCAACACAGCCGTACTCTGATTGGCGTTACCGTGCATGGACTCATTATTCATACGAGCCGTATTCACGACTGACTGTCCGAAACGTCCGTGGAAGAAAGTATTGATAGAAAATTGTTTATACTTGACAGTCAATCCCGCACCACCAGTCAATGTCGGATTGGCATTACCCAAATAGACAATATCATATTGATTGATAACACCGTCATGATTGATATCTTCGTACATCGCATCTCCCGGCTGACAGGTAGCTGTCAGATTTTTCATTACGATTGGTCTACCTTTTGCATCATTCATTACATTTCCTTCAGCATCACGTGCATATGTTGCATCGGTGTTTTGATATACTCCCTTGTAACGGTATCCATAGAACGAACCGATAGGGCGTCCAACTTCCGCACGGGCAGCATATGCCCCATTCTTTGGTGAATAATTCTCCTGTACCATATTGGCAGGTAGCTCAGTAATCTTATTTTCGTTGCGGCTAAAGTTCACATAACCGTTGATACGCCAGTCTTTATTCTCAAAGATTACGACATCTGTACGGAACTCCCAACCTTTGTTCTCCATTTTACCTGAATTAAAATAACTAATCGATCCGAAACTAGTGGTTGAAGGTAGTTTGTAGTTCTTTTGCAGCAAATCTTTCACCGTCTTATAATAATAATCGAATGTAAATCTTAAACGACCTTTTAATACGGAAGCATCCAGACCATAATTATATTCGGTAGAGGTTTCCCATTTCAAATTATCCAACTGCATACGAGCCTGCTTTGTAGCCGACATGTTCATATAGTCTGTTCCTTTCACGTAGGCGCCCAGATAAACAGAAGCACCGCTGGGAGCACGTCCACTCTGCCCGATACTGAAACGGAATTTCGCTTCGTCCAGCCATTTATCTCTTGCTTTTTCCATAAAAGGCTCGTTCTGGAAGTTCCATGCAAGACCTACAGCAGGGAAATAACCCATTCTTTCATTACGTCCCATAGCAGAGTTACCTTCAGCATTAAGAGATCCGTGTACCACATAACGATTCAGCAATGTATAGTTCAATACCCCTACAAAAGATACATTACGTGTTTCCGATTCGCTTGAATTCATGTCACTAATAGTAGTTCCGACTACCGGATCGGAGAGATCGGAAGAAGCATTACCGTATACTTCGCTATTATAGCCTGAATTGATATACTGACCGGTACGAACCAATACATTCGCAATAATATTATGTTTGTCATTCCAGTTCTTGATATACATCAACTTATTCTCTGTCTGCAAAGCCAATTGATCGGAATAAGCGTCCGCACTCTGATTGGCATATTTGTTGACTTGTTCCACTCCTGTTACAACTTGTGGCAGAAAGCGACGTGTTTTAATTGCACGCATATTGATAGAAGCCCAACCTTTATAATAAAATCCCGGTAAAATCTCATAATCGGCACGGAATGTTATCTTACCTTCACGCTGCACAGTTCTGTTGATAGCTTCATGTGCCATAGCAACAGGATTATAATTACTTTTTCCATTAAACGAACCTTCAAAATTAGGATCGTGGTAAGTAAAGTATTCATCAGTCAATGCACCTGTCAAGTCATTTACGGTAAATGGCGATTTGTTCGGCATTTTACTCAATGCTTCCGAGCGAATAGTGTTTGTCCAGTTCGCATCCGTATTGGTCTGCGAATAAGAAAAGTCAGCACCGAATTTTAACTTATTAGAAAATTGGTAGTTAATAACCATTGAAGTATTCAAACGGTTCATAGACGTACCAATGGTAGTACCTATATCACTCATATATCCCAATGAAAAACGATAAGTTGCTTTTTCACCACCACCATTCATTGAAAAACTGTTATCTGAAACCAACGCCTTTTGGCGCACATAATCCAACCAATTGGTATTTTGGTTATACTCATCATAGTATCTCCAGTCCGGATTGTCACCGATTGCAGGAGCATCAGACAACATATTGAGGTATTTATTTCCCGGATTATTCAGACCGATGTATTTGGCAGAATTCCAGATAGATTCCTGCATAAGAGAAGTATATTCCTTACCATTCAACATCGGGATAGTACTCGGATCTTCCTTCATTGTCCATTTGGAGGAGAATGAGAAACGAGTTTTACCAACCGTACCTTGTTTTGTCTTAATAACCAATACGCCATTGGCACCCTGAGTACCCCAAATAGCAGTAGCTGATGCATCTTTTAATACTTCAACTGAAGCAATATCATTAGGTGAGATATTTAAAAGAGCACCCAAATCTTCTTCCGTAGCTGTGCTGAAATTGAAATCATCACTGATTTCAGTCGGATAAGGCACACCATCAATAACAATCAACGGATCGGAAGATGCATTTAACGTACTTGTACCACGGATTCTGATAGCACTACGGCTACCGGGGTCTCCACCCAATACAATATCCACACCACCCAATTGTCCTTGCAGCGCTTCCTCTATAGATACAACAGGTGCAGCGGCAATCAACTTTTCCATATCAACTTTCTGAGTAGCCGAAACCATTTCTTTATCCGAAATACCCAAATCATTTCTATTTAACCGACGGGCCGAAACTACTACTTCATCCACCGCCATTGATTCTGACTCCAGAGTCACATTGAGCAGAGTTTGCCCTGTATACTTTATACGCTTTGTTTTCATTCCGATATAGGAATAAACAATTGTCAGATCTTTCTCTCCCTCTGGGACTTTCACATTATATTGCCCGTTCAGGTTTGTGATACCACCACCCAACGAACGGTTCTGGTTGTTTACTAGATTGACATTTACACCAACCAATGGTTCAGCAGTTTTTCCAAACAATTCGGTAACCGTACCGGATATAACCTTCTGTACCTGCCCTGCCATTTCTATAGAACAGGACAGAAAAATGGCTACCAATGTATAAAAGACTTTATTTGTCTGATTCATGATTAATTAGATATTCAGTTAATTAAAAACAGCGTCTATCAGGTGGAAAGCACCGTCCATAAAAGCAAATGGGAAATTCTCGTATGATACTATCTTACATGCATTTCCGTACTGACCGGTGGTCTGGTTCTGCAACTGCAAGGTGATGAAAGCGCCGTTATCAGTATACTTCACAGGAATATTATTGCTGTTACGATATTCTCCCGATAGCCAATCAGGTGATCCGAGATACGGACAGCCTGATGCAACCGGAGCATTGGTAGGCGTAAAGAAATAATTGAGCAGATATTCTCGTAATAAGTATTGATTTGTAATCTCTCCTTGAAGAGTTGGTGATGGCAGACTTAAATCTATCGTACCTTTCACTCCCGGAATACGATCATTATCCAAAGCCTCTTTTAATGCTTCATTTGTCGGAATGAACCCGATAAGACGTCCTGCCAATCTGTAATCCCAAGCAAGTACACCGTCTATAGTAGCAAACAGTTCGGCTTGTCTCATTAAATAGGCGAATACAAAATTCGGATATTTCGTTTCTCCAATAGAGGTCAACATTGTCCTCAGGCTTGTATATTCCAATCCATCCAATTTTCCGAATACACCGAAGTCACTTTCATATTCATATACTTTACCGTTTGTCCAAGATCCTCCGGCATCATTGGTCACCTCTTTTACTTCGGTGAAAAGTGTAGGAATAACAGTTTGCGGATCTTGACCTAATACACTGTTAAACACATAGTTCGTTGTCATTTTCCCATCTTTCACAAACCAATATGTTCCACCATCCTGAGTAGCATAAACAGCCCAAGGCGTATTAAAGTTAACATCTCCTACTACAGTTCCACCACTGACGATTCTTTTCAGGTCCGAAGTTGAAACAGCCACATCACCATCTTCTCCGGATGTTGCCAGTGTATTACCGACTCCATCAGACATCAGACGCATGTCGCTGATTTCATATCCGCTATTTTTAGTGATCAACATCGTATAGTTTGTAGCAGTGGTAGTGTACGCAGCCATCTGATTACTCTGAAAGATAGCATACAACGAAAGCAGGTAATCTCTTTTAAGGAAAGACGGTCCCATCACGGTACTGAATATTTCAGGCATCGGGAAATTGCTTAATCCATAAAAACTACCGTTCACACAGATACTCTTATCTTTCACATCGCTCAACTGGAAATCATAATGCGAACCCAAAGAGTTGGTAATTCCGCTAATTTCGTCAGGGAAAACGATAGAACCTCCATATACTGATTGATAAAGCAATATCTTAGTAATCAACGGGTCCAAATCAGTTAAAGAAGAATATCCTCCAGCTTTCCAATATCTATTGAAGAAAGTGTTGAGTGCCTGGTTGGACGGTGCAAAGATACTATAGGAGATAGAAGCTAATTCCGGATAAAGACGGAAGTTAGGTGTCGGCCATTCCAACGCGATATTCGGAAGCCCGTTTGGTGAATGTGCATGCAGAAAAAGACTATCTACTCCTACTGCTTTTCCATAATCGGCAGACAAGTCCTTATCATAGGCATAAGTACTGTACTGGCTATAAAAGTCGAGGAAATCGGAATAATCTGATTTTTTCTTTAAAACATCATAAATAGTTTCCAATGGTTCCAACACCCTGTCTACATTATATATATAGCCGTTATTGGTTATGATTTGGTATTCTTTAACACTTGCATTCGACACATTGAACCCGTTATCTCCCGTCCACGTAGAGTTAGGATAGAAAAATTCATAATTCTTCTTGGCATCTATACCTTTAGAGGCAAAGATGTGGTGAGAGAATACAGGCAAGAACCGCTCTAAATGATAGACGGTTACAGTATTGTTTGTTGATGGATCCACTTCCTTTGTAATAGGACTGGTGCTGTGTGTACGAAACTTGTAATACATTCCCGGTTGTAAAACTCCCAATTCATCATCGTCATCATCGTCTTTGCTTGTTGCACTGTCTTCCGGGCGGAAGTTTTCAAGATCACTCTTGCTATAAGAGTAGTAGATTAAATGATAACCAATCAGTTTCTTCAAATCATCTGTCGGTATATCCTTCACTGAAACATAACCGTGTTCTTCCAGATAAGCAGCAAACGCATCATTGTCCGGAGCCATGACAGTTGCGACACTCTTACCATCAAGAATAGGCTTAAAGCCTGATAACTCTGCCGCTTCTAGAAACATGGAGAACTTACCTCCATATTCATTAGAAAGAACTTCCCAAGCTGTACCTTTCAGCCATTCGGGTTTTTCATAATGCTCATCCATCTTGTCCTCACAAGAGAGAAAAAAAGGTGAGAGGAGCAATAATAGCAGCCAATGCCGCTTACGATTCATCACATTTCTCATAATATTAAAATCTGTTAAGTAACAATATAAATCTATTTTATCTATTTTTTAATTAAACAAAAGTTAGATTCTGTTTTTCTTCGGGCACTTTATCATAATACCTGTGAAAAACTGTTGCAAACTTAACGACTTATATAAGAAATAGCAATGAAGAATCGTACATAAACATGGAAAATACCGCCTTTTGAACGAAAATACATGCTCTGAACGCGTTTTTTAAATAAGAAAGAGTGTAGATAATACAATTTATTCCGGTTTTTCTTGAAACAAGAATAACCATATATAAAAGCAATATGGCAAACTTTTCAAATATAATTGTGTCGACAAAGAAGTTGACAAATTAAAAATATATGCGATAAACACAAATTCATGTTTGCGAAGTACAATCAAGAACTATAAAGATTATTTTGCCATTCTTATTGTCACTTGTCACTTTTACAACTTAAACAATTGATTATCAGAGTAATAAGAGTGACAATAGACAGTGACAATAGAGTGACAATAGAAATAATAAAGCTTTCTATTGTCACTTTTACTTTTTCCTCTTTTATATCTTAACCACCAGATACACAGTCCCTTTATTCGTATGTTTGCAAGGAATCCCCTCTTTCTGAAGCAGCCGTCCAAAGTGATGCGCCTTGCCGGAAGACAGCGTAATGGTCGTTCTTTTTTGCAGATAATCCAATATTTCTACCGGAGATAAGTATTCTCCTTCCTTATCATCCCCTGCAACCTTGAAATAACGATAGAATAACTGAATAGCCGGCGGAGTCTGTTCAAACTCCCGATTCCCCTGTGCCAGGATAGCCTCATCCTTATCGTCAAACCAATACCGCTCGCCATGACAAATCTCGTACATAGCCTGTGCATACAACTG
>OKRX01001530.1_pt1 | contig 16781 bp, 18 predicted proteins | sample 1601241 | NCBI WGS metagenome assembly OKRX01 (sample SAMEA3541500, study PRJEB24748) | human gut metagenome | biome: human gut; feature: human-associated habitat; material: faeces | place: China | collected 2012
AGAAGGTGGTTTTATCCCTTCTTTCAGTGATATTCCTCGCTATGGCCCTGGCGGGCATCAGCGCCATGTATTTAAACGGAGGCTACGGAAGAGGGATCAGCTGGGTCTATGAGGAAACCTACGAGGATTCTGATACCTTCAGCATGAAGCTGGGAAAAGATATAGAAAATATTTTTACATATATCGGCTATAAGGATCTCTTTGAAACAAACGGACAGCTGGATATGAGCAAGCCCATTGTCCGGCTTACGGATGGGCCGGGGGTAGATGAGGACTGGACACTGGATCAGATCGTCCGGTATGCCAGGATCAGAGGCTACTATCTGGGAGAAAACTTTACGGTTCAGGGTTCCCCTATGTCCATGGACGATGACGACATGGAGGTTACAGTCCAGTTTTTGAATACAGGCTTTGATTTTCTGAGCATGGGTGAAATGGAAACCCGGATGACAAAGGAAGAACTGGCTCTGGATATTCTGGAATGTCTGGGACAGTATTATTCTATTTATTACAATTTCATGGAGCACCAGACCAATGTGCGCTTCCGGGTAGTTTATAAGAGCGATGAAGGAGTGGAAACGGTGTATACCAATGTACCGGAACTTTCGCTGGATGAGCTGAGAGGATTTGGAAAATACCTGTTTATTCCCGGAAATACCATTCGTATGGATACGAATCTGGCGGTCATTCCCCAGAATGCGGCTGCTCTTTTGGAAACATGGAATCCGAATAATAATGACCAGAATTATCTGGTGGTTTCGGTTGATACCACATATCCTTATGTTGACAGCTATTCCGAAGAGTCTGCCCAGTACCGCAGTGTGAGAAATGCGTTTATTATGGGAATGGGCGGAGTAATTGTCGGATTCATCGGTCTGTTTGCGGCGTTAGTATGGCTGGTGTTCCTGTCGGGACATACAGACAATCTGGACAGCGAGATACGCCTTTATCCGGTTGACCGGATTCCTACGGAGGTATGCATTCTCCTGGGGGCTGTAGCAGCAGCGGTGCTCCTTTTGTGGGGGAAACGGCTTGGAATGATGGTAATCGGTCTTTTTTTCAGTGAGGAACATCTGCCTTTCTGGAATAAGATGCTTCGATATCTGATCATTTACAGCTGTGCAGTTCCCTGCGGTTTCAGTCTTCTGCGCCGATACAAGGCCGGAACGCTTTGGACGGGGAGTCTTGGAAAAAGAGGGACTGCGGCATTTAAAGCTTATCGGGAAAAGACCAGCTATGCAGTAGGCGGAGCGCTGTGTTATCTTACTTTTTTAGGCTGCAACGGCTTTATGATGTGGCTGATCCTCTTTTTATTTACAACCAGAGGAGAACGGATCAGCTACCGGATCATGTATTATGTTGTGCTTGTGCTGTTTGTATGGCTCGACGGCTGGGTATTTCACCGGCTGTTTAGGGAAGCCTGCCAGAGAGATCTGCTGGATCAGGCCATCAGTACCATTTCTACCGGAGATACGGGCTACCGTCTGGACACTTCCATGCTCACAGGCAAGGAAAAGAAAATGGGAGAGCATATCAATAATATTACCAGCGGTCTGGACACTGCTCTTCAGGAAAAGGTAAAAAGCGAGCGGTTAAAGGCAGATCTGATCACCAATGTGTCCCATGATATCAAGACGCCTCTTACTTCTATTATTAACTATGTAGATCTCTTAAAGCGGCAGAAAATCCAGGATCCCAAAATCGCCGCTTATCTGGAGGTGCTGGATCAGAAGTCTCAGAGATTAAAGACGCTGACAGAAGATCTGGTAGAAGCCTCAAAGGCCAGTTCAGGCAATCTGAAGCTGGAGGTTTCGGATATTAATCTGGTAGAGCTGGTCCAGCAGACAAACGGTGAGTTTGAAGAGCGTTTTGCTCTGCGCCGTCTGGAGCTGATCCAGACGCTGCCGGAGGAGATCATTATGATCCGGGCAGATGGAAGGCGCCTGTGGAGAGTTCTGGAAAATCTGTATACGAACGCCTTTAAATATGCCCAGGAGGGCAGCCGCGTCTATGTAGACGTAAGAGAAGAGGGAGATAAGGCCGTATTTACGATCAAGAATATTTCTGAAAAGCCTTTGAATATCAGTCCGGATGAGCTTACAGAGCGATTTGTACGGGGCGATGTGGCAAGAACCACAGAAGGAAGCGGATTGGGACTTTCCATTGCAAGAAGCTTAACACAGCTTCAGAAGGGAGAGTTTATCATCAGTATTGACGGCGATCTGTTTAAAGCACAGGTGGCTTTTCCTGTGGAACGGCGGGAGAGGAAGGCGGAACGAATAGCGGAGGAAATACCGTCTGATTCCAGCGAATGGGAAGATACATAAAGAAAAAGGCTCTCCGAAATCAGCTTCGGAGGGCCTTTTTGAACCCTAAATAATGTGATATGTAAGATCGGTCTACTGTTTACTGATACTCAAATACATTGATCCAGCTCTCTAAGAGCTCCTTTTCCTCAGGACGCTTATAGGCCAGCTGAGCTGCGGCTACTACAGGGAGCCAGCCCTGCACATAGCGTTTTTCTGTACCGGTTTTTTCGCAGAACAGATCCATGTACAGCTCCGCTCTTTTGCGGTCCTTTAAGCTTAACAGAAGGTAGGTTCTCGCCACATCGGCGCTGGCATTTCCCTGGGAAGCATGTACCCAGTCAATGACATACCATTTGCCATCATCACCTACGATGATGTTGGTTGGATTGAAATCGCCGTGGCAGAGCTTGGTATGCTTGGGCATTCCGTCCAGTCTGGTCATCAGCTCATAGCGTGTGCTGTCGTCCAGCTGCTCCACGGATTTGAGGGCGCGGATGGTTTTTTCCTTCAGTTTGTTTAACAGAGGGCAGGCCTGCTTATGGATCAGAAGGTGGAGATCCACCATGCCTTCCATGTATTCTTCCAGCTTGTCCGGATTTTCATCCATTAACTGCTGTAAGGTCTTTCCCTCTACGTATTCCTTCAGGATGGACCATTTTCCATCAACAACAGAAACCCCCAGGATCTTAGGAACGTTGAGCGCCTCGATATCCTCCACCCGCGCGTTGCACAGGGCTTCATTCAGAACCTCGGCTTTCGGGAATCCATCACAGAATTCCTTGATGGCAGTGCTGCCGTCACGATAAACGGTTTTCTTTTCACTTGTGAAAACTAATTCTCTTGCCATAATCATACTCTCCTTCCACACATTATATACGGTACTGCGCCGGTTTCCCGCCGCACTGTACTTATTCTACTACAAGGGCGGTAAAAAGTACATACTAAATTTGATAAATTTTTAACGTACTTTTGGGAAATACACTGGTAACAATTCCCTTTTACTTAAAATCGGAAGATGGCCGTACCATAAGCGGGGAGAGGATAGGCCACAGAATAGGGCTTTCCATCGCATTCTCCCTTGACGGATGTGTAGGAAGGACACTGAGAAGCCTTGTAGGCACCGTGTTCATTGTCCAGTAGCAGCGTATATTTACATTTTTTAGGAACTCCTACCCGGTAGTCGGGACGGGCTACGGGTGTGAAATTTATAACAAACAACAGGTTCTTTTTGCCGGTTTCATCTCTGCGGATAAAGCTGAAAATACTTCGGTCCCCGTCGTTGGCATTTACCCATTCAAAACCGTTCCAGTCATTGTCCAGACGGTACAGACAGGGATATTTTTTATAAATGTGCAGCAGATCACGGACGTATTCCTGAAGCTTTCTGTGGCTGTCTTCATCTGCCAGATGCCAGTCCAGAGCCACCTTTTCATCCCATTCATGCCACTGGCCGAAATCCTGTCCCATAAAGAGCAGCTTTTTGCCCGGATGGCCCAGCATAAAGGTATATCCGGCTTTCAGGTTGGAAAACTTGTCTTCTCCCAGACCGGGCATTTTGTTGATCATGGAGCATTTTAAATGAACTACCTCGTCATGGGACAACACCAGGATATAATTTTCGCTGTTAAAATAAGTCAGGCTGAAAGTCATCCGGTTGTGGTTATATTTGCGGAAATAGGGATCCAGCTTCATGTACTCCAGAAAATCGTGCATCCAGCCCATGTTCCACTTAAAGGTAAAGCCCAGTCCGTCCTGCTCCGGATGCTTTGTCACATTGGGCCAGGCGGTAGATTCTTCCGCGATCATCAGTACGCCGAGATTGCGTCCCTGAACGACAGTATTTAAGTGCTTGAAAAACTCAATGGCCTCCAGATTCTGGTTTCCGCCGTAGATATTGGGTACCCACTGTCCGTCCTGGCGGCCATAGTCCAGATAGAGCATGGAAGCAACTGCATCCACTCTCAAACCATCCACATGGTACTGCTCTACCCAGTAAAGGGCATTGCTGATGAGGAAGTCCTTGACCTCGTTTTTTCCGTAATCAAAAACCTTTGTGCCCCAGTCCGGATGTTCGCCCTTGCGCGGATCTTCATATTCATAGAGGGGATGGCCGTCAAAATCAGCCAGTCCGTGGGCGTCCTTTGGAAAATGGGCAGGTACCCAGTCCAAAATGACGCCGATACCGTTTTTATGGAGATAATTTACAAAATACATGAAATCCTTTGGCGAGCCATATCGGGAGGTAGGCGCAAAATATCCGGTTACCTGATAGCCCCAGGAGCCGTCATAGGGATGTTCCGCAATTCCCATAAGCTCTACATGGGTGTATCCCATTTCCTTCACATAGGCAGCCAGCTCATGGGCGGCCTCGATATATGTATAGCAGCCATCTTTTTCCGGGCGGTTCTTTTTACGCCAGGAGCCCAGATGAACTTCATAGATGCTCATGGGCTGCTTTTCAGGGTCTTTCTGAGCCCGCTTGGTGATCCAGTCTGTATCTGCCCAGGAAAAGCCGGAGAGGTCGGCTGTTACAGAAGCGGTGCCGGGTCTGTATTCTGCGCTGAAAGCAAAGGGATCGGCCTTATAAAGGATTTTTCCCGTATCGGTAGTAATGGCAAATTTGTAGAGTTCACCTGTTTTCATACCTGGGTTAAAGTATTCCCAGATTCCCATATCAGAGATTTTTTTCATGGGATTGGCATCAGGGTTCCAGCCATTGAAGTCGCCTACCAGATGAACCTGCTCTGCATGCGGAGCCCAAACGGCAAAATAAATCCCTGCTTTTCCTTTGAAAGTCATGGGATGAGCCCCCAGTTTCTGGTAAATATCATAATGAGTGCCGGCTCCGAAGAGATAGCAGTCCAGCTCCGAGATCATACCTGTTCCGGCAGGCGCTGAAGCTCTGGAAGAAGTTCCTGTTTTTTTTGCGGCAGCGGTTGGTTTTGCCGGTGTGCTTTTTCTTACAGCCATATTACGATTCCCCCTTGATCTTAAGAACTGCTCCGTCACAGCCCTTTAATGTAATCTGCAGTTTTCCGTCTCGAATGGGGAGGATCTCGCCATCCTCAAGAAGATTTACAGCCTGAGAGGCAGCCATGGGAACAGGAATATTTAATACAGCTTCGTTATCGTCATTGTTTAAAGCGGTAATGATCAGGCTGTGTTCACCGTGTCTGGCAAAGGCGTATTGACGGTTGGTTAAAAGCAGTTCCTGATAGCGTCCCATATGAAGCTCTTCATTCTCCTGATGAATGATACCCAGCTTTGAAATACGGTCTGTAAGGGTACAGCGGAGGGAATCAAACGCATCTGGTGAAATGGCAGGCCGCAGGGCGTCGTCGCAGGAGGGCGTCCGTTTCCCTTCGATTCCCCATTCGCCTCCGTAGTAGATGGATGGGATGCCCGGAAGGGTCATCAGGCAGGTGTATACGGGAAGCAGATGCTCCTTTGTACGAAGCTTACTGGCAATTCGATCCTCATCATGGTTGTCTACAAAGGTGTACAGACTGCGTCCGATAGCCTCCAGACGGCGTACATTGTGGGCGATTTCAAAGAAATTGTGGTCGTTAAAGCCGGAGTAAATGCTCTTGTGGAGTTCGTAGTTGGTTACAGAGTGGAGCATATGGTCATTGACCCAGCGGCCATAGTCTCCGTGGATGACTTCTCCCATGAGCCAGAAATCCTCTTTCATGGTTTTCGTTTCCCGGCGCATTTCTTCCATAAAATGGAAATCAAGTACGTTTGCGCAGTCCAGACGGATGCCGTCAATGTCAAAGGTGTCGACCCAGAACCGGATCACGTCAAAGAGATACCGGCAGACCTGGGGATTGGCATGGTTGAGACAGGGAAGTTCAAAATGTCCCTGCCAGGCCTCATAGCCGAAAGGGTCTCCCAGAGGGCTTGACCAGTCAAAGTTTACGCCCTTGTACCAGTCTTTATAGGGAGAATCCCATTTCTTTTCCTGAATGTCTTTGAAGGCAAAAAATTCCCGTCCCGTGTGGTTGAATACCCCGTCTACGACGACTCTGATCCCGTTTTCATGGCAGAGGGAAATGAAATGACGGAAGTCTTCGTTGGAGCCCAGACGGCGGTCGGTCTGTTTGTAATTTCTGGTATCATAGCCATGGCTGGTGGATTCAAAAAGGGGGCCTATGTAAATGGCATTGCAGCCCAGCGCTTTTATATGTGGAATCCATAATTCCAGCTCATCAAACCGGTCTGTCTGTTCTGTTCCGGTATTCTGCTTTGGGGCACCGGTCATACCAAGGGGATACATATGATAAAAAACTGCTTTTTCATACCAAGCGCTCATAGTTGTTGTCCTCGCAATTCTGCCGGGAGTCAAAGCTCCCGGCTTTTAAATTTTCTTAAAAGGAACTGGTAACGCAGCTGCGCTGCATTCCATTCATAAATACAGCAGTCGATCAGTGTAGGATCTACTTCCTGCTCAAAATGGTTTCTGGCCGTTTCAATGGCATGTCTGGTATCTTCAATCTCGGCCCTCAGGCGAAGAAGCTGCGGATCCTGTTTTTTAAGAGTGGCTGCTGCGGTCTGGCAAACGGCCTTCATCCAATCACTCATAGAATATTATCTCCCTGCGCGTCTGCCCAAAACGGCAGAGCGGATTTTGACGGATTTACCGGTAACACAGTCAGTATATCCGAAAAATACCATTATATGCAGGATTGGGGAATAGAACCGAAGTCTTTTTAAAATATAAATTCTTCAATCCGGAAACCCAGTTCCATCAGCTGCCTGGTAGGCTCCCGGAGGGTGAGATAGTAGTAATTGGCAGTGCCGTCCTCGCGGACATCTACCAGTCCGGCGGCTTTCAATATTTTTAAATGATGGGAGATGGCCGGACGCGACAGGCTGGTGCGCCGGGTGATCTCGTTTACATTCATAGCGTGATCTGCAAAATCCACCGATACGCCTGGTGAATCCAGTGCCATGGCATTTTCCGTTAGGGCTTCTATGATGGAAAGCCGGACTTTATCACCAAGGGCAATGAATATAGGCATACAGGAATGAAACTGCTTCTGCAGTTCTGCCGCAGTGGTCATCCTTTGATCTCCTCCTTTGGTTTAAAATTTTAAACTAATGCTATTTTACCATTGTGATGAATGCGGGTCAAGATAAAATGGGTAAAATGCATAAAAAATAAAATGGAAAAAGTGATAAATTATTCATTAGAACGACACAATTTGATAAAATGAACAGATGAAGGGAAAAATATGGTGTAAAATGAAAATAGCCCTTGACTTTTGTCGGAGGGTGGGGCATAATGTAGTAACATTCATTTCAAAATTCTATTTTTAATTCTAATTTTGTAATTCTTATGAGAGTCCATCCCCTGTCGGGGAGAGAATTTCAGATTTTTAAGCAGATCACAGCAGAGGACAGACGCGCAAACAGAGGGGGTTCAGGGCAGTATGCGTCGTTTTTTCTGGAAGGAGGAATATAGTCTGTATTTTGTATGTAAATTTTTATATTGGCTTTTTATGGCAGCAGCTGCGGCAGGAGATATCAGGGAGTACAGGATTTCCAACCGATATCTGGGGTTTGCGCTGATCGCCGGAATCAGCGGAGCGCTGACTTGGGGAGAGGGAAGTATGGCAGAACGCAGTTTGTTTGCGGCCGGATTTATGATCCGTCTGATTACAGTGGTGATATTGGGATTTCCCATATACCGAAGGGGGATGATCGGAGCTGGGGATGTAAAAATGGCAGCCTTGTTTACTGCATGGCTGGGGGTTCAGGATGGTCTAAAGGCCTTAACGATCGGATTTATGTTAGGAGCAGTTCTGGCTCTTCTTAAAATGCTGCGGCAGGGCAGCATGGTCAAACGATTTCTTTATTTATCAGCCTATATCAGGCACAGTTTTCAAAGCAGAATGATGGAAATATATTATGATCCCTCAAGGGACGGAAGAGAGGCGGTCATCCCGCTGGGAGCCTGCTTTTTTGTGGGAGCAGCCGCGGCAGAGATATGGCAGAGGCTGTGAACGGGGAGCCTGAGGCAGTGGGAGGAGGCGCATGGCAGAGGAGGCGTGGCATCCACAGGCCGGGTAAGGCAGAGAAGGGAAGAAAATCAGAAATACAGCAGGAGGAGTAAAGATGGTAAAAATAATGGCGGTGTATGATGAGGATGCGCTTTATGCCAGAAGGCTGGCAGAGTATGTAAACCGGAGGGAGACCATTCCTTTTACAGCGATGGCCTTTTCGAATCTGGAACGGTTAAAAGAGTACGGAGACAGCCATGAAATTGAAATTCTTTTAGTAGGAGAGACTGTAAAAGCGGCCGCAGATGAAGTGAAAGCAGGTTTAAAAATGGTGCTCTGCGGCGGAGAGTTTTCCATAGGGAAGGAGGAACCCTCTATTTATCGGTTTCAGTCGGGAGAAGGGATTTTGCGGGAGGTCATGACCTGCTACTGTACAGCTCCTCCAGAGCCTGCACTGGCTCTTTCGGGAATGGGTGCGCAGATTTTGGGTGTGTACTCTCCGGTGAACCGCTGCGGAAAAACAGCCCTTGCATTGACCTTGGCCCAGGTATTGTCCAGAACGGAATCGGTACTTTTTATCAGCCTGGAGGAATTTGCAGGATTTGAGGCTCTTTTGGGAGAAGATGTGAAGCAGGATTTTTCGGATGTGCTTTATCTCTGCCGTCAGGGAAGCTTTAACTGGATGAAGCTCCGGGCCATGGTGTGCTCTGTGGGACAGGTTGACATGATCCCGCCGGCAGCTTATGGGGAAGATCTGGATCAGATGGAGCCCGAGGAATTAGCCCTTCTTTTAAGGCGTATTGCCAGGGAAAGCGGATACAGGCGGCTGGTAGTGGATATGGGCCACATGGGAAGGGGATCGGCGGCGCTGCTGGACTGCTGTGACGGGGTGTATCTGCCGGTTTTAGAGGATCCGGTATCCAGGGCCAAGCTGCAGGCATTTGACAGGTATCTGTCAGCTGCAGGCGCGGTTTCCCTTAAAGAAAAAATCTGCCGTCTCCATCTTCCAAAGACACGGCCTTTGAGCAGCATGGAAAACTGCATGGATCAGCTTCTCTGGGGAGAGATGGGAGATTTTGTCCGGGCTCTTTTAGAGGGAGGAGGGGGAAATGACTGAAAGAAATCCAAGGGAGGGAATCCGCGAAGAGCTGCGCCAGAAGATTATGGAACAGCTTCAGGAATGCAGCCGCATGGAGGATGATGAGCTTTACGAACAGATTGACCGTGCGATCCGGGAAAAAGGGCAGGAACTATTTCTGCCTCTTAAAGAGCGGCTGTGGCTCAGGAGCAGCCTTTATGACAGTTTTCGGCGTCTGGACATCTTACAGGAGCTGTTAGATGACAGAAATGTAACAGAGATCATGGTAAATGGAGCCGGGAAGATTTTTATCGAAAGAAAAGACGGAACAGCTCTGTGGGAACGGAGATTTGAACGGCCGGAGCAGCTGGAGGATATTATCCAGCAGATCGTAGGGCGTGTAAACCGGGTGGTAAATGTGTCTTCGCCCATTGCAGATGCCCGTCTGGAGGATGGCTCCCGCGTTCATATCGTGCTGCCTCCGGTTGCGCTGGACGGCCCGGTGGTGACTATACGAAAGTTTCCGGAACCGATCACGATGGAAAAGCTGATTGGCTTTGGGGCTGTTACAGAGGAAGCGGCACAGTTTCTGGAAGGGCTGGTAGCTGCCCGGTACAATATTTTTGTCAGCGGGGGAACCAATTCAGGAAAGACGACATTTTTAAATGCCCTGTCATCCTTTATTCCCAGAACGGAGCGGGTAATTACCATTGAAGATTCGGCAGAGCTGCAGATTTCTCAGGTTCCCAATCTGGTGCGTTTAGAGACAAGGGACGCCAATACAGAGGGAAAGGGACAGATTACCATCAGCCAGTTAATCCGGGCTTCGCTGAGGATGAATCCGGAAGCCATCATAATAAAAAAGTGAGATTTAAAGGACAATAGAAAGTTCTGAGCCATCCCAAACACATTCCTTCAAGATATCTCTCATAATACGATTCTTTTCTTCGGCAGTAAATCCATTTAGTCCTTTCATGACATTTTGGATATGCTGCGCTTTGCCCTCGGCTGATTCATTTAATTCACCCCGTTTTTTGATTTCAACATTTATTACAGCTCTTTCACGCTTGAGAAATTGGAGATCAGAATCTAATCTCTCGATTTCAGCAACGATATATTTTGAGGCAGCTGAACCATCTGCGAGAGCCAGAGAGGATGCGAGCCGTCCGATTCGTAATTCTATGGAGGAAATTTTGTTATTGATTGTTTTGATATCCGGAAGAGGAAGCTCGCTTTTTTGGACAAAGCGGTAAATCATAGATGGATCGATCTCAATAGAGTGCAGAGTGTTGAGAAGCTTTTGGTCTATGATATCAACTTTAATTTGTTTCCGATCACACGCCTCAACGCCATTCTTCATACGACGGAGGCAATAGTACCAGGATGATACCTCACTGTTTATCTTCTTTTTTCTCGATACGGCCATAATGGATCCGCAAGAACACCTAAGTATACCTTTAAGGAGAGGGATATCGTATTTCTGGGTTTTATCAAATTTATTTTCAGAAAATTGGTTTTGAACTGCAAGCCATTTGGCAGCGGGCATAAACGGTTTATGTAGGCCGAGGCAGACCAGCCATTTTTCGGGTGGTTGTAGCTGATGCTTTTTATTTACCCCTGTTGATCTACCATAAATCATAACACCTACACTGCCATCCCACTTTTCGCGAGGGGAATCAGGATCCATTTGACAGCCTTTAGCAGCAAAATAGTCATATATCTCAGGTGTGGCTTCAACACAATAAGGCATGGTCAATATTTTGTACAACTGAGTGGTTGAGAAAAACGCCCCGTTTCGGGTTTTAATGCCCTCTTTTCGGAAATATGTTTCCATAGATTGCAATGAACAATGATTCTTTAAAAAAGAGTCATAGATCCATATGTTATATGCTACACCATCCGGATCTGGTTCGATCGTAACGTGCTTTTTTCCATTGATAAGGATATTTTTGCGTACATAACCATAGGGAGGGTTTCCACCAGTCCAAAATCCTTTTTTGGCCAGTCCTATCATATTGTCACGCACTCGCGTGGCAATGGTTTCCCGCTCCATTTGTGCAAAAACAACTGTGACATACATCATGGCTCTTCCGATCGGTGTAGTTGTGTCGATATTTTCCTTGATAGAAATAAACATCACATGATATTCTTCCAACATGGCATAGATATTAGAAAAATCACGCACATCCCTGGATATTCTATCAAGCTGATAAACTACCAGAACATTGATTGCACCGGATTTTACATCTTCAAGTAGTCTCTGTAAATCTGGGCGTTTTGTGTTGGCTCCCGTGTAATCTTCGTCTGAATATGATGTCACAAGGGTAATATCGTCAGCTTTGAAATGCGCTTTGATGTAATCATTACACATCCGATGCTGATTATCTACGGAATCAGACTTATCAGAATAGACAGATTTTCTTCCATAAATTCCAAAAAACATTCAATCATCCTCCTTTTTGAGTACAAAAATAACAGCCAGCAGGAACGAATGTTCCGCTTGCATGGCTGCCCCGGAGATGATACAATGAATTATGAATGTTGATGTAACTCTTCGGGGTTATAGAAAGCCGTTCCTGTTGGCGCAGGGGCGGTTTTTGCAGTTTGACAAATAAACGGATTTGACATATAATATACTTAACAAGACAGCCGGAAGATAGATGAAGCCTATCCGTCCCGGTGGATTATAACAACTTTAGTAAGTCGCCCATCCGGCCAAGGAGCAGGGCGGCTTACTTATTTTTCAAATTCAGAATTGCAACAACTAGCAAAGCAAATGTGAGTAAAATTTGCATTTCCTCATATGTACTCATAAGCATCATCCTCCTGTCAAGACTCAGGACGGATGGCACGCACGCCCTCCCGGCTGCCCGGGTAAGTATATTATATTTCAATGTACTATTTTAAAATTTCGCCCTAAGTTCTACTACACGTCCGATGATTCGTACAGGCTTTGTTTCTATTTCTTCTTTTGAAAATACCATAGGCTCATATTTAGGGTTATTGGATAAGAGCATAATTCCCTCAGCATATTTTTTTAACCGTTTGCAAGTAGCGTCACATCCATTTACCATTGCAATTACAATTTCTCCAGATTCCGCATCATCTTGCCTGCGGACGATAACTACATCACCTTCAGTCATTCTTGGCTCCATAGAATCACCATGAATTCTCAGACCAAAAAACTCTCCAGTAGCAGCCATATCTTCGGAAATTTCTTCGGTATCAATAATATCCTCTACAGCCTCAATCGGAATTCCGGCAGCTACTCGGCCGAGAACATTGATGGTAACGCCTTTTTTGCGAGCAGTAGATAAATCTACGGTTCGCTCCATTGGAACATCATGGCCCATTAACCAAGCTTCATTAACACTGAGTGCTTTTGCTAAAAGATGAATATTGTTTTGCTTTGGCTCGTACTTTCCAGATAAATAAGAACTAAGCGCTCCTTTATTAATTCCGGTTTTTTCTATAATATCTACCTGTTTTAAATTTCTTAAATCCATACCTTTTCTTAGACGTTCAGCAATACTTGTCATTTTTTCACCTACTTTCATCTTGATAGTATCATATTATTTTAGAAAACACAACAAAAAGTTTAAAAAACTAAACAAAAGTTATTGACAACAAGAAAAAATCGTGTTACTATCGGTTTAGAAAACTAAACAGGAGGTGAGAGCTGTGGTGTATGATTACAGCAAACTTGTTGGGAAAATTAAGGAAAAATTTGGAACACAAGAAAAGTTCGCAGATGCGTTAGATCTTGGAAGAGTCTCCTTAAGCCTTAGTCTCAACTCAAAACGAGAATTTTCTCAAAAAGAAATCAATAGTGCTATAGAGCTATTGAACTTAGAGAAAACAGATATTCCGGAATATTTTTTTAAAGAAAAAGTTTAGAAAACTAAACAAATAGAGAGGATAAAAGGAATGGAGGTGAGAAAGGTGGAGAAGGAAAAAGAAGAATGGCTCAAAACAATAGGAGCCAAAGAATTCCCAGAACCAATTAAATGGGTATATTCATTTCCTGAATGTGAAGGAACTTTTAATCTTTCAGAGCGCTATGTGAAAGAGACGCCACTGGATGAGCTAAAAGACCAGTATATGCAGAATAAAGCTTATGCTGATGAATTACTTAAGCTGAAAAAGGATAGGGAAACAGTTGTTTAAGTGTTGCACGTTTTTTAACATTCCACACTTTTCAAAATGTTGGAGAGTGGATTCAATGTCTTCTCGTGGAAAACCAGTTGAATCGAGCTCTTGAATTGCGATGAATGAACCATTACGAGATAATTCAATGAGTTTTTGATAAATAATTTTTTGGGTGGAAGTTTTGCAAAAGTCTTCGTAATACATAAAAGATATTTCCTTTCCGAATGTGATTTTGACAGGAGTATATCACAAAAACTCAGATATTTCCATGATTAGGCACATGTGAAGTAGCGATTTGACGTATTTCTCCAGATTTATCTTCCGTGGATTATCTCCTTTCATATGTACTCGGCTTGGCAGAGCCTGTAAGTATAGTATAGGAGAAAGGGACAGGAAAGATAAGGACAGAGAGCATAACAGGAAAGGAGCGTGAAAGAGGTGGCTGAAGTAATTGTGGTATTTGCAGTATGGGGGTTTGCAGCGGCAGCGATTGCAATTATGAAAAAGATTGATCCAGAAAACAAAGTATATGCGATTTGGACTATATTGGTCTGTATTCTGCTCACTTTGTTTGTAGGATGGTATGAATCTTGGTGGATAATTTTTCGATGATAACAGAAGCATCATTCCATTGGTCATTGAGCATTAGTCTATTGGCTTCTATCATATCGCTTTTTAAATCTTCTGGAGCATACATGAGCGCAGAGTAATAGTGTTCACCATAATCTTTCAGCGCATCGGTATCCGCGTAATAGATACAGCGACCAGCATGTTTTAAATAATTTTCAAAAAATTCGCGTTGATGGATTATGGTTTCGACATACTCCTGCCGCTTCAACTCCAGTTTCCTGATTTTTGTTTGATGGATATTGTTAATGATACAAGTGATTATGGGAGAAACAATGGCACATAGGGCAAGAATGACAGAGATGGAAATCGTTAAATCAATTTCAGGCATAACATATTCCTCGCTAAGTTTATTTCAGCATGGCAGTGCTGATATAGAGAGTATAGCATAGCAACAGAGTATTTTCCAGAAATAAGGTAAGGGAATAACATGAAAGAGAGGCGAAAAGTGAAAAATAAGCAGGTGCAAGTGCGTAGAAGAAAAATCAAAAAGATAATGATGTGGATAGCGTATATTATCTGGCTGATTTTTATAAGTTCTGCAACTTCAGCTATAACAATCCTTGTATGTACAGGACGATAAGGGAAGTCGCCAGTGATACTGCCATAGGAAACGCCAGTATAGGGCAGAGGAAAAGAAAAGGCAAGATGAGACAGAATGAGGTGAGAGAAACGAAAGCAGAGGATATTAAGGTAAAGATAACGTTTACACCAGGTTATCAGCAGAGATTCACAGAAGCTTGTCTTCGGCAGTTAGAACGTCGCCAAAAACATCAAGAATTACAAAATACAGCTCCGTGGAAGACAGATAAAGATTCTATGCCGAAAGTGTCGGCATAGAGAAAAAGAGAGTATAGGAGGCAATTATGCAGGCAGAAGTAATTAAATATGAGGCCCCAGTGGAGGGCGTTGTAATCACTCAGGAGGAAGAAAAGCAGATACTCAAGCTGGGCCGGATCATGAGGGAACGGCTGGATCAGAGCCATAAGGATGTGCGGTTGTTTGGCAGGCTGTCTACGGTGATGGCGTTCATGTTGGGTGCGGAGACGGTGCTGCTGTTGGTGGCTACCGGAATAATAGCACTGTGAGAGGAGGTGAGGAAGATGGGAAGAAGCAGGGCAGAACGTCCAACGCTGGCACAGAAGAAGCGGATTGAGGCCGCAGGACTCAACAGCAGGGACTGGCTGGTGCTGATAGAGTCGGTCAACCAGTTATACCTTGTACATAAGGGGACGGGCGAGAGCCGGACGATAAAGAAGAAAGGAGAACAGGAATGAATCAGAGATTCAACCATGAAGATGAACAGCTCAGACGGCAGCAGATCTGCGAGATATTGGATCTGTGCCTGCAGATCAATGGGATACAGAAGAGCAGGAGCGAACTTACGGGGAATCACCCTACAGCGTCCTGTGAATTTGACGGTCATATTGGCTGGATATCTGTAAGAATCTATACCGAGGGATGGACAGAGGGGAAAAGCCCGGACAAGGCATTGAGAGGTTATATTACCTGTCCTGATGAACTGGATCAGATGATCCGTGAACTGAGAGAATTGAAAAAGGACCTGCACAGCAGCAACTGTAACAGATCCTGACACATTGAGCGTAGACCCTGACCGGTTTACGCTCAGACCTTATGGCCTCCAAAAAATAACCATACATAAAGTATACGGCGGCCATGAGGGAAAGTCAAGGAAAACAGCGGTGAAAACCGCTTATATCACTTGTTAAGGTTATTATCTTATCGACAGGAGAGGAACGGAATGCCGTATTACACATGGGAGGCACGGGCGGGGATCACAAAGAGTATCTGTAATTACCATGACAGATCCAGACCGGAGCCGGGAATGGAGAGGCGCAAGAAGACGAAGCCTACACCGGAGTCCCAGAGAAGGAACAATATGCGCAGGGCAGCCCAGAGGTTGACACTGGATCTGAATGAGAACTTCGGTCCAGACTGCTGGTACCTTACATGGAACTACAGTCCGGATAAGCGCCCAAAGGATAGGGCGGAGCTGCTGCAGCAGGTAAGCAAAACCCTGAGGAAGCTCCGGAATATATATAAAAAATCAGGAAAGCCCCTGAAATATGTATGGGTTCCGGAAGTGGGGCCAAGAGGGGCCTGCCATATCCATATCGTGGTATCCGGGATCACCCTGAACCTGATCCGGGATGTATGGATCTATGGGGGAATGTACATAGAACCTCTGAGAAAGGACCGGAACTATCGCCAGCTGGCAGAATATTTCGTGAAATACTCAGAGAAGACAAGGCAGACCTACGGGGGAAAGCAGGCGGGGCGCTATAACCCCAGCAGGAACCTGACCCATGTGAAGATAGAGCGGCGCCGGAGGAGAAAGAAGACCTTTGCCGCAGATGAGATCAAAGTCCCGGAAGGCTGGTATCTGGACAAAGGCAGCGTACAGGAGTGGATCAACGATCAGGGCTACAAATACCTGTACTACATTCTGGTACAGATCGAAAGGGGGCCGGAACGATGCAGGACGTGAATATCTACATAGCAGGTACGATCCATGGCCCTGCCAAAAAAGCAGGAGGATATCTCTATATCCTGGAATGCTTCCGGGACGGACAGGCGGTTACGCTGGAAAAATCA
>OKRX01001535.1_pt1 | contig 16772 bp, 8 predicted proteins | sample 1601241 | NCBI WGS metagenome assembly OKRX01 (sample SAMEA3541500, study PRJEB24748) | human gut metagenome | biome: human gut; feature: human-associated habitat; material: faeces | place: China | collected 2012
GAGCCAAACCGCTTGCCCTCGCCCGAAGCCATAATGACGCAACCAAGTTTCATGGTGATACCTCCCCTGAAGCCATCGTACCCATAACTCGCGCCGCGGGCGAATAAAGATAGCGTCCTGGCCGTTGGCGGTCTTATAACACAGCGACGCTTTCGTTATTTGCGACCATGTGGCATTTGTGGCACAGTAAGCCCAAACTAATTTTTAGGAAGGCACCCATGACCCCCGCACAGATTGAGTTTTACAAGCGTCTTGCGCACAGCCTGGCGCTCCAATTTGGTCCCAGCTGCGAAATCGTCGTCCACGATCTGGAGACCGGGGACATGGACCACTCTATCGTGGCGATTGAAAACGGCCATGTCAGCGGACGCAAACTGGGCGACGGCCCCAGCCGCATCGTGCTCGAGTCCATGCACGAGGGTGCCACCGAGGTCCACGACCGCGCGCCGTACCTCACCAAGACCGCCGATGGCAAGCTTCTCAAGTCGTCGACCATCTTCATTCGCGATGACGACGGCAACCCCGTTGGCATTATGGGCATCAACTTTGACATCACGCTCATGAAGGCGTTTGAGCGTTCGCTCGACGCGCTCACCGGCACGGGCGACAAGGGATACACCGAGCCCGAGCCCATCACCAAAAACATCGGCGACCTGCTCGAGGATCTGCTGCGCGAGTGCGAGCAGTACGTGGGCAAGCCTGCGGCCCTCATGACCAAGGACGAGCGCATTCGCGCTATCGGATACCTCGACCGCCGCGGCGCCTTCCTTATCTCCAAATCGAGCGAGCGCGCCTGCGAGTTCTTTGGCATCTCCAAGTACAGCTTCTACAGCTACCTCAACGAGGCCAAGGCAGAGGCTGACGACAAGTAAACGACCCGCCTTAACCATCCTCCCCTTAGTACGAGTTCTTGAATGCACGAATCCGGGCATCGGTGACAAGGCAAGTTCCATATAATCGAAGGGCTAGACAGTTCGAAAGGATGGGACAAGATGAGGTCGAGCAACGCATCGCGCAGCAGCCACGGAGGCACCGCGCCTACCGCCAGGCATGCGAAAAACGCGTTTGACGAGGGCGAAGACGATCTGTTTGCGTTGAGCCTCGACGACGTGATGAGCGACCGACCTTGGACCGCCGATGAACTCATGGGCGGCAAAACCCCTTCGGCAGGCGATCCTACCGAGACGGCATCGTTTATCGCCGCGGCACAGCACAATGCGCCCGAACCGCCCGTTGCGGATCTTGACGACTTTGCAACCCGCCAGTTTGCCTTCGACTCTTGGGCCGCGGCCGACCTGGACGAGACCTCGGCCGGCATGCCGGCGCTCGATATTCCGGTCAACCCGCTGTTTGCAGCTGCCGAGGAGCGCGACTCCGCATACGACAACACCGCAGCATACGTCAACCGCCCGAGCGAACAGCCTCGCGCCGGCCGCATCGAAACCGAGGATTACGGCCAAACGTCGAGCAGCTATTCTCGCGACCCGTTTGCCGCCACGCCCGCTCCCGATTACAACCAAGCGAGCGTAAAGGCAGCCTCGGCATCGTCGTATACCCGTGGTACCGATGACGAGCGCTTTGCCGACTACTACACCGAGGAAGAGCCGCCGCGCTTTTCTGAGTTTTCGCAGGCGGCAAAGGTTGTCTTTATCGCCATCATCATCGCTCTGCTCGGCGTGATCGCGTTTGAGGGATTCCAGCTGTTCCGTGGCCCCACCGCGCCCGAATCGGCAACGCAGCAAAAAGAGGACGACAACCAGTACCTGGACATCAACACCCTCAAGGGCGACCCCAACGACGGAGACGAGTAGCGAAGGTTAAAGGAGGGCTGAAAGAGCCGGCAACGCGTTACGGCTCCAAGAGGCCCGCCATAAAGATGGGCAGATACAACACCTCTCCATCGCGGTGCAGGTTGCACTCAGCAAGCACCAGAGCACGGTCGATTTCGACACCCTTCGTCACGAGCGCGTTGTCGAGCGCCGCATGGGACCTAAAGCTCTTGCCCGACTTGACCTCGATGGCAAGCACTTCCCCATCGAGCGTCTCCTCGACAAAATCGAGCTCGCCAACCTTTTTCGATGTAAAGTAGCGCAATCTGAATCCATGGGCTTTGAGCTCCTGGGCAACAAAGCCCTCAAACGCCGCTCCCATGTTCATGCCAAAGGCGTCTTCTGCCTCGCCATCAAATACCCCTTGGGCAACCTTCTTGGAATACGACGACATGAGCATTCCGGTGTCCAAGTAAAACAGCTTAAACAGATTTCGTTGCTCCCCCAATAAAAGGGGTGCCACGGGCGCCGTTACGTTATACACGGGAAGCGCGACACCCGCCTCCGATAGCCAGAGAAAATGATCTGTCACCTGCGAAAAACGTTTGACACCGTTAATCGATGACAGTTTGAATCGCTTGTTTTTGGAGCCGGCCTCGCTGGGAATCAAATCATAGATATCTCGAATAACCAAGCGTAGCTCGGGCGGAGCGTACTTTGCGATGTCATCGCGATACAGGGCGTGAAGATCGCGATGGATGTTCCGAATCTCGTCGACGTTGCGCGTCGCCAAGAAGGAATTGACCGCGTCGGGCATGCCTCCCACCACCACATACTGATGGAACAGATCGAGCAAGCGGTCATACAGGAAGCCAGGGAGCTCCCCCTCATCCTTTAAACAGCCCCTGAGCATGTCAAACACGCTGGCACCAACGCCATTTGCCCAGCAAAACTCCTCAAAGTCGAGCGGGTACATCTGGACCTGCTCGACATACCCCACCGGCAGCGAGTCGATGCCCTCGAGCTCAACACCAAGGAGCGATCCGGTGAGGATGTACCGAAAGTCGCCGCGCTGCACGAGGTATTTGATAAACGTCACCACATTGGGGCATCGCTGCACCTCGTCGATAACCACGACGGTTTTGTTGGCAACCATCGGCTGCGTCGCAGCGATAGACATGCGTATGAGCAGGTCGTCCGCGCTTTTTGCCGCCAAAAATGAATCGCGCACGGACGCGTCGGCGATAAGGTCGAACGTCACGACGTTTTCGAACGATTCACGTGCGAACGCGTTGACCAGATATGACTTTCCTACCTGTCGGGCGCCCTTGACCAAAAGGGCCTTGTTAGGCGACGAGGCAAGCCAAGATTCAAATTGTGCTTTCGCTTTTCTCTGCAGCATAAGCGCACTCCTTATTACGTGCTGTTTTAGCACTATGATACACTTTTCCGTGATTGTTAGGTGCTCATTTCGACACTTTTCCGTAATTTGGGCGGCTCGAATTTGACACTTTTCCGTATTTTCATACGGCTGCTTTCGACACTTTTCCGGATGTTTGCCGAATAATTGCCGCGCAATCAAGCGTCGCTTGCACGTCATTTCGCAGGCGGCGCTTGATTTCTGTCCGCGCGCGCTGATAGACTCCATCTTGCCCGCAAGGAGCGGGCGCGTTTTATCCAGAGTCGGGGTAGAGAGTTGGCTCCACGATCCCGACGCCAGCCGGCCAAGAGGCACGGTGGCCCTGCCAACATCGATGAAAGGAGTCCGTATGGACAATTTCTCCGTGCGCAGTGAGCGCAACTTCCACAACCTGGCAGCCAAGCCAAGACGAATGCATCTTCTAGACGAGCCGAATGGCTACGCCTCGGCCATGGCCAAGAGCAGCCTCTCCCACCAGATGCGCTTTACGGTGGAGAAGCTCGAGGAAGAGCTTTGCGCCGCCGGCAATCCGCACGCGCTGCAGATCAAGCTTCTTGGAGACGATTCGCGCGAGCCGTCTAGCTGGAAGCTCTTCGCCGACGGCGTGTGCGTTGCGGACGGATCCGGCACCTTTGCCCGCGAGTGCTTCTGCGAAGGGGCCGAGGTATTCCTGGACCTATGCCGCGACGCCGCCGAGGCTGCCGAGCTGCGCCAGTGGAGCCAGAGGGAGTATGAGCTGCTGAGTGCCGCGCGCAGAATTGCGAGGGTGCAAACGAACGCAGGCGACGCCATGGTGACGTGCGGCCGTTGCGCGGCAGAGCACTTTATTTAGCGCCCGTTGAATAGCCAGCCATGCCACATCCTGCCCCATCATTTCGAGTAGCGGAATGATGGGGCAGTCCTATTCTCTGCCAGCGCTTTTACTCCCCAAACCTATAGTCGTTGATGCCCAACGTGGAGCAGTTCTCGCTTATTGCTCGGACTGTTTGCACGGGGATTCCGTCTTCGACATGAGCGGAAACGCTAAACGAAAGTTGCACGTCGGCACCGCCCAGCATGTTTAGCTGACTCACCACTTCGTCCATGATGGTCTGGATGTTGCGATTGACACGAGTGTTGTCGAGCTTTGCCGTCATATGGAAGGATGTCTTTTGCCTCGCGGGCTGTACCACCACTGGCGTCGTGTCGACAACCGTGGTCCTGCCGTCCGCATCCGTCACCGTCTCGCTCGTCGTAGGGCCAAACGCAATTCCATGCCCGCCGCCATCGGAGCTCTGCTCAGCCTCCACAGCCGCAGCGCGAGCAGCAGCCTCTTCCTCTTCAATCTGCTTTGTTGCCACAGTCGGCTTTACCAGCAGGTCGCTCTCGTTAATAAATGGCTTCTGCTCACCAAACGTCAGCTCCATATAGCGATCGTCCGAGAAGCCAGCAGCAAGGCCAAAGTATTCCTTTGAGCCCAGGCCCCTTTGAATCGCGTCCTCGAGCACGCCATAGCACGACAGCCTGGGAAGATAGCAATAAGAGCACAGGAACTCCCACAGACGCTTAATCTGGATGTGGTCCGCTTCCTTCCAGAGCACTCGATCGAGCTCCATCTTAAGCAGGGCGGGTGCCCAAGTCTTGATGGCTGCCTCATCGGAAACAAGCTTGCGCGCCATCTTGGCAACGATATTTTCGCCGCCGCCCTCAACGTGTTCTGCTTCCCAAACGATATCCATCGAGTTGCTGAAAAGGTCAACACGCGGATAAATAAGCCAACTATAGGCCTCCTGGATCTTTATCTCGAGCGATTCATCGGCACGTCTCACACTCTGGTCAGTCTCGCGCGTCTGTGCCACATCAAGGTTCAGCGACTCGCGATCTTTCTTGATGGAATCCCAAGCAAGGTATTGTTTCGCCTCACTTAGGAGTTGTGCATAGTAAGATGCGTCCGCAGCGGCGAACACAACCATATTCTTGTACGTACGCGGAGACGTACCGCGATTTGAGAGTATCTCCGATGCCAAGGTGAGTGCCGCGGAATCGGCCGTTTTTCCACGGTGATTGGCAGACGGCGTCAGCACCACCAGGCGCAGCGTCTGATCATCCGGAACGTCAAGCGAGCTTGCGGGACATACATGAATGCCCGAGAAGGGATCGACCTTGCGCAGCCTCTTTAGGCGACTCTCGACTTCATAGAGCGCCTCAGAGTCCTTGACCTGTTGGGCGCGGTCATCGGCAACTTTGCGCAACGTGGGGCGCGTATCGTACCAAAAACGGTTTCCGTTGACGTCGCTATACAGGAAAGACGAAGATGTCTGCAGCGTGCCCAGGGCATCGTTGAATACGGAGATGTTCTCGCCAGGCTGGACCGTGCCCAAGCGAATATGCGCGCGCTCGATACCGCGGACGGATTGACCGCCCACGTCGGGAGCACTGCCGAGCATGATGGTACGTGCGACGCGACGCGAAGCCAAAAGATTGCCGTAACGAGTATTGTTGCCGTCATTGCGATACGGAACGGACTGCTTGCCGTCGATCTCGGAATCAACAACTGCATTCCAGTTGTCATCAAGATAGCGCGTGAGCTCATCGCGCACGCCGGGCACATCAAGGGGGAACGACCCCGGCATAATCATCGGCGAAGGATCCTGGTTCATCCACAGCTCGTGGATAACCGACGCCATTAAGCGCAACACGCCACGGGTACGTTGAAACTTTTCGAGCGTTGCCCAGTCCTCGTAGAGACGATCGAACACTTCAGGGTGAATCGGATAGCAGGAAACCATGCGATCGCGATATTCAAGCTCGCGCGACTCCACCGGGAAGTCCGCAGTATTTTCGTTGTACATCTTGCTAAATGTCGCGCACACTTCATCGCGAGCGGCATCATCCTTGCAGTCAAGGAAAAGCCTGCGGCGCACAACCTCGAATCCTTCGTTTGCCGCCACGGGCTTCCAAATAGCTTCCATGCGCCCAAAGGTGTGCTCAATCTGCTCCAAAGCTCGCTGGCCCGCCTCGCCACCGATCTCGTTGTCAGATTCGGGAATAGAGGCTACGACCAGGCTGCGCTTCGAAGCGCGTGCTGCCTCGGTGAGCTCCTGAATAAAGGTGATGAAGTTGTCGAAGCTGCCAGCGTTAAGTCCATCGACGCCATAAATCTTCTTGGCATAGGCAACGAGCTCGTCCATAAGGACAAGGCAGCAGCCGCAATCGTCGAATAATTCAGTCAGAGCAGCAGATCCCGGCGAGACGCCCTTCTTATCAGCATCTTTCACATAGTCATAGAGCTCGGGCCTGCCAGCGGATTCTGCAAGCTGGTATGCCATATGACCCCAAAGCGTGTTGACCATAATGCCAGGCATGGTAGCCGGACGCATAGCTTTTGCCGGATTGATAGAGGTGCCCACGAGCACAGCAACATGCACCTCAGGGACTTCGGCAACGCCCGCCTCCTCGAGCACGGAAGCGATATTAGCGATTTGCTCCAAACGCGAACGGCTGCGCATCATATGGTAAAGCGCAAGCATGCTGTGCGTTTTGCCGCCACCAAACGCGGTCTTAAGCTGAATAACGGGCTCGCCGTCGAGACCAGCCACGCGGCGCAACGACTGCACGAGCAGGCCCTTCATGCCCTCGGTCACATACGTTCGATTGAAAAATTCGACCGGGTCGCGGTACTCCAACTCGCCCTTGCCGCGCGCCACCTGGGCAAGGTCGGCAGCAAACTCGGCATTCCTATAGCGCCCCTCAGCAACATCCATATGGGGTTCCATGACATCGCGCCAACTAGGCAGGCCACGAACGGCCTTGGTTTGCTCGAGTGATTTCCTGCGAGGTGCCGGGGCGTCCACGCCAGCATCAACATTTGTTGTCACTGCCGTCGAGCCGTCGGCGCTGCCATAGCGAACCTCGCGAAGCATTGCGTTGAGTTGCGCCGTGGTATCCTGATCAATCTGCTCAGCCAAACGACTCATGGTATCGAGCGCACGCCATGCGTCGCTGTCCGAGATACCTCCCATACCGCGATGCGCAACCTTGTTGCGAACGCCCTTGAGCTCCATGACGTAGTTCTTGCAATCCTGAGGCAACCTAAGGCGAAACACATCGCGCCAGTTGATGTCAATGAGCAGCAAGCACAGGGCAATATCGAGCGAGTCAGCAAGAGTGGCATAGTCACCCGATGCTGGCAGGTTGCGCTTTTGGTCGTCGTAGAGCTTGTTGAGCACACCGACCTGCCAAAAATCATTGCCGTATGCCTGGGTAAGCTCGCGCATCACATAAGGATCAAGGGCCTCGAGCAAAAGGTCAAAGCCCTTATTGAGAAGATCGCAGTTATTAGCGTTGTTCTCCATGGTTTATCTCCTTGGGACTTAATCGAAAAGCGAGTCTTGCATGGGACGCTCGACAGCAAGCTGCGCAGCCTTTGACTGAATCTCGGGCCATGCCGTAACAAGCGAGTTGTACGCGAAGGCCTCCTGCTGCCAGTTGCGCTTGTCCGCAATGGTAAAGAGGCGATACGCCAGCGCCTTGGCACCATCCGCACGGCCACCAAGTGTCTGGCTAACGATCTTGGCGCAAGCCGTAACACCGCCCTCCTCGAGCGCATGCGTAAGCTGCTGGGTCGTAAGCCAAGTAGGCGCCTTAAAGTCAACGCGCTCCGACACCTCGCTACGATCGAGCAAGTGCACATTGCCCTTAACGGAAGCAAGAAGCCCCTGTGCCGCTAAACCTTCGATAGAGACGTTCTTGGCACGGGCGAGCACGTCGGCTTCACCAAATTTAATGGTGTCAAAGGCTTTCTGCGTATAAAGATCGACACAGAAGCGGCTCTCGCGATCGAGCTCGCCATCCTGGTCGCTAAAGTACGCATCGACCTCTTGGTTGATAAGCTGCAACGCCGCACGCACCGTCATGGGGCTACCGTCGGCCTCGAGCACCTGGCTGTAGCGCGAATACACGCCAATACCAGGTCCAATAGCCGACTGAGCAAGGTCAACAGGCGCGATGTTCGAAGAACGAAGTTTATCGAGCGCAGGTCCCAGCTCACGCTTGAGCGCCATCACGAAGTCGCGACGAGTGCCCATGGGGGCATCCTCGGGGCGTTTGCGGCAGACGAGGACGATGGAGGACGCGAGAGCGTTGGTGCCGTTGCCGATGGTACGGCCTGGCTTCTCGGTACGCATCGGCCACGTACCGTTGATTTCAAAACCCGCACGGATAATGGCAGACAGCATCGTCTCCCAACCAGTCGACGCCGTTGACTCAACGTCGTTCGCGGTCTCAGTCTCACTCTGTTTGAAGGCATAATAGATGGTCACCGGCGCATCTTCGCAGGCATATTTATACACTTGTTTGAAAGTGCTAAACATGCCCTCTTCGAAGAAGTCTCGCGCTCCTTCCTTGCCGCGATTCTCGCGGTAAGGCGTGGCAACCAGCTCCTCATGTTTTGGCACAAGCATGGTGCTGAAGAGCTTGGGATACGTTCGGCGAAGCGACTGACGGAGCCATACGTAGAAGAAGTCGGACAAATCCGCGTAGCCGATGTTGTCATAATAGGGTGGATCCGTTGACACGAGAATGCCACGCATACCGTTGTCGCTCTGAGCGTCAAACTGGCGAGCAGAGCCCGGCCTATTAGCGCAAGGATACTCTCCAATGACCTTGGTAACCCATTGCATCATATTGTCAAAAGAGCCAGAGGAGGAAGAAAATAGATTGCCTTCGGCATAATCCCAGGTCATAGGAATCGCTTGTCTCCCGAAAACGTTGCGAAGCTTTTCGCCGGGCGCATTCCATGAGCAAATAGACGAGTGATAGTCCGTTAGCTTGTCGACAACAAACGCAAGGTATACGCCGACAGCCTCGCCGTAGGCGCGGGCACCGGTGCCACCTTCGCCGAGACCCTGACCGTCATCGGCGAGACCGGCTGCCACAGCATCCGCCTCCGCTTTCTTCTGCGCCTCGCCGACGAGCGCCGAGAACGTCGTCAGCGCCGTCAGCTGTCGGTTGGTAAAGAGCTTCCAGAACTCGTCTAGGCCGTAGACGTTCGTGTTCAGATGACCCGGGTAATAAGCGAGCTTGCCCTGGGGATAGTCATCGGGCATCGGAACGTCGGCGGCAGCTATCTGCACCTCGTCCGGCGCGATGTAGATTCTGCCGCGTTGCCCTTCGGCGACGATAGCCATGAGCTTGGCGCCCATGCGTCCCTCGCGCGACTCTTCGCGTATATGGTCGAAAGCGATAGGCGCCCCGCAGTGCACGCAGGTCGCGCCGCGGCGGTTCACTGTGCCGTCATGCATCGCCTTACCAGGCGCGACCTCAAAGCGTACCTCGCCGCCCTCGCAGACGGGCTCGACGTGCCACTCCTTGCCCTTCTTTTTGGAGAGATCGAACGAGCGAACGAGGATCGCCTCGTGCCCGCAAGCGGGGTTGGGGCACTTGACGGTACGCGCCCACAGCCACGCAATGACGGTAGCCTCGCCGCCGCCCTGCTCGGCAGGCACCCGCACTTTGGGGTACATATGCCCGATGCGCCGGGCGGCCTCCTCCTTCATCCAGGTGCCATAGTACTTAACGTCGGCAGCCAGACCAGCATTGCCGCTCCAGCCTCCATTGGTTAGCTTGCCACGGGCCTCAGGGTTAACAGCAAACTTGTCCGCGAACAACGGCGGAATCTCAATCATTGCTTTATTGATGGTAACGGCGACCGGGTTGAGGTCCTGCGCATACGCCTTAAGACCCAGACGTTGTGCCTCCAGCGGAATGGCGCCTCCGCCTGCAAAAGGATCCAGCAGGGGCGGCAATTCGTCGCCCATCGACCTTTTAATCTCAGCCTTGGCGGCATTAAGCACACGATCGTTATTGGAGTTTTCCCACACCACGAGCTCGCGCAGGATGCCGAACAAGCGCTCGCGCTCGGCAGCCTGCTCCTCCACGGTGGGGAACTCCTCGGGATGCGCCGACGGGTCGTCCACCAGCGACGACCAGATAACGGCGCGCGCCGCGGCCAGCGGGCGACGGGCCCACCAGAGATGCAGCGTCGAGGGATGCCCATGACGGATGGACTTCTCACGCGCAGAGGCCGCATTGATATCGTCGAGCGGCAGCGCCACCTCGATGAGCTTCTTCTTTACTGCCATGTCTGCTCCCTCTCTAGTATCACGTCGCCCGCTTCCTTGAGGCGCGCGATGTCGTAGTTCGTGCTTGCCGCGGCATAATCCGGCGGACTGGTAAATGGATGTGCGATGTAAGAAGTTCGGGTCGTGTTTCCATCGACCTCGACCAGTGCGAGCACAAAGGCATCTGGCCTGTTGAACGCACACATCACTTCGTTGTGCGAGACGGTGACCGTAGTGGCGCCCGCGGCGCGACCCTTGACCTCAATCATTCGCAACGCCGGTCCCTTAGCATGAAGCTCGTCGGGCACCACGGATTCAATGTCGTAGCCGCGGTTATCTGCGCTTCGATCCCGCGGCGTAAAACCCAGCTCCCGCTCGATAGCCATGACGGCACGCATGCCGGCAAGCTCTACCTCGCGCCTGCCTGCCGCACTGGATTCGGTGGTAGCATGTGAGTCGTGGAGCAGCATGCCAACTGGAATCACAAGCGCGCCGCCCAGCACCCTCGGAGTCGCGGGAGTGATGGTCTTTTCGCGCTGCAGCTCCGCCAAGCGCATTTGTCTACGGTCGCGCAGATCGTCGGCGCGACGACGAGCATTCAGAGAGCTCAGGCGTGTCTTCTTGCCTTGCTTTTCTTTCTCCTCCAGCTCCCACGCGCGACCATCCCAATAATTGGCCTCTTCGGTAAGACGCGCGTCAACGGCTCGCTCGATCTTCTCGATCTGCGGAATACGACGACTGCGCACCTCTTTGAGGCTCACCGGGAGGATCTCGCGAATGGCGAAATCCATGGCAAGCGCATCAATGTCGCCGGTAAGCCACTCCTGCTCAGAAGCGATAGTGTGCGCGGCAGATGCCTCGGACGGACGAGGACCGCGATAGTCCAAATAGGGCGCATAGCCCGCATCACGGGCTTCGCCCGCAGCGTCAACTTCAACGAACCTAAACTCTTTGGATACCGTACGCTTGGTGCCGTCGGCCAGCGTCGTGCCGTCCTGGACAGAGTTCTCGATATAGAGCAAGAGCCTCGGCTTGTCTCCAAAATCTCTATCGTCCACGAGCACACAGCCCCGCTTAAGCGCCGAGCCCATTTGGCCAATCAGCACCTTCACCGTTGCATCCAAAAGCGGTTCACCGGGGCATACCAACTCCGCGGGAACGAGTCCAGGACCCTCTTTAGATTCTTTGTCAAAGCAAATACGCTCATAGGAGGCAAGCACGTGGCCGCATTCGCCGTCCATGCTCATCGAGCGAACCGAGAACGGCACTTCGAGCACCTCGAACCTGCCAGGCTCGCGAGATGCCACGCGTCCTCCCAAGCGCTTCATTGCCGCCATGAAAAATGCCTGGATAAAGTGCGGCTCGAGCTTGCGAGCCTCCATGCGTTCCATGTCCTCGCGAATAGCGCTTACGCCGCGAGCGTCCATGACGTCATCGGTAAGCGCATACTCTTTGAGAAGCCGTTTAATGGAGCTCGTATCGAGCGATGCATCGACTACCTGGTTGAGCCGCGCCCGTACCTCGGGGTCATCGCCATAGCGAATCGCATCGAGGAGCAAGTCACGGAGCGTCTTGCCTTCAAAGGTAACCCTGCCCAAGATATCGAAAACCTTGCCGCCCAGCGCGGCACGTTCCACCTCGAGCTTGCTGAACAGGCGTTGGAATACTTCTCCCTCGCGCGTCTGCGTGGAGACAAGGTTCCACAGATGACATACTTCGGTCTGACCGATGCGGTGAATACGACCGAAGCGCTGCTCGAGTCGATTGGGATTCCACGGCAGGTCGTAGTTGATCATAAGGTGCGCGCGTTGCAGGTTAATGCCCTCGCCGGCGGCATCCGTAGCGACAAGGATGCGCGAGTTCGCATCCTGCTTAAACATTTCCTCGGCACGATGGCGCTCGTCGCGCGTCATACCGCCCTTAATGGTAAGCACGGCAGAACGGTCACCCAGAAGCGATCCGATTTTCCCTGCAAGATAATTCAGCGTGTCTTTGTGTTCGGTAAAGATGATGAGTTTCTCACGTCGACCGTCCATGCCAAACATATTGGAATCGTCTTGCAGCAGTCGCGAAAGCTCCTCCCACTTACGGTCCTCGCCACTAATGCGAACATCGTTTGCCTTGCGCTCGAGCGTGCGTAAAATCGCGATCTCGGTATCGAGCTCAGCCGCAGTCGCCGCCGCAGAAGCGGTGTCTACGACGTCATCTTCCATTTGCTCGTACTCTTCGGAGTCGTAATCGTCCTCGTCAAAATCTCTGGCATCGATGCCCCATTTATCTGTATAGGCGACCTTGCCGCTCGCAACGCTTTTTGCCTCGGCGAGCTTGGACTCAAGCCGTATGCGGCGACGTCGAAGCGACTGGAAGATGGCCTCGGGACTCGACGCAAGACGACGCTGCAAGATGGTCAAAGCAAAGCCGACGCTGTTCTTATGCTTGCCGCCCAAGCGCTCCGCACGGTTAAACTCTTCGGTGACGTAATGCGTCACCGAGTCATAGAGCTCCTGCTCGGCAGGAGATAGGTCGTATTCGACTGTGTAGGCGCAGCGTTCGGGGAATAGCGGGCGCCCATCGAACTTGAGCAGCTCCTCTTTCACGAGGCGACGCATCACATCGGAAACATCGCAGTCAAGCGAAGCGGCGGGCGGAAGGCTCTGAGCCTGGCCGGCAGTGGAGCGCGCCGCAGGATTCTTAACGCGATTGCCTCCCGCAAACCGGTCCTTGTCCACAAGCGCCATAAAGTAGCGGAAGTCAGCCGGCTTACCGTTGTGGGGCGTAGCCGTCAGAAGCAACAAGTTTTCGGTTGTGTCACCCAAGAGCTGACCAAGCTTATAGCGTTTGGTCGGCTTGAACTCGCCGCCAAAGTTTGTCGCGCTCATCTTGTGGGCCTCGTCGCATACAACGAGATCCCACGAAGTTGCCCTTAGCTTCTTTTGGATCTCGTCGTTGCGAGCCAGCTTATCTAGGCGGCCGATACAAAAATCGACCTCGTCGAAGGGGTTCCCGGTAGCAGAAGACTCCAGCACATCGTTTGTAAGCAAGCGGAATTTGAGCCCAAACTTTTGCCATAGCTCGTCTTGCCACTGTTCCACAAGATTACCGGGAGCCACGATAAGGCAACGCCTAAGATCGCCGCGAGCAATCATTTCTTTTATTAGGAGGCCCGTCATGATGGTCTTGCCTGCACCGGGGTCGTCCGCCAGCACATAACGCAGCGGCAAGCGCGGCAGCATTTCCTTGTAGACGGCCGAAATCTGGTGCGGCAGCGGCTCGATAGACGACGCACGAATAGCCAGATAGGGATCGAACAGATGAGCCAAGCCTATGCGATACGCTTCGGACACGAGTCGCAGGTCATCGGGGTCGGCATCGAACGCCCAGGCGCTGGACTTTTCGATGATGTATTTATCCTCGTCTGTATCGAAGAGAGGTTGGTCACCCAGTACGCCCTGGCCCGTCTTGTAGATTACGTTTAAGATGGAATCGCCATGCCATTCGACAGCCTTAATGGTCACGGGCGAATCCCCCACGATACCGCGAACGCGCGTACCGGGCGTTATCTCTGCTAGCTTTGCCATCACGCGCCCCGCTTTACGAGAAGCGAAAATGCGTGTCGCAAGATAACGCTAGGATTGTCTATCGAAGGAAGACACTCGCTGGCGAGCACCCCCCCCCGAAGAGTTTTCGTCTGAATGGCCACGAAAAATCTCCTGGGTTTTATTGATACCGGGGTGAAGGACGATTCACCCTTGTTACAGCTTTATCTATTGTCTTTCAATCAGCTTGCCGTGTCATGGGGTTTTCTGCAAAAGGAATCGTTTTTACCTCGCGCGGTTTGTTGCTCAACAATGCTGCGAATAGCGTGAATGCCTTGTGATCACTCCCGCGTCACCAGCGCCCATTAGCACGCTTACAGACGCTTTGGCACCTAACGCCCGTTGTTCGATGCACGCCCTTTACCCAAACGCCTACACTTGAGCATTACAGGTCAATTACGCCACCAGGCAAGCGAGGCTAACATGCGGTCCGAAAACGAACAGATTCATTACCGAGCAAAGTTCAGGCTTTCACCCTATTCGACTACCACGCCCTCAATCGTCGATGCGTATCGTCAGATCTACACCTGGGTGCGCGACAAAGAGAAGCGCAAGCGCCATGAGCAGAGCGCCTTTGAGTTTTTATCAAGCAATAAAGACGTTGCCTCCGACTTTGTATTTGGAAACCTCAGCTATCCCATTGGCTATTCTGGAGGCATGACCACAGGCAGCCGTGTGAGCATTTGCACTCGTGCAGCCTTTAACGACAAGCGAGGCAAGATTCCCGTCGCGTGGGCCTTTGAATATGACGAGCCCGACAGTCATTATTCGTATCGTCACTGGCACACTTGCATTGGCCTTGAGACGGCCGATGACAACTCCTGCCTAGTCAATATCAAAGTCACCTATGCGACCCAGCCCGATTATGTGGGCTGGCCACTGCCAGAACCGGACCTCAATATTCCCCGCATCGCAAAGGTTCTGTTTTCGCTTCCCAATCATCGGGCATGCGTTGGAGAGACAGTCGTCAACACATCGTGCACGCGCCTGACGTTTGAGAACTTTGACGCCGAGTTCTCCGACAACCTTCTGAGCGGCCAGCGCGAGCTCCCCCTGATTCTAATAACCAGCGATGATACCGGTCGATATCCCGTCAAAGATCCCAGCAAGCTCGCCAATAACCTTATGGGCCTAGCCAACGTGTTTGCCGCCGACGAATCCGATGGTCGGCTCAAATCAAAGCTGTTCAATCTTTTTCTCTACGATACACCTGTCTATCGATACAACTGCCCCAAGTCATCGCTTCGTATTTACCAACCAAACATCAATCTGTCTGACGAAGAAGACGCGCGTCGACACCTCTGCATCAGGCGCGATAGGCTGAACGAGTACGGCAACAAGACATCCACGATACTTAACCGGAGCCTGGGGCGCTCGTTCTTGCGCGGCAGGGGCGATATTGTAGACACGAGCGATATTGCCTGGTACAAATCACGTCAATCAATTGGGGCGCTACGCAGCCGCATGGCAGAGATGAAACGCCATGCAGAGGATGAAACCGTAGCCGAGGCAAAACGCACCGAAGCGCTTGCCGCCTCGTACAGCCAAGAGACAATGGACAACCTTAAAGAGTTGCTGTCAAAAGAGACTGCAGACAGGCAGCTCTGGGAGGGGCTGGCAAACGATTACGCCGACAGCAACGCCGCATATGAGCAGCGTATTGAGCAACTGGAAAACAGCCTGCTCGAGTTGGATGAATCCGAGAACACAATCGCCAACTTAAAGTATCGACTCCAAGAGGCGCTGGAGCGAGCCGACCGCTCGGAAAAGCAGGTAGCCGCACTCAGGACGGAAGCATGCTTTGTCGAGGGGCTCGAGGCATTTCCGCGCACCCTTGAGGACGAGCTGAAGTTTGCCGCGAATCTCTGGCCCTCGCGCATTTTCGTTTTGCCCGAGGCATACGACTCGGCACGCCGCTATGATTTTGCCGATCTTGACGAGGAATGGCGGATCCTTAAATCCGTAGCGACCGTTATGTGGCAACTCAAGTTTGGGGAGCGCCCGACGACCGGAGACCTCTATAGCGAGTTTAGAAATCAGACCTCGTTTGACGCCGCTCCAACCGAGACCAAGCTGACTAAAAACGACACCGAGCTCATGCGGCTCCGCCAACGCACTTACAACGGTAAGCAGGTTTGCATCTTGCCACACATTAAGGGCAACGGTCGCAACCGCCGCGACCCATTCCGCCTGCACTTTTGTTTTGATGACGAGGCACAGCTAATCGTAATAGGCCACTGCGGCAGCCACCTGCCAACATCAGGAACTGCCAGGCAGTAAGGCGCCGCACCAGCATGGGCGGAGAACGCCTCCTACCTCCCCTCCGCCTTCAGCTTCAGCAGCAGATCGCTCAGCTCGGGGCACTTGCTGGAAAGGCGCGTCTGGGGTCGCTCGCCCATCCCCCACCGCTGGCGGATCTCCTGGGCGTGCGGGCTCACGCGGTAGTCTCCGTCCATCACCTGCTTGAGCAGCTTGGCGGTCACGCGCGCATCGGCAAGGGCGCTGTGGGCGTGGCCCGTCGACTCGTCGAACTCGATGCCAAACCACGTTGCCGCGTCACTCAACGAGACGCGCCCGTGGCCGCCCACGTCCATGATCGAGGTGTAAAACGCCTGCAGGTCGGCCCAGTCCGTAGGAAATGCGGAAAGGTCGATATGCTTTGCCTGGCACTCGGTCAAAAGCTGTCGACGGTCCGTCCCGCTCCAGCAAACTATCTGGGCTGAGTAGCGACCGATCCAATCGCTGAGCCTTTTGATCACCACGTAGAGCGGATCGGCCATCGCGGTATCCACAGCCGATATCCCCGTAAGCTCGCGGACGGGAAACGCAACGCCTTCGGTAAATTCCGTCTGCACAAACTGCGAGAACTCGCCCATAACGTTGCCGT
>OKRX01001541.1_pt1 | contig 16745 bp, 17 predicted proteins | sample 1601241 | NCBI WGS metagenome assembly OKRX01 (sample SAMEA3541500, study PRJEB24748) | human gut metagenome | biome: human gut; feature: human-associated habitat; material: faeces | place: China | collected 2012
AAAAGACCGCCCGCCCCGTATATCCATAAGGTCGGAAATCAGCCCGGAAAACTCTCTATTTCCACGCTCTTGGAATTGTGGTAGAATAGAAGAAATAGAATGGCAAATCGAAATTTCACGGAGGTATATTATGGGACTGTTTTCAAAGAAGAAAAATGAAGAAGTGGCTATTGATGAACTAACACCACAAATAAAAACTAAGTTAGATGAATTAGCCCAAAAAGGCAATCAGTTTGAGGAAGAAGAACAATATGAGGAAGCTATACAAGCATGGAAAGAAGCTCTTAGCCTAATCCCAGAGCCACAGCAATTTTACAGTGAAACCATATGGTTTTTAGCTGCCATTGGCGATATTTATTTTCAAAAGAAACAATACGAAAAAGCACATGAATGCTTTGACAAAGCAAGGGGGAATTTGAGCGGCGAGGGATATGGAAATCCGTTTGTTATGCTTCGATTAGGTGAATGTTGTTTAGAAATAGGGGACGAAAAAAACGCCACAGAATATTTGCTTAGAGCCTATATGTTTGAAGGAAGGGAGATATTTGAGCCTGACGAGGACGGTAATGATGATGGCAAAAAATATTTTGATTATTTAAGAACTCATGTTGAAAACATTGAGTGAAGATTAAGATAACACAGTTCCCATTTATCGAGCAGACAAGGAGGGAGAGCATGGAACTATCCATACAAGAACGATTGAAAGATTTGCGTGTGGAGCGTGGGCTGACGCTGGAGCAGCTTGAGGAGCAGGTAAATCTCTCCAAGTCTGCGCTGGGCAGCTATGAAGCAAAGGATTTTAAGGACATCAGTCACTATGCTATTATCAAGCTGGCGAAGTTTTACGGTGTAACCGCCGATTATCTACTGGGGCTGTCCCAAACAAGAAATCACCCAAACGCTGATCTTGCAGACCTGCGTTTGAGTGATGATATGATTGAACTCTTGAAAAGTGGGTTGATAGATAATTCCCTCTTGTGTGAACTGGCAGTACACCCGGATTTTCCCCGGCTGATGGCTGACCTTGAAATCTATGTAAACGGTATCGCAGGAAAACAGGTACAGAGCGCAAACGCCATCGTGGACACCATGAGTGCAACGATTATGAAGCAGTACAATCCCGGCTTGTCCGACCCGCAGCTAAGACAACTTATCGCCGCTCATATTGATGATGACAGCTTTTGCCGCTATGTGATACAGCAGGACATAAACAAGATAGCCCTCGACCTGCGGGAAGCCCATAAGGACGATTTTTTCAGCGTTCCGGGGGACAACCCACTGGAAGATTTCTTGCAGACCGCCGAGGAAACTGCCAGTCCAGACAGCGACCCGGAGCAAGCGGCTTTGGCGTTTATCTGTAAGCGGCTCAAGCTGAATTTGAAAAAGCTGTCAGAGGACGAAAAGAAGTGGCTGAAAAAGATTGTGGAGAAGTCAGACTTGTTGAAAAAATCCAAACCGCAGCGGGGAGAAAGTAAAGGGATAAATCGGGATTTGGCAAAGGCGTGTATATGAAAAAGTAACTTCCAGTTTGCAAGAGAAAGGTATGGTGAGCGAATGAGAATATTATACGAACTTTCATGGTTATGGGAGACGCTGGTCATTGCGCTTGCGGCTACGGCTGTTTGCGTGGTTTGTGCTATGCTAATTTGTAAGGCAGTAAAGAAGAACCTCAGCAAAAAAACGGCGGCAGTTATCGGCGTAGCAGCGTTTGCGGGCGCTGTTTTGGCAGTCATTGTGATTGCCCGGACTCCGATGCCGCTTTGATTAAACGGGATGCTTGATTGCCTGTACAGAAGCATAACTTTAAGTTTATCGGGGAAATAGAAAAGTCAGCCGAGCCAGTCAACGGTCAAGATGAACGATGCATTTCATGCGCCGCCGTTGACAGTCCCGCCCGGCTTTGCTAAAGGGCAATCAAGACGGGAAAGCCCTAAAACGGCTTCTCGCCCATTTCGATTTTGAGAGAAAATCCGTCTGTTTTTTCGTGAGTGTGTCCACAAGTTCGGGACATTTTGTCCCGAAGTCCGGCGTGGGACGAGGAACGAGGGCTTTCATATACGCCCTGTCTGCTGATAAAACCAGTCCTGCGTTTGCGGCCCTACGCCACGCAATCACAGCCCTGTTTTCCTGCCGCTTCAAATGCCCTTGCCCTCCTCGGCGGCAACGGCATTTTACGGCAACGCCGACAGAGCGTATAACACACTACACTTTGCAAGCAAAGTCGTGTGCCAAGGGGTAAGCCCCCCTTTGGAAACCCCAGACAACAAAACAGGCGGTATGCTGCCCTCTCCGGGAGCATACCGCCTGTTTTGTTGTCAGCAGCCCGTTTCCGATCTGCGTGTAGTTCCTTGTAAACTGACCTAATTAGAATGATAGTAAAAAGTGCAGCTATATGGCTGTGTTGTTTTATGCTATGCTAATTCCGTTATCAGGTGGCATTTCTCACCCGTGGATTTATTCCAACTCCCTGGAGACTTGACAGAGCTAAAAACAGACCGGCCTTCATTTGGAATATTCACCCATCTGGTCCGAAAACAAGCACGAATTGTTTTCGGGCCTTTTTCTGTCCAAAAGGATAACACAAACCTGGCGCAGAGGAGCGCTCCCCATGCCGGTTTCACCAGTATGCAGTGTATCTTTCCGTCCTGCTGCCGGGGGCGGACCACGGACGCCGGCAGTATCATCTGCCCCTCACCCAAGGACACGCGGCCGCTGTGGGAGCCCGGCTGGCCTCCATCCTCTCATTCCAGTCACCTCAATGCGTTTACCGCTCCCGGTGCTGACTGTGATGGCAGTTTCCCGCGGAAATCTGCCAGAAACAGTCGGCCCGCGCCGTTGGGTGCACTGCGTCCTTTTTTGATTTTGAAAAGCAAGAGCGGCCGGCCGGTTTCACTGAATCCCATCCTGGAGCCACGCCTCCGGTATCATCTCGAGCAGACGCTACAGGGATGCAAGCTCCTTATCCCGGACGGTGTGCCCACCCATCAGGACATCACGGTCCTCCAGGCTTTTCGTTCCTACGCCCAGGAGCCGGACTCCACTCGCTCAATGGCCTCCCACGGCCTCCGGCACACCTACGCGGTCGAATGCTACGAAGCCAACATCTCCCTATGCGGCCCAAAAGGCCGTGGCCGGGTTCCTCGGCCATGGGCGGGACGATGTGACCAACCTCTATTTTATGTCCCGCCCAAGACAGACCGTGAAGCGGCAGGAAATGATTTTGTTGTCCCTCTTATTTTCTCTAATGTTTTCCATTTGATACACCCTTAGGCTATCCAACATGAACGCCGGAAGCAGGGTCACGCCGCTCCTATCTCCAGGGGCGCTCCAATGCCTGACACGGAGCCCCACCATGACAATCCCTTTGACACCGATTTGCAAGTCCTCCATTCAAAGGACTTTTTCGCACGCATGAAAAGCACGGTTAAACCCGTGACGCCGATGATAACGCCGTGGTCGGTGTCCACCGTCTGGCGGCCCAAGTAGTGGGCCCCCCGGGGCCTGCCGGGGCGGTTCAGATGGCCGTCCTCCGGGTCAGTGTGGCACACACGCTTTCTGGTGTGGCAGCTATCCTTTTTGAGCTGTTTGGTTCGTTTGGAACGGTGTTTTCCGGTCCACTGGGCCGGTTCCTCCAGCCCCTCCTCCCCGTAGGTGTCCAGACGGTCTCAATAATTCCCTGGGCTCTCCTGGAGCTCCATCAGCTCCTCCGAGGCACGGGAGGCATTGGCCTTCACATAAGCCGGTACCCACCAGCCGACCGGTCACAGGGCCGTTTGGGACACACTGGCGTACTATTTCCTCAAACAGCCGCCGGAAGCTCTTGCCGAAGGAGGGCTTCCTCCACCGCAGCTGGGAGACGGGACTGTGGTCCGGCACCCGGTCCAGGAGGTCCAGCCCAAGTACGTCCGAATTGGGGACTTTGTCAGCGGCTTCATCGTGGCCAGAAGTGCCAGAGGGTTTGGGGGCACCCCAACAAGCATTTTTGCGGTGCAAAAACGGCAAGCGTCTATACACTTGCCTTGCTTGATACTAACGTGCACCCCACAAACCTGCGGAAATGCAAAAAATCGAATTATCTTCCTATCCTTGATGTATTCAAGGATTTTGCTACAATAGTAGTTGACGATTCCCCCAATCACAATAGAAATCTGAGGAAAATCTTAATATTTTCTCATGTAAGGCTCAACAATTATAATATCCCTTTCTATTACAATATGTGGAGGACAATGCAAAGGAGGAGCGAAGTATCATGCCGGACAAAATACTAGTCGTCGATGATGAGGTCGAGATTGCGGATTTGATTGAAGTATATCTGAACAACGAAAATTATAGCGTGTTTAAATTCTATTCTGCAAAAGAAGCCCTCGAGTGTATCAACACAACAAACCTTGACCTTGCGATCCTGGACGTCATGCTACCGGATATAGATGGATATACGCTATGCCAGAAAATCAGAACAAGACACACATATCCAATTATTATGCTGACAGCCAAAGACGGAGAAACGGATAAAATCAACGGTCTGACACTTGGTGCAGACGACTATATGACAAAACCTTTTCGTCCGCTTGAATTAGTTGCAAGGGTGAAATCTCAGCTGCGGCGGTACAAAAAATACAATCCCGCGCAAGCTGAAGCGGAGGCCGGTGATGTCATGACCCACGCCGGTTTGGAGATGAATGTAAAAGCTCACCAGTGTTTGTTGGATGGAAAATCACTTACGCTGACGCCTACTGAATTTTCGATCTTACAGATCCTTTTAGAAAGCAAGGGAACGGTTGTCAGCGCCGAGGAGCTTTTTTACAGAATTTGGGCGGATGAATATTACAGTAAAACGAACAACACAATCACGTCCCACATTCGCCATTTAAGAGAAAAGCTGAATGATACGATGGACAATCCAAAATATATCAGAACGATATGGGGGGTCGGTTATAAAATTGAAGATTAAGTTCAGCAACGATTATGCTACATTTCGGGCTAAAATCACGCGTCGTTTTTGCGGTAACGCTTTGTTATCGATCCTTATCGTAATTGTTCTTTATGTGTTGCTGTGGAGACAGCGAGGAGGAAACCTAATTGCATACTTTTTGATGCATTTTTTTGGAGTAGACCGTGAAACTGCGAACATGATCTATTTCTACTATTTTCGAAGTTACAGGGAAGTGTTCTTCGCAGCGGCAATTACATTCGTCTTTGCGTTTTTGCTCCTGCGCCTATTCCGATGGATGACCAAATACTTCAAGGAGATCGATCAGGGAATTGACGCTCTGCAGGTGGACGATTCAAAAGCGATCCGCCTATCACCAGAAATGCTGCCATTTGAGAGTAAATTAAATGCTGTAAAGCAGACACTGGAGCGACAAAAGGCGGAAACGGCCCTTGCGGAACAGCGGAAAAATGAGTTGGTAATGTATCTGGCCCATGATATTCGTACCCCACTCACATCCGTTATCGGCTACTTGAGCCTTTTGCACGAAGATCCGGATATGCCAGCCCCTCAGCGTGTGAAGCATGTACGTATTACATTGGAAAAAGCGTACCGGCTGGAAAAGATGATCAATGAATTCTTTGAAATCACTAGGTACAATTCACAGCAAATCAAGCTAATAAAAGAGTCGATAGACCTCTCCTATATGCTGATACAATTATCCGATGAGTTGTCTCCGGTCTTTTCTCAGCGCGGGCTCTCAATTAAACTGGAAATTGATGAAGATTTAACAGTTTGTGCGGATGCGGATCAGTTGGCCCGTGTATTCAGCAATATATTAAAAAATGCGGCGGCATACAGCTATCTGAATACAGAAATCAGAATCTCTACCGAGAAAGTGAGAGGACATGTCTTCGTCATTTTTCAAAACAAGGGGAATACAATCCCGGCTGAGAAGTTGTCCTCCCTCTTTGATAAGTTCTACCGCTTGGATGAATCCCGCGCCTCTGATACAGGCGGCACGGGGCTTGGGCTGGCAATTGCAAAGGAAATCATTCTTTTACATGGCGGTACGATCCATGCATCGAGCGAAAATGACACGGTCACATTTACGGTTCAACTGCCTGCGGCAGATTCAGAAAACATCTATCCTTCCTCAAGTTTTTCTCAAGAAACAAACAACTGAATATTCAAACTTGCCACGCTCCTGTTCAGTACAATGATAACTGTCAGGAGCGTGGTTTATTTTGCATTTTAGAAAAGGAGCATACCTATGAAAGAAACATTCGGCCAAAAAACCAGGCGGAGTCACAAACGCAACCAGCGGGTAGTGATGTTTTGGTGCGCATTTGTTTTTGCATTTGTCATCGCAGGAGTCTGGCTTTTTAGAGGAACCTTATTTCAGAATGATAGCGGCGCATCTTCCTCGGGCACCAATCAATCCCGGCATGATGCGTGCGGGACGGCAGACAGCAGGCAAAAAAGTACAGATGTTACCCAGGCGCCGATGGATCATGAAGTCTGTCAGAAACTGCAAGACTTGGTGAGCCAGGATCAGCGGGTTCAGCAGGTCATAGATAACTGCGAAATCTATCCCGAGGATATTTTGAAAATGCTGTCCAGAAACCTGGATATGCTGAATTTTGTTTTAGAGTATCCAGAGAAAGTAGGGCAGGTTTTTGCTGAAACTGTCGGAGAGGTTGAAGGCGGAGAAGTTCCGCTTCTTCTGCAATACGATCAACGCTGGGGTTACGGCGACTATGGCAACAGCTCCGTTGCCGTCAGTGGATGCGGGCCAGCCTGCTTATCCATGGTGATTACCAGCTTAACGGGCGATGACACCATTACGCCGTATGTAGTGGCCCAATACGCCAGTGAGCAGGGATACTATGTTCCCGGCGCTGGGACTGCCTGGACACTTATGAGCGAAGGAGCGAAGCACTTCGGAGTAATCGGGGAGGAACTGCCCTTGACAAAATCGATTATGGAGGGTGTCTTGAAGGAAGGCCGCCCCATCATTTGCAGTATGCGGCCCGGAGATTTTACAACAACCGGACATTTTATTGTGATTACCGGCATAAAGGACGGACAGTTTACAGTCAATGATCCCAACAGTACGGAGCGGAGCAATATGCTGTGGGATTATGATACTTTGAAACCGCAAATCAGCAATCTATGGGCATTTCAAGCCTTATAAAATGGTCCAAACTGTACCCCGCCAGAAAGCGCGGAGAGTAAGGAGGCAACGTACCAGGATACTTATTTCAATTTGCGTATTATATAGGAGGAATCTTTCCCATGGATTTTTACGCCAACGAAGGAAAGGCCGTTACCATTCAAGCTAACGGCAAGACGTATGCCCGCCATGCGATTACAACACATTTCGTCCAGGTAGGCGAGAATTATATCGACCTCCTGGAGAGATATGTCATACCAGTCTACCAACCGGGAGATATTCTTTCCGCCAGCGAAAAAGTCATTGCCCTATGCCAAGGGCGGGTAGTGACTGAGGAACAGGTCAAACCAGGCTTCTGGGCCAAGCTTCTTTCACGCTTTGTCCATCAGACGGCGGCTGGGCCCGGGATGGGCCTGCCTGTTAAAATGCAGTTTGCCATCAACTTTTGCGGCTTGGGAAAGGTCCTCAAGGCGGCTGTCTGCGCCGGCCTTAATAAGCTCCGCGGCATCCACGGTACTTTTTACGACATGCTGGACGATGAGGTGAGGGGACTAGACGGCTTTTGGGGGAGGGACATCCCGGAGTATGCGCATATTGGGATTCGTATTCCCAGTAAGCCGGATAAGGTCTGTGATGAGGTATATCTCAAAACCGGAATTGTGATGATGGTCGTGGATGCCAACGATTTGACTGTCGAACTTCTGGGAAAAAGTGAACAGCTCCAGAATTGGCCCGACTCTCAGCTTTTGGCTCTGATTGTAGATAATCCCGCAGGCCAAGACCGCCAGCTTACCCCCTTCATCCTAATCCGAGAGATTTCGTAAAGGTCTGCATGACAGCTAAAATTCACAGGGGGATTCTATTTAGCCTGATGACAGCTATGTAAAAAATACGTCAAAAGTTATCTGCCCAGCGGCAGGAAAGAAAAAACCGCCGCTGGGCACATATTCCCTCATGCTCGGATTTCTTGTACTAACGGCGGTTTAGCAATAAGCTGCCGTTTACTTATGCGCAGGATACGGCGGATTATAGGAGGATACTGCCATGTTGTTACCATGCAGCAAGCTGACTGATGGTTATTCATCAAAGAAAGTCCGGCCCTATTAGGGGGCCATTCCGCGGTCAACTGCGAAAATGGTCGTTTTCTGCCGGTATCCCTGTCTGGCCTTGTAGCAGAAATCTGCCAGTGCCCGAAAGAAAATCATGTTATATCTGTCCGCATGGTCTTGCGCCGTGCGGACGTTGTTATACCAGACTACCTCTGGCCATCGCGGCCAGAGGTGGGGGCGGCTGGCCTGGGCGCCGCTCCCCGCCATCCTCCATTTCGATCCGCCAGTCCGTCAACTGCTGAACACCGAAATAAAGACTAAAAATGAAAACTATCATTCTAAACAATTACTATCCCCATTTGACCGAGCGCGTCATTCTGGAGGCATCAGACGAAATTACTGTGACTCTTTCATTGGTGGCCGCCTGTGTGACAGCTACAAACGCCACAAGCAGGATCATGGCGAGCGTTCCATGGGCACTGATCACGGCTTTGAGGCCGACATGCCCTACCCGCCGCTGTCCCCGGAGCAGCCTCTAGAGACCGGTGAAGATCGGGACCCCCTCCATGCAGCCATCGTCCAACTCCCGCCTGTCCAGGCCCGGCGCGTTCATGCTTATTACATTCTCAGCGTCAGTAAAAAAATTGCCAGGGTCGAGGGCGTGGGGATCAGCAGGGTCTGCTAAATTTAAAATAGTTTGAAAAATTCTCTGCAAGAGAGGACCTTTGCCCTAAAATCCGCCTAATAGATAAGAGGGTCCCCCTCCCACTGACAACTGAATACACAGTATTTCGGATACAACCCCCGCGTGAATAGCGATAAAAGGCGCACCGCCAGGACAGCCAGCTTCGGGAGGTAATGGACAGCTGGCCGGGCGATTCACGCAAGCCTTAACTAGGGCACGGGAGTTCCCCTCCATGAATCGGAAGCCCTGGCCCGTGTCCTGCTCCCGGAAATTCAAGCCTTTTCGAGAGCGAGGAAGGGCAACGGGAGTTTGCAGAGTGGAAGGCTCGGCGGGACGCCAACGCAACAGAACAGGCATAATACATAAGGCGGGAACATCAGCAACGATGCTCCCGCCTTATACCATAGTTTATTTCTGGGCGTTACTATAAAATTCATAAAATTATCCCTTTTTGTGCTTTTATATTACCACAAAATCAGGGAAATTTCAAGTCTTGAGCTTTTTGTATCAAGGATGTATTAAGTATACAGGAGGTGTTTTTAATGGAGCAAAAAAGCTTAACCGCACTGATAAGCGCATTCTCAAGGGCGTATCATGCGCTAAACAATGAGGTTACAATTTTTAATGACAGCTTGGCAAGAGATTTACTGACTGATGAAGAATTTAATCAAATAGCAAAGAATATGTCGAATGGAATAGGATTTTTCAATCCATCATTTGTTGGAGAACCAGAACAGGCATTAAGATGGGTTGTTGATAATCAACTATCTCCCTCGCCACTTGGCAGGGCGGCTTTTGCCGAAAAATCTCTTGAGTGGGCTGTTCGCACGGGAACAGAACAGTATTTAATTTGGGGAGCCGGATATGACACTTTTGCGTATCGGCAACCATTATGGGCAAAGGCATTGCAAATTTTTGAGGTAGACCATCCGGCTACCGCAAGAGATAAACAAGAGCGGCTGAAAAGTGCCGGAATTGTAATTCCCGACAATGTTCACTACATTGAAGCAGACTTCACAAAAGGAACATGGAAGAAAGAAATGCAAAATCACAACTCGTTTAATAGTGATAAAATAAGTTACTGTTCCATTCTTGGTGTCGCCTATTATCTCTCAAAGGAATCCTTCGAATCGGTAATTTCTTCTATAAGTAGTATTGTGGCGAAAGGCAGTTCCATTATATTTGATTATCCAGATGAAAACAGCTATACTGAAAAAGCCGGAGAACGAACAAAAAAGCAATTCATGCTGGCGGGTGTTGCAAACGAAAAAATGTTGGCATGTTATTCCTACTCTGATATCGAACAATTGCTTTCAGCACATGAATTTTTGATATATGAGCACTTGGAGCCCCAGGGAATAACAGAGCAATACTTTGCGCTCTATAATGAGGCCAATCCTAAAAATCAAATGAGTGCTTTTGACAATACGAATTATTGCCTTGCAGTGAAACAATAAGCATAATTTTCAATTGCAAATCTTTGATTTGTCTGACAGACACAAAATATCAGAAAAGATCTAAAAAAACAAGGGCGGGGTGATAGTCCCGCCCTTGTCCATCAAAGCACATATTCAATAGAAATGATAAATCCGAACACATTACCCACTTGGATAATGTAGTTCGGATTATCATTGTTTGGTCCGAGTGACTGGATTCGAACCAGCGGCCTCTTGAACCCCATTCAAGCGCGATACCAAACTTCGCCACACCCGGAAGTCGCCGCCCTCATCGGACGGCTTGATTATATTACCACATCCTGCGAAAAGATGCAAGTGTTTTTTTCAATTTTTCTCGATTTTTTTCGAAAACCTTTTTAGACCCAGCTATCCTCCAGCTCGTGCTTCCGGGCGCGGGTCATCAACTCCTTAATCACGGCCCTGGTATCCCGTCCGCCGTATAATACCTGATAGGCCGCCTCTGTGATGGGCATCTCAACCCCCGCCTTCTGAGCCAGGGCGCGGGCGGTGGCGGCCGCATAGTAGCCCTCTACCACAGCGCCAATCTCCTTTACCGCCTCAGCGGCAGGGGTGCCTTGGCCGATCAGAATGCCGCAACGGCGGTTTCTGGAGTGCATGGAGGTACAGGTGACGATCAGGTCACCCACGCCGGACAGTCCCGCAAAGGTTTCTCTGCGGCCGCCCAGGGCCACGCCCAAGCGGGCGATCTCCGTCAGGCCGCGGGTCATCAGGGCGGCCTTGGTATTGTCGCCGAAGCCCATGCCGTCACAGATCCCGGCACAGAGGGCGATGACGTTTTTTAACGCAGCGCCCAATTCCACACCCACTACGTCGTCGGAGGCGTAAACACGGAACCGCTCATTCATAAAGAGATCCTGCACCAGCTCCGCCGCCGCCTTGTCTCGAGAGGCGGACACCACCACAGTGGGGACGCCACGGCCCACCTCCTCGGCGTGGGAAGGGCCGGAAAGGGCCACGATGGGATGCCCCTCCCCCACTTCCTGAGCAATGGCGTCGGTCAGGGTCAGAGAGGTATCTTTCTCAATGCCCTTGGACACCGACACCAGCACCGCAGAGGGCTCCAACAGGGACGCCACAGCACGGGCGGTGGTACGCACCGCAAAGGACGGCGTAGCAAGCACAACCACCTTACAGTTCTTCACGCACTCCCGGTCAGAGGTCAACGCCAGTCCATCCGGCAGGGGCACCCCCTTCAGCATGGGGTTTTCCCGCTTCTCCCGCAGGATAGTGGACTCCTCCTCCCTATAGGACCACAGGGTGACCTCATGTCCGTTCTCCAGCAGAACCAGGGCCAGGGCTGTCCCCCAACCGCCGCTGCCCATCACTGCGATCTTCATGCTTTCGGCGCCCCCTCATCTTTTTTATGGTGCAGGCTGAACTTGGATTCCGTTCCGTTCAGAATACGCTTCAGGTTGCCCCGGTGCTTCCAGACGATCAGGCCGCCCAGCAGAATGGCCAGCGCCAGCAGCACCACGTCATGGTACACAAACCAAGTGGCAAAGGGGAAGGATGCCCCGGCCCAGATGGAGCCCAGGGAGACCCATTTGGTGAGCGCGGCCAAGATCAGGAATCCCCCCCACACCACCAGCGCCACCCGCCAATCAATCATGATAGCGATGGTGCCTCCGGAGAGGATCCCCTTGCCCCCCTTAAAGTGGAACATACAGGGGAACATGTGCCCCAGAAGGCAGAAAGCTCCCGCCCAGTACTTACCAAGCGCCACTACCAGAAGCTCATCCGCCACCAAATACTTTGCCGCCAGGATGCCAACCCATACAGCCACGACTGCTTTGAGCACATCGGTCAGGATAACCACAAAGGTCAGCGGCCCGCCGAAGGTGCGGTAGAAGTTGGTCAGCCCGGCATTGCCGCTGCCATGGGTACGCACATCGTCCCGCAGGATATACTTGGAGACGATGACCGCCCCGTTGAAGCAGCCGCAGAAGTAGGCGATCACTGCGACCAGCAGGGCCGGAAGCAACAGGGCCGCCCCCAGCTCACTCAGTGCGGCGGGAAGGTTAGGCTGTATTCCCGTGGGAACTGTTGTAGGATCTGCCATGACTATCCCTCCTTGTCGCTCTTCTGCCGAATGGTCAGCCGGACTGGCGTGCCCTCCAGGCCAAAGGTGGAGCGGATCTGGTTCTCCAGATAGCGCTGGTAGGAGAAGTGGAACAGCTTGGCGTCGTTGCAGAAGCAAACAAAGTGGGGGGGCTTGATACCGATCTGGGTCATATAGTAGATCTTCAGACGGCGTCCCTTGTCGGTGGGGGGCTGCACGCGGGCGGTGGCGTCAGCCAGCACGGTGTTGAGCATGCCGGTGGTAATGCGCAGGGATGCCTGGTCATTGACATAGTTGATGAGGTCAAAGAGACGGTCCACCCGCTGTCCGGTGAGGGCGGAAATGAAGACAATGGGGGCGTAGGTCATATAGGACAGGTCCCTGCGGATGTCCTGGCGCATGTGGTCCATAGTCTTGTCATCCTTCTCAATGGCGTCCCACTTGTTGACCACGATGATACATGCCTTGCCCGCCTCGTGGGCCAGACCGGCCACCTTGGTATCCTGCTCGGTGACTCCCTCGTTGGCGTCTACCAGGATCAGGCACACGTCAGCCCGCTCAATGGCCATGGTGGCCCGCAGGACGGAAAACTTCTCGATGCGGTCGTCCACCTTGGACTTCTTGCGCATACCGGCGGTGTCGATGAACAGGTACTTGCCCTTCTGGTTCTCAAAATAGCTGTCCACCGCGTCCCGGGTGGTGCCCGCCATGTCGCTGACGATCACCCGCTGCTCCCCCAGGATGCGGTTTACCAGGGAGGACTTGCCCACGTTTGGCTTGCCGATGATCGCCACCTTGATGACATCGTCCTCCTCTTCCTCCTCGTCCTCAGGGGGGAAATACTCCATACAGGCATCCAGCAGATCCCCGGTGCCATGGCCGTGGACGGCGGAGACTGCGATGGGATCCCCCAGTCCCAGGTTATAGAACTCATAAATGTCTGGGTTGGTGATCCCCACCTGATCCATCTTGTTGACCGCCAGCACCACCGGCTTCTGAGAGCGCAGCAGCATGTTGGCCACCTCTTGGTCGGAGGCGGTGAGGCCGGTCTTGATGTCGCAGACAAAGAGGATCACCGTGGCGTGCTGGATGGCGATCTCCGCCTGCTGGCGCATAAAGGCCAGAATCTGGCTGTCGGCGGAGGGCTCGATGCCGCCGGTGTCCACCAGGTCGAACTTCCGGTTTCTCCACTCCGCCTCGGCGTACAGCCGGTCGCGGGTGACGCCGGGGGTATCCTCCACGATGGACAACCGCTGGCCCACCAATTTATTAAACAGCATGGACTTGCCCACGTTGGGCCGGCCCACGATTGCAATCAAAGGCTTCATAATAGCACCCTCACTCTCTCTGTCACGGGTTGTAGCGATAATAGTCGTCCTCCGGCGGCAGGGTATAGGCGGGCGCCTCCACCGGCAGCCCCAGAATGGCGTCCACCAGGTCAAAGCCGCTGTCAGCCGGAAGGGCCGTCACCGGCACCCCCAGGGCCTCCTCCACCTGCTCCACAGTGACGTCGTCCAGGAAGATCCGTTCCCCCGCCCGGAGCATGCTGTCCGGGATGAGCAGCCGCTCGCCCAGCGCCTTCCCCTTGAGCTGCTCTATCAGATCCCGTCCGGTAATCAGACCAGAGACCGTGATGGTCTCCCCGAAAAAGCGGTTGACCATCGGATAGACATTTCCTATTATATTACCACATTTTTCCCGGCACATGTCAACGATTTTCTGCAAGAAGGGGGCAGCGGACACGCCGGTGGCAATGGCAAACGGCGGCGGGGCCTCCTCCAGCTCCATGTCCTCCAGGGCCATAGCCGCCTGACTGGTGAGCAGGCGGAGCATCCCCACGCCGTTTTCCATCTGGGCCATGTCCTCATAGTATCCCTTTTCCGGCAGGGGACGGCCGGCCAGCAGGTAGAACTCGTCGGAACACCAAGCCAGGTGGGTGCTGTGCTTTTTCAGGAAAGAAGCGGCAAATGCCTCCACCTGATCCAGCACCGCCGCGGCCTGGGCCGGAGTGTACGGGTCGATCCGACACAGGCCCTCCCGGAATCGGGTCACCCCCACCGGCACTACCGCCACGCTGCCCACCGCCGGGTGGAGTGCCCCCAGCTCCCGCAGGGTGCGGTCCAGGGCGGGGCCGTCGTTGACGCCGGGGCAGGCCACGATCTGGCAGTTCATGGTGATGCCCGCCGCAGCAAATCGCTCCATGATGGCCAGACACTCCCCCGCCCGCCGGTGCTTGAGCATGGCCTCCCGCAGGGCCGGATCAGTGGCATGAACCGAGATGTTGATGGGGCTGATGCGCAGCTCTGCGATGCGCGCAATCTCCCGCTCCGACAGGTTGGTCAGGGTGATATAGTTCCCCATCAGGAAGGACAGGCGGGCATCGTCATCCTTGAAATAGAGTGTCTCCCGCATACCGGGGGGCATCTGATCCACAAAGCAGAAGATACACCGGTTCGCGCAGGAGCGGGCCTTGTCCATCAGATAGGTCTCAAAATTGAGGCCCAACTCCTCCCCCTCCGCCTTGCGTACCCGCAAGGTGCGGCTGCGGCCGTCCTCCCCTACCAGGGTCAGCTCCAGCCGGGGGTCGTAAGCAAAAAATTTATAGTCCAGCACATCCACAATGGGATGGCCGTTGATGGCCAGCAGGGTCTCCCCGGGCCGGACCCCCGCCTGATGGGCGGGGGTGCCAGGGGCCACCGACTGGATCTTTGTCCGGGACATGGTCCCCGCCTCCCTTTCCTTGGTGGTCCGCGCCTGGCCAGGCGCGAAAAGGAGAAAAAAAGAAGAGGGGCTTCCCCCTCTTTCTTTTTCCCTATTAGTTCTCCTGCTGTACCGGAACCTGGCCGAACACCTTGCCGTCGTAGGTCATGCAGGCCTTGCACAGCCGGTGGGGCAGCCGATACGCACCGCACTTGGGGCAGGTCGTGACTGCGGGAGCTGCCAGCTTCCAGTTGGCACGCCGCTTATCCCGTCTCTGCTTCGAGACTTTACTCTTCGGAACCGCCATTTCGAGACACCTCCTTGGTGATGCCCTGTCGGGCAAAGTGGATTGGTTACTACTCAGTTTTTATTAAGTAGCTGCTCGAGAGCGGCCCATCTGGGATCGGCCTGCTTCTTACACCGGCAGGGCGCCTGGTTCAGGTTGACGCCGCAGCCGGGGCAAAGTCCCTTGCAGTCTTCTGAGCATAAGTGTTTTGTGTCCATATCGAGAATGAAGGCCGTGTAGGCCAGTTCCCCCACATCGACCTCGCCCTGGTCCAGCAGGACAATGTCGTCGTCCTCTCCCTCCAGCGTCTCCGCCAAGAGGAAGCGCAGGCTGACCGCCTTCTCCCGGCTGAATCGGCACATGCACCGGTCACAGGTGTAGTCCAGAAGGGACTTGGCCTCGCCCTCCAGCATCAGCACATCCGCCACGTTCTTTACGTGCCCCGTCACCGTCACCGGCCGGGAGATGGGATACTCCCCAAAAAATGCCTCCTGGCTGAGATCCAGCTGGAAACCGGCCGGCCGCATCAGATCCGCGTGCAGTTTGCCAGCCGCCGCACCCCTTTGTGGGGCGATCAGCGGTACAATCCGCAGGCTCGTCCCGGCCAACAAATCGCACTGTGGGCAGTGTCGCTGACGCTGCGCCATCCGGTGACGCAGGAAACGATGACGTTTACCTGTCCGCCGCCAGACAACGTTCCATGGAATTTATTTTTTCCATCCTAATAAAGAGAGGAGTTCACGATCATGGCAACAAAAGTACCTGTGAAAAAGCGCAAGGTTAAGCGCAGACGGCGCAGACGGATCCGCAAATCTGTTCTGTTCGGTTTGATCGGCATCGCCGCGGCAATCGTGCTGGTCTTCGTTCTCACAACCATTCCGAAAATTACAACCGACAACAAGCTGAAAGGGCTGGGCTATTCCAAAGAAAGCATCGCGATGATCAAACGGCAGAAGCTGACCAAAACGATTCTTAATGATAAGCTGTATTCCGACAATCTTAACGCCGCCCTGGCGTCTGAAAATTTCAACAAGGATTATCTGCGGCTGTATCTGGTGACCGATTCGCTGAGCGAGGACGACACGTGGCTTTACGACCGCCTGCGGGCCCGGAATTATCCCGAGGATTCATGTTTGAAATTGTTTGAGAAACTGAATTTCTGGGAGATCACGCCGCTGTTGGTCTTTGATTACGTCAGCGATGTCGACGCTTATATCCAGGACTGCACTGATCATCGCGACGTCAACAGCGAGAATCATTTTGAGCTGAGCGGCAATTACGTTCACTGGTATGACAGCACGTCGGCTTCCGACGCGAAGGATGTCAGCATGATCGTGAACAAGCGCTATTACCTCGGTGAAAACTACGCTCCGGATGATCTG
>OKRX01001542.1_pt1 | contig 16742 bp, 13 predicted proteins | sample 1601241 | NCBI WGS metagenome assembly OKRX01 (sample SAMEA3541500, study PRJEB24748) | human gut metagenome | biome: human gut; feature: human-associated habitat; material: faeces | place: China | collected 2012
TGCCAGGAGATAAGGAGGGTGTAAATGAAGACAGATATGAGGTACAGAATGCTTGGCAGAACAGGCCTGATGGTCAGCGAGATCGGGCTTGGGGCAGAGTGGCTGGAGCGCCACAGCGCGGAGGAAGTAAAGGCGGTAGTGGACAGGTGTGAGGAGGCCGGAATTAATATCCTGGACTGCTGGATGCCGGAGCCAAAGGTGCGCTCCAACATAGGCGCGGCCATAAGAGGCCGGCGGGAGCGGTGGATCATTCAGGGACATCTGGGCGCCACCTGGCAGAATGGCCAGTATGTGAGAACCAGAGAGATGAAATGGGTGAAGGAGGCATTTGCCGATCTCCTCGCCAGGCTGGAAACAGACTATATTGATCTGGGAATGCTCCACTTTGTAGACGAGGTCAGGGAGTTTCACCAGGTTATGGAAGGGGAATTTTACGCCTATGCGGCTGAACTGAAGGCTCAGGGGGTGATCCGCCACATTGGAATGAGCACTCACAATCCGGAGGTGGCGGCTCTCGCGGCAAAGAGCGGAAAAATAGAGATGCTTCTGTTCAGTGTGAATCCCGCCTTCGACATGCTTCCGGCCAGCGAAGATATGACGGAATATTTCAGAGAAGATTACGGGGAGGGACTGGGCGGAATTGCGCCTGAGCGGGCGCAGCTTTACAGTCTCTGCGAGCAGCTGGGAGTGGGGATGACGGTTATGAAGGGCTATGCGGGCGGAAGGCTTTTTTCAGCTGAAACCTCTCCCTTTAAGACGGCCCTCACCCCGGTCCAGTGTATTCACTATGCGCTGACGAGACCGGCTGTCTGCTCCATCATGTGTGGATATGACACAAAGGAGCAGGTAGATGCGGCAGTGGGATATGAGACTGCCTCAGAGACGGAGAAAGACTATGCGTCTGTGATCGCGAATGCGCCGTTCCATTCCTACCGGGGCGAATGTACATACTGCGGACATTGCAAGCCGTGTGCCGCAAATCTGGATATTGCTATGATCAACAAGTTTTATGATCTGGCAACCATGCAGCCGAAGATCCCGGCGACAGTGCAGTCTCACTATGAGCTTCTGGAACATAAGGCGTCGGAGTGCATCGGATGTCATTTGTGCGAAGCACGGTGCCCGTTTGGAGTTCCGATCGCGGAGAGGATGGAGAAGACTGCGAAGTTATTTGGATGCTGATATTACGGAGATCGAAAATCCAGTCAGCGAATTATCAACAAAGGAGAAATAGAATCATGTCACTTGAAAAAAGCCGTCCTGATCCTGACGGAAGGGACGGCAAAAGTCGATAACCACAAATATAAAGATACATTTCATGTAAAGGCGAAGATGATCCCGTTTGATCAGGTAGAAGCGCGGATCGAGCAGGCGGCAGGAGCAAAAGGATGGGTGGATGTTACATCGAGATCCACCCAAACGCGTTCGCCACAGAACTGATCAGTATGATAGCCGCAAAGATCGGGCAGAGATACTGGATCATGACAAGAAAGATTTTCTTTCTGCGGAAGCGGCTCTCACCGTGGATGATTTCTTCCTCGATTTTTGCCACACCGATGACTCTCGAAACGAGAAGGCAGGTGGCGATCGCCGCAACCGGCATCATGACGGAGTTTGTCAGGAAATCGAAGAAATCCAGAAACTGCATTCCGAACACCGTCACGCCCGCCAGCGGGCCATAGCCCAGTGCCGAAAGGCTGCCCAGCGCCACCATGATCAGGCCGATCAGTGCCGTTGCGCGCTCGCGGCTCCAGCCCAGCTCGTCCTCAAAGGTGGAGACAGCGCTCTCGGTCAGGGCAATGGAGCTGGTCACGGCTGCAAACAGCACCAGCAAAAAGAACAGGATGCCCACCACATGGCCAAAGCCCATGCTCTCGAACACCTTGGGGATGGTAATGAACATCAGCGCCGGGCCGGCCTGCAGGGTGTCCGGGTCGCCGCCGGAGAAGGAGAACACCGCCGGAATGATCATCAGACCCGCCATGATGGCAATGGCCGTGTCAAACACCTCCACGTTCTCGGTGGATTCCTCAATGGAGACCTCCTTCTTCATATAGGAGCCAAAGGTGACCAGAATGCCCATAGCGATGGACAGCGAATAGAACATCTGGCCCATGGCCGTGACCACCGTCATCCAGGAAAAGTTTGCCACGTTCGGCACCAGAAAATACTTCACGCCTGCCAACGCACCCGGGCGCGTGACCGAGTAGCCCGCAATGACCACCGAAAGCACCACCAGCACCGGCATCATCACCTTGGAAACACGCTCCACGCCGTTGCGCACACCGGCAAAGATGATGGCCAGCGTAAAGGCCGTGAAGATCAGAAAGCACACCTCTGCCGACAGTCCGCTGGAAATGAAATTGGAAAAATAACCGTCCTGCGAAAGCTCACTGCCATGGCCGCTGATATACTCCGACAGATAGCGGATGACCCAGCCGCCGATGACCGAATAGTACGGCACGATCAGAATGGGAATGACCGCATTGATCCAGCCGCCGAACCGCAGGCCACCCTTTTTGCCAAAAGCTCCAAAGGCACCCACCGGGCTTTTGTGGGTCATGCGGCCCAGTGCCGTTTCGGCCACGATCATCGTGTAGCCAAAGGTGACGGCCAGCACGATGTACACCAGCAGAAAAATGCCGCCGCCGTATTTCGCGGCGAGGTACGGAAACCGCCAGATGTTGCCCAGACCCACCGAAGCGCCTGCGGCCGACAGCACAAAGCCGATCTTGCCGGAAAAGGCGCTGCGCTTTTGTTTTTGCGTATCCATGATTTAATTCCTCTTTTCCTATATTCCTATACACAAGTGGCCTTAGTGTACCATATCTGTCCGTCAAATACAACTGTCCCGCCTGTTTGCGTGCAAAAAACAAACAGCGCCCCGCAAGGGAGCGCTGCCTGTCTTTATAAGAGGTATACGCGTTGAGCTCAGAAGATGCTGTAGCCCAGCAGCTGCGGCAGGGCGGTAGTAAGCGGGCCCCACAGGCTGATGGAGATCAGAACGATCACGTTGCAGATCACGTAGGGCGCTGCGCCCTTGAAGATCTCGATGATGGGCATACGGTTGATCTTGTTGCAGGCGTTCAGGCACATGCCGACCGGCGGAGTGACCAGACCGATGGCCAGACCGGTGATCATCATGGCACCGAACTGCAGCGGCGAGAAGCCGTACTGCACCATGACCGGCAGCAGGATGGGGGTGAGCAGCAGGATGGCCGGGCTGACATCGATGAAGGTGCCGATCATCAGGATCAGCACATCAAAGATCAGTGCAATGGCCCATGCGGGCATGTTCAGGGACATGAAGAAGGCACCCACCGTCTGCGGCACCTTCTGCATGGTCAGCACCCATGTAAAGATGGTGGTAAAGCCGATGATGAGCATGATGGAGGAAGAAGAGATCAGGGTCTTTTTTAAAGCCTCCCAGACACCCTTCCATGTCAGCTCCTTGTAGACGAAGAAGCCCACCAGCATGGAATACAGCACGGCCACACCGGCACTTTCGGATGCAGTGCACACGCCGAAGGAAACGCAGATGATGATGAACAGCGGCATGATGAGGGCAGGAATGCCGGAAAGCAGGCTCTTGGCGGCGCGCTTGCCGTCAAACTTGACCTTTTCCGGATGCCAGCCCTTCTTGGCGCTGATGATGTACACCAGCACCAGCTGGGTCAGACCGATCAGGATGCCGGGCACGGCACCTGCCACGAACAGCGCACCCACCGATGCACCGGAGATCATGGAGTAAACGATCATGGGGGTGGAGGGCGGGATGATCATGCCCATGGTGGAGGATGCCACCGTGATACCGGCAGAAGCTTCCGGCGGGTAGCCTTCCTTCTCCATGGCGGGGATCAGGATGGAACCCAGAGCCGAGGTATCGGCCACAGAGGAACCGGAAATACCGCCAAAGATCATGGAAGCCACGATGTTCACTTCGCCCAGACCACCGCGGATGGGCCGCAGCAGCTCCATGCAGAAGTTGATGATGCGCTGGGTGATGCCGCCGGTGTTCATCAGCTCACCAGCCAGCATGAACAGCGGCATGGCGATCATCAGCTCACTGTAGGCACCGTTCCACACGCGCTGCGGCAGCATGGTAATAAAGGTAGGTGCATAGATCAGGATGTAGGTCACACAGGAAGCGCCGATGGCGAAGGCCAGCGGGATGCCCAGCGCGGCAAAGAAGATCAGCAGCACCAGAAGGATGAGCATTGCCATAGTTGTGTATTCTCCCCTTTCCGCTTATGCGTCGTCACGGCTCAGCGCCTGATTCTTGGGCGCAAAGTAGGAAATATCGGCCTTGTACAGGGTGATGATCTTGATCACGACGCAGATGGCACAGATGATGCCGCACACCGGCATGATGCCGTACATATACATCATGGGGATCTCCATGCCCTGACTGATCTGCTTACCGGCAACGCCCACATACTTGAAGCCCTGATAGGTGAACACCAGCACCACAGCCAGCACGATGAGGTAGTTGATGATGGCAAGCCAGCGCTTGCGGGCAGGCTTTACGCCGTCGTAAAGGATGTCGATCATGACGTGCTCGTCCTTGATCACGTTGATGCCCATGCCCCAGAAAGTGGTAAAGGCAAACAGGGTGGTGTTGAACTCTGCCAGCTGCTTCCAGCTCAGGGAGAAGCAGTAGCGCGCAATAACGGTAAAGATCACAAGAGCCGCCAGCAGTGCCATGGCGATCACGCCGATGGTAAAGTATACGTCAAACAGCTTCTTGCCGATTTTTTTCAGCTTTTCGATGGTGCTCAGCCCCTTTCGGTTATTTTACAACTTTTTCCATTGGCCTGTTACAGCAGAGGGCAGCCCGCAGGCTGCCCTCTCGCCTTTACCGTAACATGGCCGTTTTTGCCTTTGGTCGTTTCTGCTTATGCCTTTGCGACGATATCCTGCATCTCCTTGATCTCGTCGGCGGTGCAGATGCCCTCGGTGACACACTGGTCGTACACGGACTGCACAGCGGTCTGGAAGGCCTTCAGCTCATCGGCAGAGGGCTCGTAGACTTCGCAGCCAGAATCCACGATGGTCTGCTTTGCGGCGCTGGAGTTCTTGTCGATCAGCTCGTCGTTGTACTCGCCCATCTTGGTGGCGCACTCGGTAATGATATCGCGGTACTCCTCGGGCAGGCCGTTCCACCATGCTGCGTTCACATAGAAGGGATCCGGATGGAACTGGTAGTTGACCTCGGTGAAGTACTTCTGCACTTCATAGAACTTCATGCCCTCCACGTTGACCCAAGGGTTCTCCTGACCGTCTGCAACGCCGGTCTTCAGGCCCATGTACAGGTCGGAGTACGGGATGGTAGTGGTGGTAGCACCCATTGCCTGGAAGGTCATGTCAATGGTCTTCATGCCGTTGGTGCGCATCTTCAGGCCCTTCAGGTCTGCGGGAGCCTTGATGGGGTGCTTGGAGTTGGAGAACTGGCGGTAGCCGCCTGCATCGCACAGGTTAATGATGACAGTGCCCGTCTCGCCTTCGGCCTCAGCGCACACCTTCTGTGCCAGATCGCTCTGCAGCAGAGCCGTGACCTGCGCACGGGTGTTGGTCAGGAAGGGCAGGGTGAACATCAGCAGACGGGGGCTGAAGTCGAACTGACCGCCGCGCATGCCCTGCACGGTGCCGGCCACAACCTGCTCCAGCATCTCCTTCTCGGTGCCCAGCTGGCCGTTGCCGTAAACTTCGATCTTCACATGGCCATTGGTGGCCTCTGCCACATCGGCGGCAAACTGCTCCATGGAAACAAAGCGGGGGTTGCCTTCGGGCTGTGCATGACCCACGGTCATGGTGAAGTCGCCCAGAGATGCAAACTTGTCCTCACCGGCTGCTGCGGCACTTGCTGCAGTGCTGGTGGATGCTGCGCCGGAAGCAGCCGGAGTGGATGCACCGGAACCGCCGCAGGCTGCCAGAGCACCTGCAGCTGCCATTGCACCAGACACCTTCAGGAAATTGCGACGAGAGACCTTTTTCATAATCTTCTTCCTCCTTGTTTCAGGGGTGCCGCTTTGCCTTATACGCCAGCAAAGTTTTTGGCGATCCCTGTATGCAGCATTTTCATTGCACGCTAATCGTAACAAAAAATTCACATCCGCATAAGAGCCAAACTTCACCAACTTCGTAAAGTTTCTTTGTGCATAACTAACAATCTTATCCGTTTCTCGTGAAAACTGTTACAATCTGATGACACAATCCCGTTCATTTTCATCTGATATATCAATTTTTGTCAGATATGATAAATTTCGGAGCTTTTCCTATACTTGTATACAGGCTATTGTATACTTCATTCTCATGCGTTGACAATCTCTTTTTGGCAGGCTAAAATAGAAATATCTTATCATCAACTATGTAAATGGAGTGTGCGCACATGGCTGAACAGCTGCATCCGGAGGACATCTACCAGACGCTGGAATATGAGATCGTCACGCTGAAGATCAAGCCCGGAGAGACCATCAGCGAAAATCAGCTGTGCAAACGGTTCGGCATTTCGCGCACACCGGTGCGCGCTGCCCTGCAGCGGCTGGAACAGAACGGCTTTGTGCAGATCATTCCCTGCAAGGGCACCATCGTCACCCCCATCAATCTGGATATCGTGGATCAGATCGTATACCAGCGCACAGCCGTTGAAAGCACGGTGCTGCGCGATTTCATTCAGGTCTGTTCGCCCAAAGAGTACATCGAAATCAAGCACAAATATGACCTACTGGAAGAGATGGCCCAGACCATGACCGACCCGGACAATGTGGATATCAATGCCTTCCTGACGCTGGATCTGGAAATGCACGCCATCTGGTTTTGCAGCATGAACAAGTGGTACATCTGGCAGAACCTGACAAAGCCGCAGCCGGATTATTCCCGCTTTACCCGTCTGGATGTGGTGCGGGCCAACAATGTGCCGGATGTGCTGAGCGAGCACCGGGAAATTTTGCGGGTGATCCGGGAAAAGGATGTGGACGCCATTGAGCCGCTGATCCGGCGGCACCTGTACGGCGGCCTGCGCCGCATGGGCACCCAGCTGTATGCAGAAAAGTACAGATCCTATTTTACCGGCATCTGAACCAATGAAAAACAGGCGCATCCGCCAGCCTTTCGGCCTTTGGATGCGCCTGTTTCGTTTTTTGTATGATTTACTGCTTGTGGTACTTGCGGTCCTCTTCCTCGTAAACAGGGTCACAGGTCAGGTACATTCCCAGCCGGTTCAGGGTGCTGGTATCCACACCCGAAAGCAGCACGGTGGAGTGCACATCGCAGCCCTTGAGGTTGGGCAGCTGATGCATGGCCGCTGCAGCCTGCTCGTTGGAAGCAGCCGAGCTGGAAAGCGCGATCAGGATCTCGTCGGTGTGCAGGCGGGGATTCTTGCCGCCCAGATAGTTGGTCTTGAGGGTCTGGATGGGCTCAATGGAAGCCGCACTCACAAGGTCGGTCTCCTGCGGGATACCGGCCAGCACCTTGAGAGCATTCATCAGAGCAGATGCTGCCGCACCCAGCAGCGGACCGGTCTTGCCGGTAACAACGGTGCCGTCCGGCAGCTCAATGGCGGCAGCAGGGGCCCCGCCGGTGCTCTCGCTGCGGGCATGAGCCTGCTTTTCCACTTCGCGCTGGCCCACGGTCAGGTCGGCCTGATTCATCAGCAGTTCCAGCTTGTAGCGCTCGGTCTCCTTGACCGTGCCGGTGATCTTCTGCTCACACAGGCACTTGAAGTAGCGGCGCAGGATCTCCTTGCGGGAGGCTTCGCGGCAGACCGCATCGTCCACGATGCAGTTGCCTGCCATGTTCACGCCCATGTCCGTGGGGGACTTATACGGGCTTTTGCCGGCGATCAGCTCAAACATGGCGTTCACCACCGGGAAGATCTCAATATCGCGGTTGTAGTTGACGGTGGTCACGCCGTAGGCTTCCAGATGGAACGGGTCGATCATGTTCACATCGTTCAGGTCGGCTGTAGCAGCCTCGTAGGCCAGATTCACCGGGTGCTTGAGGGGAATGTTCCAGATGGGGAAGGTCTCGAACTTGGCGTAACCGGCCTTCACGCCGCGCTTGTACTCATGGTACAGCTGGGAAAGGCAGGTGGCCATTTTGCCGCTTCCGGGGCCGGGGGCCGTGATGACCACCAGCGGGCGCTGGGTCTCGATGTAATCGTTCTTGCCGTAGCCCTCGTCGCTGACGATGCGGGCCACATCGTTGGGATAGCCGGGAATTTTGTAGTGGCGGAAGGTGCGGATGCCCAGACTGTTCAGCCGCTTTTCAAAGGCCTCCACCTCCGGTGCAGCGGCGTACTTGGTCACGCACACGCTGCCCACATACAGGCCTACTTCCTGGAAGGCATCGATCAGGCGCAGCACATCCAGATCGTAGGTGATGCCGTAGTCGCCGCGGATCTTGTTGCTGATGATGTCCTCGGCGCTGATAACGATGACCACCTCGGCCTGATCCTTCAGCTGCAGCAGCATCTGCAGCTTGGAATCGGGCTGGAAGCCCGGCAGTACGCGGGACGCGTGGTAATCATCGAACAGCTTGCCGCCGAATTCCAGATAGAGCTTGTTGTCAAATTTCTTGATGCGCTCGCGGATATGTTCTGACTGCATCGAGAGATATTTGTCGTTGTCAAATCCAATTTTCATCGTTCGTTTCCTTTTTCCTCTTTGCTGTGCCCGGCACACCGCACCGGAACTTTTCCATAACAGAAACAGTATACCACACTCAAAAACCGGGTGCAATCCAAAAGGGCGGCTGCAAAGCTTTTTCCAGCAAATGCGGTGTTTCGCGCTGTTCTTTGCTGCATTTTTTGTGAAAATGGTTCTTGCCGCGTTTTTGACAGCGGGTGTATCATGTTATATCTGATGGCTCATGCTTGGCAAAGTACACACCAGCGTCTACAATGAAGACAGGAAAAGGCACTGCCCGCAAACGGCAGACCTCTTACCGGCAATTAAATTTCAAAAGAAAAGTAACCGCTTGGATTGGAAGTCGTGGGCGGTTACTTTTTCTTTTTATCCTTCTGATCCTTCGCGCGATCCTGCGTAATACAGCAAGCCCCCGGGTCTCCCCGGAGGCTTGCTGCAGCTTTATGAAGTATCTCGAATATGGAAGGAATGGCGTTTATTCTGCGTCGGTACGGTTTTTCTTGAGCAGGCTCAGGATCACAGCACCCAGCACGCTGCCCACAGCCAGCGCCACACAGTACAGAGCGGTATGGTCCACGACTGGGAACACGAAGATGCCGCCGTGCGGTGCACGCAGAGCGCAGCCGAAGGTCATGGAGAGCGCACCGGCCACCGCTGCACCGGCCACGCAGCTGGGCAGAACGCGCAGCGGATCTGCTGCTGCATAAGGGATCGCGCCCTCGGTGACGAAGCACAGGCCCATGACGTAGTTCACGATGCCGTTGCGGCGCTCGTCGGCAGTCCACTTCTTGGGGCAGAAGGTGGTGGACAGGGCGATGGCGATGGGAGGAACCATGCCGCCCACCATGACAGCGGCCATCACCTCATAGTTGCCGGAGGCAAGGGCTGCCGTGCCAAAGACGTAAGCTGCTTTGTTGAAGGGGCCGCCCATATCAATGCTCATCATACCGGCCACGATGGCACCCAGCAGCACCTTGGAGGTGCCGCCCATGGCGTTCAGGCAATCGGTCATGGCAGTGTTGATCATGCCCATGACCGGGTTGATGCCGCACATCACCGCGCCGAGGATGAGCATACCGCCCAGCGGGTAGATGAGCATGGGACGGATGCCATTCAGGCTGGCAGGCAGCTTTTCGGTGATCTTTTTCAGCAGCTCGACGATGTAGCCTGCAGCAAAACCGGCCAGCAGTGCAGCAAGGAAGCCGCCGGAAACACCGGTGGTCTCACCCGCTGCAATGCCTGCAAAGTTGGTGCCGTTCATGGCCAGCACACCGCCCACAAAACCGACCGCCAGACCCGGACGGTCCGCGATGGACATGGCGATGAAGGCAGACAGGATGGGCAGCATGTAACCGAAGGCTGCGCTGCCCACCGTCTTAAAGAAGGCAGCGACCGGGGTGTTCATGCCAAAGTTGGAGGGATCGATGGTGTAATCGTCCAGCAGGAACGCCAGTGCGATCATGATGCCGCCGCCCACCACGAAGGGCAGCATGTGGGAGACACCGTTCATCAGGTTCTTGTACAGAGCGCGGCCAAAGCTGTCCTTGCCGGAAGCATCCTCGGCGGCCTGTGCGCCGCCCTCGGCGTGGTAAATAGGCACCTCGCCGTGCACGATCTTCTTGATGAGCTCCTCCGGCTTGTGGATGCCATCGTCCACCCGGGTGAACAGCACCGGCTTGCCGTCGAAGCGGGCGGTCTCCACCTTCTTTTCTGCTGCCACGATGATGCCGTCGCAGTTTGCGATCTCTTCTCTGGTGAGGATGTTCTTTGCTCCATCCGAGCCATTGGTCTCCACCTTGGTGGGCAGACCCAGCTTGTCACCGGCCTTGGTCAGGGCTTCCGCTGCCATATAGGTGTGGGCGATGCCGTTGACGCAGGCGGTCACGGCCAGAATGCGGTAGCCGCTCTGGGGGATCTCCTGCTGGGTGAAGCTCTCCGCGCCGAACTGAGCCTCCTCCTGTGCATCGATGCAGTCAAGGAACTCTGCAGGGGTCTTTGCGGCCTTCAGCTTTTCTACAAAGTCCTCGTTCATCAGCATCTGCATCATACGGGCCAGCATGTCCACATGCAGGCTGCCGTTTTCCGGAGCCGCAATGGCAAACAGCAGGTCGGTGGTACCGTCGTCCTCGGCATTGTACTGCACAGGGCTGCTCAGCCGCAGCGCCGCCAGACTGGGCCGGGTGACTACATTGGTCTTGGCGTGGGGCACCGTGATGCCGTTGTCCACATAGGTGGAGCCCTCCGCCTCACGGGCATAAAGGGCCTTTTTGTAGGCATCCTTGTCTGTGATGTTGCCATGGGTGGCCTGCAGCTCCACCAGACGGCTGATGATCTGCTCCTGATCGGTCAGAGCCTCATCCAGTGCGATGGACTGCGCGGTGAATAATTCCGTAATACGCATGATTTTTCTCCCTTCCTGTATAACTGCAACCCTCTCCGTCACAGAGGGTCAGATTTCCTTCATCAGTTCGTCGATTTTTTCTTTGGTGGCAAGGCCAAGGCTGAACGCCGTTGCACTGCCGCAGGCTGTGCCCAGACGCAGTGCAAAGGAATAGCTCCGGGTCTGCATCCAGCCAGCCACAAAGCCGGCCACCATGCTGTCGCCTGCGCCCACGCTGTTTACGACCTTGCCCTTGGGGCAGCCGATGCGGTGCACCTCGCCGTGCTCATCCACCAGCAGGGCACCGTTCCCGGCCATGCTCACCAGCACGTTCCGGGCACCCTTTTCCTGCAGGACGCGGGCGGCGGCGGTGATCTCTGCGTCCGTTTTCAGCTCCCGGCCCACGATCTCGCCCAGCTCGTGGTTATTGGGCTTGATGAGGAAGGGGTGGTACTGCAGCACGTTCACCAGCAGGTCGCGGGTGGCATCCACCACAGCACGCACGCCCCTGCCCTGCAGCCGGGCCAGCAGCCGCTCGTAGGTATCCTGCGAAAGGCTTGCCGGGATGCTGCCCGCCAGAATGAGGATATCATCCTCGTTCAGGCTGTCCAGCTTCTTTTCCAGCTCCTGCATGGCGCTCTCCGGAATGTCGGGGCCCGCGCCGTTCAGCTCGGTCTCCTGCCCTGCCTTGATCTTGACATTGATGCGGGTCATGCCCTGTTCCAGATGCACAAAATCGGTCTTTAAGCCCTGTGCAGCAAGACCGCGTTCCAGCCATGCGCCGGTCTCACCGGCCACAAAGCCCAGCGCCACGCTCTCGCAGCCCAGCTGTGCCAGCACACCGGACACATTGATGCCCTTGCCGCCCAGCACGCAGTCCTCGCCTTTGGCGCGGTTCACCTCGCCTACTTCCAGCGGTGCATCCAAACGCACCACATAGTCAATGGCCGGGTTGAATGTTACGGTATAAATCATACTTCCGTCTCCTTTACCAGCGTGAATTGTTTGTATTTGGGGTTGGGGCAGCGGTTGGTGAGAATGGCACCGCCCTGCAGGTCGGCAATGACTGCCGGGTAGATGCGGGAAAACTTGGCATCATCCACAAGGAACCAGGCTTCCCGTGCACGGTGCACTGCCGCTGCTTTCACGGCAGCTTCCTCGGGGTCCGGCGTGGTAAAACCGGCATCCAGCGCCACACCGTTGGCACCCATGAACGCCTTGGTAAAATTGTAGCGCTGCAGGCTGGTGACTGTGGGTGCACCCACAATAGCTTCGGTCTCGGGCCGCAGCAGTCCTCCGGGCAGATACACCCGGCAGCCCTTTCGGGCCAGTGCCCGGGCATGGGCCACGCCGTTGGTCACATAGCTGGCTTTGAGGGCATCCCCCGCCAGTGCACGCACCAGCTCCAGCGTGGTGGAGCCTGCATCGATGAACACAAAATCATCGGCGTTGATGAGCTTTGCCGCCGCCTGCGCGATGCTGTGCTTCTGCTCCACAGCCTGCGACTCCTTGGCCTCCATGGTGGGTTCATCCGCCAGAAAACGGCTGTCCGGCAGGGTGGCACCGCCGTGCACCTTGTTCAGCTTGCCCAGCCGGTCCAGTTCGGTCAGGTCGCGCCGGATGGTGGATTCGCTGGTGTTCAGCGCCTCGCACAGTTCCTGCACCGTCACGGTGCGTTTGCGGTCCAGCTGTTCCATGATCAGGCTGAAGCGTTCTTCTGCCAGCATCGGCATCCTCTCCTTTGGTTTGATCTTATCTTTGACGGTTTATGACCGTTTGTGCGTTGTTTTGGTTGATTGCATCTTTATTATAGCAAATACAGCGCCAAAATCAATCGCTTTCAGTCAATTTCATTCATTTTCGTTCACAAAAAATTGTCTTTAAATTTGTGCAGGGAGCACAAAAGCTGGGATACAAGCATTTTGTGCAAACAAAAAAGCCGCCGTGCGTACCAATCGCACAGCGGCCGGAGAGATGGCTTATTGAGGAATCACTCGGCAGTCCAGTAGAAATCGTCGCCGGGCATTGCGCCGCCCACTGCCTTGGGGTCGGCATCAAACAGCACCTGCAGATAAGCGGATGCGTTGGTCTTGAGCTCGTCGCCGGTCAGGCAGACGATGTTGCAGTTGGGCAGGGCCTTCTTGGCAATGGCAGCCTTGGCCACAACACCCTGCTCCTCGCACAGAGCGGCAGTGCCGTCCAAATCGGCGTTGGCAGCTTCCACGCTCTTGGCGTAGTCGGTAAGGAATGCGGCCACAACATCCGGGTGTTCCTCGGCATACTCCTTGCGCACCACGGTCACGCCGGTGATGAGCTGGGTATCCGCGACCTTGTTCCATTCCTCGGTCAGGTCGAGGGCCACACGCAGGGTGTCGTCCTGCAGGCCGGCTGCAGTCACATAGGGCTGGGGCAGAACTGCAATGGCATCCTCGGTATTGGCCATCTGGGCCGTAACCTCGGTGGCCTCGCTGTAGTATTCAATGGTCACGTCCTTGTCCGGGTCGATGCCGTTGGCGTTCAGAAGATAGCGCAGCACGTACTCCGGCGTGGTGCCCTTGCCGGTGGACAGGATGGTACGGCCTGCAAGGTCTGCCATGGACTGGATCGTATCGCCGCCTTTTTCCACTACGTACAGCACGCCCAGCGTGTTGACGGCCACAGCCTGAATGCCGCCCTCCGTCTTCTGATACAGGGTGGCGGCCAGATTTGCCGGGATGGCAGCCATGTCCAGCTCGCCCTTCATCAGCAGCGGCACGATCTCATCGGCAGCGCCGTAAAGCTGCAGGTCGTAATCCATGGAAGCGGTGCCATCCTCTTCCATGCTCAGCAGGTTGACAAGGCCCATGGTGGTGGGGCCTTTCAGGCCGGCAATGCGCAGAGCATCGGTGGTAGACAGTTCCTTTGCTTCCTCACTGGAAGCGGCTTCCGAAGCAGCCTCGGGGACAGCTTCGCTGGAAGCTGCACTGGATGCAACAGAGCTGGATGCCGCACCGCCGCAGGCGGCAAGGCTCAGCACAAGGGCCAGAGCCAGCAGTATGGATGTCAGTTTTTTCATGCGGGGTTCCCTCTTTCCTCACAAGACCGCGCCGTTTTGTGCCTGAAAATTTTGCACAGAACCATGGGTCGGTCTTTTCATATTTTTTACAAGGCAAATTTGCAAAATCATTTGCTTTGCGGGTCTAAGTTTACTATAATAGAGTCAAAAATACCGTTGCGTGTGCAACGGAATTGCAGGAGGGCTGTGGGAAGCCGGATCTTTCCCACGGAATTGTGATGAAAAACTTTCTTCCGCTGTTATGCTCCACCTCTTTATTCAATGGTCTGACCCCTGAAGAGCTGCAGACCCTGCTGGCTCAGCTGGGTGCCGTTATGCGCAGCTATGGCAAAGGCGAAGCGCTTGTTCTGGCGGGCGAACCCAACCGCAGGGTGGGCATCGTACTGTCCGGTGAGCTGGAAGCCTACCGTCCCGGGCCGCAGGGTGCGCGCATTCCCATCACCCACATGGAGCCGGGCGGCGTGTTCGGCGATGTGCTGAGCGGTTCCAGTCTGGCAAGCCCGGTCACGGTGATGGCTTCGGTGCCCTGCGAGGTGCTGCTGATTCCCTACGAGCGGCTGCTGCTTTCGGATGGCAGTCCGGCGCACCAGCAGACATTGCGCAATCTGGTGCGCACCATCAGCGATAAATATTTTTCCCTCTCCCGCCGCATCGACCTGCTGGTGCTCAAAAGCCTGCGGGCCAAAGTGTGCGCCTATCTGCTCAGTGAAGCCGAGCGGGCTGGCAGCCTGACCTTCAGCATCCCGTTCTCCCGCATCCAGCTGGCAGATTACCTGAACTGTGACCGCAGCGCCCTCAGCCGCGAGCTGAGCCAGATGCAGCGGGACGGCCTGCTGGACACCTACAAAAGCAGCTTCAAGCTGCTGGAGCCTGAGGTACTGAAGCAAATGGTGCAGTGACCATTTGAATAGCCGCCGCGTGCGCTTTGGCTGTATTCAGCTGAAATTTTATTTTTATATTTGAGTTTTAGAAAAATCTACGGATTTTTCTAAAACTCTTTTCACTGGAAGGCCGTAACCGTCAGCGGCATCATCTTGTTATTTTTTATATAGGAGTATTATTAAATATGTCAAAACCGATTTTATGGATCGTGATCCCCTGCTACAACGAGGAGCAGGTGCTGCCCATTACAGCTCCCATGTTTCTGGAAAAGATCAGCGGCCTTGCCGCACAGGGCCTTGTGAGCGAGAAGAGCCGGGTGCTGTTCGTGAACGACGGCTCCAAAGACAAGACATGGGAACTGATCCAGAGTTTTGCCGCACAGGACGAGCACTACATCGGCATTTCCCAGAGCCGCAACCGCGGCCACCAGAACGCCGTGCTGGCAGGCTTGATGGAGGCACTGCACAGCGGCACCTGCGATGTTACCATTTCCATCGACTGTGATGGTCAGGACGACATCAACGCCATGGACGAGATGGTTAAAAAGTATCTGGACGGTGCCGAGGTGGTCTACGGTGTGCGCAGCCGCCGCGATACAGACACCTTCTTCAAGCGCTTCACCGCCGAGGGCTTTTACCATGTGATGAACGCTCTGGGCGCAGACATCGTGTTCAACCACGCAGACTACCGCCTCATCAGCACCCGTGTGCTGGAAAGCTTTGCCGACTACAGGGAAGTGAACATTTTCCTGCGCGGCATGGTGCCGCTGGTGGGCTTCAAGAGCGAGGTAGTCACCTACGAGCGTCACGAACGCCTTGCCGGTGAGAGCCACTACCCCCTGAGCAAGATGCTGGCACTGGCCTTTGATGGCATCACCAGCCTGTCCAACAAGCCCATCCGCCTTATTACCGGATCTGGCATCTTTGTGAGCCTGATCAGCTTTATCGGAGTCATCTGGGCCATCGTGTGCGCCGCCATGGGCAGCAGCGTGGCCGGCTGGGCCTCCATCGTGTGCATCGTCTGCTTCATGAGCGGCGTGCAGCTGGTGTGCTTAGGCGTGATCGGCGAATATATCGGTAAAATTTATATGGAAACGAAAGCCCGTCCGCGCTACATCATCAGCGAGCGCACCTGGGCACCCTACGAAAGGAAGTATCACGGATGAGCAAACAGAGCTGGCGCGGCAGCACCCTGCTGAACCCGGAACCGCCGGTACTGGTGTCCTGCGGCGGGCTGGAAAAGCCCAATCTTATCACCATTGGCTGGACGGGCACCATCTGCACCCAGCCCAGCATGGTGTCCATCAGCATTCGGCCGGAGCGCTACAGCCACCACCTCATTCAGGAAAGTGGACAGTTTGCCATCAATCTGCCCACCGAAGCGCTGGTGCGTTCGGTGGACTGGTGCGGCGTAAAAAGCGGCCGTGATGTGGATAAATTTGCCGCCTGCGGCCTGCATTCTGCCCCCGGCAGCGTGCTGACCGACTGCCCCATTCTGGAAGAAAGCCCGGTCAATCTGGAATGCAAGGTGACCCAGGTGATCCCGCTGGGCAGCCACGACCTGTTCCTTGCCGAAGTGGTGGCCTGTGATGTGGACGAAAGCCTGCTGGACGAAAACGGCAAGCTGTGTCTCGAAAAGGCAAAGCTCATCGTCTACAGCCACGGCGAATATCTGGCACTGGGCAAAAAGCTGGGCACCTTTGGCTACAGCGTGCGCAAGAAAAAGCGCAGCTTGCGCTTGCTGAGGCGCTGTTCCTTGCACAGCTCGGCGGCGTCGAGGT
>OKRX01001545.1_pt1 | contig 16723 bp, 11 predicted proteins | sample 1601241 | NCBI WGS metagenome assembly OKRX01 (sample SAMEA3541500, study PRJEB24748) | human gut metagenome | biome: human gut; feature: human-associated habitat; material: faeces | place: China | collected 2012
TCTTCATGTTCAGACTGGCTAGGCTATACGCTTAAAAGAAAGCTTGCCAACCGGGGAAATCCGCTGACCCGTAAATATCCTTATTTTGAAATAAAAGAATTAATACGTGAGTTGGGAATCGTAGGGTTTATTAAGTTTACTTTACACCCTGGTAAGATAATCACAAGAGCTCGCTGCGACGGAAACCTTAAAAAAGTTTCTGATTTATCTTATAAACCTCAACAATTCAATAAAACATGCCAAAGAGCTAGTACACCGATAAATACGATGTTCTATGGTTGTATTGTACCAGAAGAGCAATCTCTTCAAGATACTCTTTATATTTCAGCAGTAGAAAGTTCATCGCTAATAAGAGGAGGTACGGAAACTAGCGGAAGTGAAACTATCACTTATGGGAAATGGGAAGTTACAAAAGACATAAATCTTCTAATAATAGTACATAAAGATTGTTTTAAAGATGTTCAAAATTCATTGTTAGAAGAACTTAAATCAACTTATGATAATTTTTTAGAAAGTTGTCCAGATTTGGCAGCAGATATAGATATTTTTTCTAAATATTTTGCTGGAGAGTTTTCAAAGAAAAATGAGTCTGGAGCAGATTACAACTATTTAATATCAGCTATATTAACTGAGGTGGTTACAACTGAACATAATTTTGACGGGGTTATGTATCCATCAGTACAAGCTGGTGGTAAATATGGCTTTAATGTAGCTATTACTCCTAAGTCTGTAGACACAAAAATGAAATTAGTCTTAGCATATGAAACCCATTTGATAAAAAATAGAGATTTGGTTTATATTGGTGGAAAAAGTAGAGGAGGAACGATTTTACCAGATTCCACAATTTTTTATGAAGATATAGTTGAATAAAAGTAAGATTATTGAAGAATAAACATAATAAGACATTTATTATCGAATAAAGAGAGAATTATTTATTTTGAAATTCCATCTTTATTCGATATAAATTTATTTATTAAAACCTTGAAGTTCAATCATTTTCTTTTGAACTCCCAATCCTATTTTTTCCATCATATCATCTTGATTCATGTCGTCAGGGAAAGTAAATCGTAAGCTAAATTTCCCAAAAATCGGATTGTTTGATACATCATAGTCAATCATTACAATATTATTAGGACACTGTTGAATGTGAAAAATAGTATCTCCTCCGTAATTAGAAACTCCAACTCTAATATATGTTCGGGTTTCTGTTATTATTTTACAATCTTTGTGTCCTTCCAAAATATGATTAATTAATTGAGAATATTTCAACCTCATACCTCTTTCTGCTTGAACACTTCCAATAGCTTTTCCAGAACTCTCTCCAAACTTATAAATTACAATCACTAAGATTATAATTAATATAACTACCCACATAGTTAATATATTTATAGTTCATTTATTTTATAGCCTGTTTTTTTCTCTAAAATAGAAGCACATTCTTGTTCAGAAAATCCCAATTTGTTATATACTTCTAAAAGAACTCTAATAGCATTAGAAGATTTACCAACTGCAGCGATACAGTAGAAAGCCCAAAAGAGTTTTTCCAAAGCCTGTCGATTAGCTCCCCTCAAAGCATTTACCATATCATTCATGTCTGAAAACATAGAACGTGCAGCTTGTGTTTGAGCTCCTGTAACTCCCATTTCACGACCTTCTACACTCATGATATGGTTGATCTTGTCTAATTCATGAGGCAGTCCGGAACAAGAACCGCCAAATACTATCATTAGATTCATTGCTGCTAACTTTTGATTCCATGTTAAACAATCATACGGTGTAGATGGTTTAGATGTTTTTTTAAAAAGATTTCTGAAATCCATTTTACTTAATTTTTTATGTTACTGTTTCAGCTCAAAACAGTATATTTATAAAAAAAAGCGTGAGCCGAGTTGCTACATCTTAATTGGAGGTCCTGAGAAAACCTAATGAGCAGATACAACAATAGCAACCCACGCTATATGCGTGAGAACTACTATGCTATCCTTGCTCATTTGAAAATTTCTCAGGTTTCCAATTACAAGATAAGCATAACGCTTCTTTTAAATCTTAAATATCATATTGGATGGAGTTGTCTCAATCCAGTTACAAAGGTAGCGAAACTATCTGATAATTTGCACTATATATTTATAATTTTATGCCACGGCTTTTCTTCTTGTTGTGGCAGCCTTGTGCCGTATCTGAGCCTGTTCCACTGTTCCCTGAACCAGTCGGCAATCGGCATCCTGTTTACTGTCAGGCTCAATCTGTTTTCATCGTCAGGGTCATTCTCCACCCTAAAAACATCATCCTTTACGTCAAAGTTCCGCCTGTGCTGCTCGGAATATATTTTACCGCTGCATTTCATTGCCTCTTTCTTGACTACAAGCCTTTCGGTCATTTCCCTTGAGAACCCAAGCATGGCGCAAAGCTTTTCCATGCGCAGCATTTCCCTGAACATCGGGAACCACCTGAAAGCCTTGTCTATGATTCTGCCGAGCCGTGACAGCTCCTTTTCCTTCATGTCAAGTTCCTGCCTGTGCATTTCCCTGAGATTATGGATTTGCGCATCATGCTGTTTCTGCATCTGCTTTATATGCGTCTGCAACCTTTTGATGTCTGTATCCCGTTTTGATACTTCGTCCTGCAGCCTCTCGTTGGCTCTTCCCAGTTCCTTCATCTTTCCGCTTCCGAAAAGAGGACCGACACCGCTTGCTATGGCGGTGGCTGCATCTGTCGCTGCGCTTTTGAGCTTGTCGGTACGTATTTCCGATTTTACCTGCCTTAGTTCCTGCTCGGCAAAATTTACCTGTCGCTCGGTGTGCCGTTTTGCAGCGTCTATGCGTTGCAGTTCGGCTTTCTGCTTCTCTATGATGAAATCGTTCCGCTCCAGATGTTCCCTTCCGGTAACAGCCTTTGACCGCCCACGCTCCATCAGGAGAATGTTGGATGCCATACTCTGCATTTCGGTCATATCCTCGTCATTGAGCTTTCGGCTCTTTCCGGTTTCGTGGTTCATCCAGTCGAAAACGATGTGGGCATGATAGTTCGGCTTGAACCATCTGTTCCCGACCTGAAAGCTTTCCCTGTCTTCCGCTTCCGGCTGACCGTTCAGCCAATGCCCTTCATCCTTGTGCAGGAAGATTTGCAACGGTGTGATTCCCCAGCGTCTTTGACATTCTTCACCGAATTTACGCACGTCTGCCATTGTGGTGTCCGACCTGACAAGCAATACCCCTTCACGGATTGGTGAACAACCTGCCACTTTGATGATTTTACCGTTCTTGCCTTTGCGCTCCCGTTCCTTTTCCTGCATGGCACGTCCGGTCTTTTCCTTTACCATCTGTCTGATATTGTCATAATGCGTCCGCAAATCCGGACTGCCGAAGTCGGGATTTATCCACTGTTCGTTATCGGTGGATAGTTCAGGAACGACATAGATTCTGGACTCTCCGATGTGGCGCATGTATTCGGCAGTCCTTCTGTTGTGAGCCTCGCTCGATGCGATGTTGCAGGGCTTGATATGTATGCTTGATTTTGTTGCCATAGATACTTGTTTTTTGGTTTGTACTTTATTGTTTGCTTTTCCGCTGTCCGTAAACGCATGGGGTTCTTAGGGGTGCAACCCATAAGCGGAGATTGCAAAGAGAGGGTCACTCTTTGCTCTGGGTTCTCAGGGGAGAAACGCCCTGAGTGGGTCATTAGGGTAAAACCCTAATCCCCTCGGGAGAGCCCACAACTACGTAAGCGGAGCGTGTAGTTATAGTGGGCTATATCAATGGCAAGCCATTGTCTGCAAACTCCAGCCTACGGCTTCCGCTCTCCTCCGTCAGGGAGGTTTTTCATCATCGTTGCCGATTGGAGATGCACCGACCAGCACAAGGTCTAAATCGTCTATCAGTTTTTGCAGGACGGGATTCTTCTCTATCATCCGCTGGAGGATTCTCTCAGCCTCGACCAAGTGGTTGGCTGTACTCATCACCTTGCCCTCCCGTATCTGAAAGATAATCCAATCGGCTATGTCGATATGGGCTTCTTTTTGTTTCGGGGTGGCATTCCTTTCGATGATGTCCGAAACCACCACCTTACAAAAGTACATGCTCTCGGCTCGCTGTTTCCACTCGGCATAAGCATCGGCATCGGGAAAGAGAAGCACGGTTCGCCCTGACAGTACACGGAGTTTCTCTTCTCTCATCTGACTCTTACCACCCGTAGCCAGCCATACATAATCGGGGAAGATAGCAGAACCGATAACGGCACTCTTCTCGGATTCCACCAAGACCACCACCTTGTCGGGATGCGTTTTCAACAAGTGTTCCCCGAAAAGGCATTGGGATAGTTGCCAATCCTCTGCCAACACACGCTGCTTTTTCAATATGCTGTGTATCCAGTTCACTGCCGATGTCTGTCCTCCCTTGATACGGTGTCCGTCTTCGGGATTGTACTGCATCACCTTTCCCGTGCGTACCTTGCCCGTCCTGTCTATCTGCCAAAAGATAACAGAGCCGTCACGGGTAGCCCCCAAACGGTATTCCTCCAACAACCGCTTCAACACCTCTTTCGCCTTGTCGCCATAGTAGGAAGTAAGGAGTGTGAAGAGGAAACGGAAGAAATTGCTACGCTCGCTTTGCGACTTCTCCACATAGTGAGGGGGAATATAGCCGATGGCTGTCGGCTTACTTTGCTGCTTCACTTTCTTCTGCTCTGCTCTTTGCCTGTCAAAAGAGAAATCATTGGTAGTTCTGTGTTCAGGATGCTCTTGAAAATACTCTTTCGGAGTGTAGTGATACCCACAACCGCTTTCGTGGTTACATCTGCCGACCGATGGATGCAACGGCACATTATTTTCGTCCACGTAATAGACGAAAGAATGCCTGTCTCCGCATTTGGGGCAGGTATGCCGTGTTGCCGTTCCTTTATACTTCTGTAATGAATAATTGCCCATAGCTTAGTCCGTTTTTGATGGTTGATTGTCGGCTGTCCCATCCTGTCCCATTGTCCCACACTCTAAGGGTTGGGACAGTGGGACACTTGGGACACCTGCGTTTTTACTCTCTTTGCTGCGCTGGATGATACGGTTTACGGTGGACTTGCCACAATTCACCTGTGAGGCTATCTCCCTGACGGACTTGCCCGATTGGGAGAGTTGCAGAATTTGGCAATCCCTTTGGCTTGATTCATTGTCGCCCAATTTTTTCAAGTGTTCCTTTTCCGTGGAATAGCCCCTGAACACGAACTGCAAGAAAGCATCCACCTTGTCAATCTCGTAAACGATTACATTATCCGCATCATGAGAGAACGTGCCATAGCGCACTTTAAGCTGCTTCACATAGCGAAGCCCTCCGTCTTGGGCACTTTTTCCAATGGTGAACACGCTGTCAAAGAAATTGTAGAGCCGTTTGCTTCCGGCAAGGTCGTTGGATGTGATGGGACAATCCAAAGAGCGTTTGGGCGTATGTGCTAGGACAAGGATAGAGAGCGCATATCTCTTTTTGAGATTGTTCAGCTGAATCATCAGCCGTCCTGCGGCATCGCCTTTCTCCATGGCGCAACACAGGTAGGTAAGATTGTCAATGATGAAAATCTTGCAGTCGGTCTGCACAGCCATCTGTTCAATGCCGCCTATGATAGCTTCCTCAAAGTTGGCATCCAAAAGCTGGTTGCAGTCAATAGACACCCGATAGAGTTTGTCGGGAAAGGTGTAGAGCTCTCCATGCTCGTTGGTATAGCGGAGCTGGAACTGCTTTTCGGACAGTTCAAAGTCCAGATACAGCACATTGTCGGTTCGGGCGATGCGGTCGGCTATCTGCACGGCAAGGATGGACTTGCCCACGTTGGAATCGGCAAACAAGCAGGAGAGTTCCCCCTCGTACCAAAAGCTGTCCCACAGCGCACGGGGCGTAGGCAATAACGATGCTTCAAGAATGGTTTGGTTTGCCGTCTTGATATTCATCATGCCTACACTGTCGGGCATACCGTTATGCGCTTGGGATGCTTTTGTGAGGTCGCCACGTATCAGGTTGATATAGTTCTTATCCTCTTCCATATCATTCACCAGTTACGTGGGTTGGGCTTGCGACGGTGGGAAGAGGATAAGGACTTGTTCAGTTCCTCGTCTGACAACGGTATGGGATTCTTTCGGGCGGTTTCCAGCCACTTGTCCAGTTCGTCACGGTAAAGGCAATAGCGTTTGCCGGGCTTGGTGGCAGGGATTGTCCCTTCTGACAGTTTCATGTAGAGCGTACCCTTAGGGATACCTAAATACTCTGCTGCCTCGTCCACAGACATGGGCACGTGGGTGTCCACCGTTTTGGCATTGTTCACACTGCGCTGCTCGGCGAGCAGGCTTTTCAGGCTCATCACTTCGTCTCGAAGCTGAGCGACAACCTCGGGGAGGTCGTTGAAGGTAAGAATTGATTTTTCCATTCGCGTACTCGTCTCTTTTGTAAGACTTGGCGCAAAGGACTGAAATGATATATCCGTGAATATCTCCACGACACGTCATTGCAAAATAATTCCCGAATAATTAAGCCCAGCCATAAATGACGGGTAAAATTACTCGGGAAACGATGTAAAACAGGCGGTTATGAGTTACCGGATGGTTGTCGTTGGTGTCGTGATTATCCTAATTCCGCACATAATCCTCGGGATAGTGGAAATCAAGTTTGCCGTTTTCGGGTTCATCAATGGGAATTTCCGTCTTTAACGGCTCTACCTTGAAATTCTTGATGGTTGATAAGTCTGTATCAGCAAACGATTTCGGGAAAAGGGCTTTGATGAACTTGGCACGGTTATCCCCATTGTAGTATCTCTTGTACAGGAAACGCTCAGAGATATTCCATACGAAGTGACGGAGTGGAATGTTGTTGATGTCTTTGGTAAACGGTCTTTGTATGGGCTTCGGGGTATAAGTGTTAAGATTCATCCATTTGTCCACCTCAGTACAGATGTGGTTCACGGTTTCTTGGTCGGCAATGCGAGGCAGGTAATAATGGCAATACTCCATGACCATGCGGATGCGCTCTTCCTTTTCCCGTTGCTCTCTGCTTGCGTAATTGGCACGGTTCTTTTCGTGAAGATCCGGGGCGATAGTAAGCTCTATCGGTTGTGTTTGGATAAGTGTCTCTTCTTTTGTCGGGGATGATTCGGGTACAGGCTCAGGGACTGATGTAGGTCCAGGCACAGATGTGGCTTCTTCAAGTGTATTTTGTGACAGTTCTTCCTGCACCTCTATGGCTTCGGCAATCGTTTCTTTCTTGCCGAACTTGATTTTGTAGATTTCGTATGTATCAAAGATAAGTGTCTGAAAGGAGAGATAGAGCAACCATCCCAACAGGTTACAGCATACGAATACTATCCACCTGACAAAGTTGTCTTGGTTGAAGCTGTCCGCTATTACCAGCGTGGCAATGGAAGATATTAGGACGATGGCGAAGCCGACAAAGCCCAAGATGATGTATTTGTCCTTGATTGATGATTCCATATTTCGTTGAGAGATTGAATGTTCCTGTATTATTTTGTGCAAAGTTAATGCTATTTTTCCCAATTACTGCCCGTTATTTGCGGTTAGAACGGTCTTTTTCAATGTATTTCACGAAATGTCATCATATCATACTCTGTTTCATACTCTGAGGGGCTTATAAATGGTGGCATCAAGCCAAAAACATAGAGGGGCGATTATAGCCTTGTAGCCATAACCGCCCCTCTGAATACCTGTCAATGTGAGACATTTATGCCTCCTTGCGCTTCAAGGTTATCTTGTCCACCACCTGACACATCTGCTGCGCTGCTATCTTGGAATAGATTTGTGTGGTGGTAATGTTCTTATGTCCGAGATAGGCTTGGATGACAGCCATGTCCGTTCCCATTTCCACGTGCAGGCTTCCGAAGCTGTGGCGGGTACAGTGAAAGGTGATTTTCTTGGTTATCCCTGCTGCCGTGAGCCACCGTTGGAGTGGTCCTTGCAGCATCTTGTCCTTGAAATCCTCAAAGATAAGTCCCTCGCCCCGTTCTCCCAGCAGTCCATAGGCTTCATCACTGATGGGGTTATGCACTATTTCTTTGGTTTTCTGCATACGGGTGGTAACGAACATCCTGCCGTTGGTGTATGGTTGTATCTGCTGCCACGTGAGCTGTCTGATGTCGCTCTTTCTCAGTCCCGTAAGACAGGCGAAAAGAAAAGCTTTTTTCAAGACCTCCTCCTCACAGGGTGTTTCGGCAAGCCGTATCAGTTCCTCTTGGCTCAAATGCTCCCTGATGGTGGGAATGCACTCGATGCGGTCTAAGAAGCCGTTTGGGTTCTCCTTTATCTTCCTGTCACGGTAAGCGGTGTGCAGCACGGCACGGAAAGTTGACCAATAGCCTGCTGCGGAGTTGATGTGCAGCTTTTGGTTGGTGTGGATGGATTGGGGTGCATCAAGCAGGTATTCCATGAACTTGCGGCACAAATCCACATCCACCTCCTCAAAGGTGCATTTGCCGTTCACGAACCGCTGGAAATGCTTGTATACGTGCTGCCACTTGATATTCTTGCGGTCAGCCAGTCCTTTGAAATAGGCAAGGAAATCGCCCTTCATCTTGGTCTTGTCAAAAAAGCCGTTGTTTTCATTGAAAATGGCTTCGTAGCGCTGGTTGCGCAGGATGACCGCTTTCTTCATCATGCGTGCGTTGAAGTCCCGTTCCTGCTGGTTTGCAGGTTTGGCGAAGATGTAAATTCCTAAGGCTTCACGTGTAATCACTCTCATGGTGACATTGTCACGGTAGCCGGGATAGTAGTCAAGGCATAGTGAATACTGTGTCCCGTTCTTAATCTTGCGCTTACGCAAGGTAACTGTTTTGCATTTACTCATAATAATTATGTTTTAATTGGTTGTATACATTTTGGAGTTGTATCCATGTTTCCGATGGCAAAGGAACAACGTAAAATATCCGTGAATACCTCCACGATACATCATTTTGAAATAATTTTCGATAATCCCGATTTTTCACGGTTATTTGTTCCTTTCAGCCATGACACGCTCCACATCTGAGCGCAAAAGCAGGTTTTTCACACCCACCTTTATCTTTTCGATGTGCTTCACCTTGACGATATGGCAGATGTTGGCTGACGAAAGACCATAGATTTGCTGCACCTGCTCAACGGTATAGTAGCGTTCATCGTTCACAAGGTCAGTTCTGCGGAGTTCGTTCAAATGTGATTTGGAGTAATAGGTACGCCCGTACTCTCTTTTAGTGGGTATCTTATGGCGATAGGTGTAGGCACGGAGTGCGGTCGGCTTCATGCCGAACAGTTCCTCCACCTCCTCGGTCAGTAGCCAGTCGGTAATTTCGCTAATATCAACTGCCACACCGAAAAACTCGTCAATATGCTTCTTGCTGTAATAGTTCTTTCCTGCGATACGGCAGATGGGGATATGGTTACGCTTGGCGGAAGTGTAAAGCCATGACTGCTTTACCTTAAAAAGGGACATCACCTCCTCGCCCGAATAGAAGTCCAACACTTCTTCGCTTTCCTTTTCCCTTTTTTCTCTTTTGGCAGGTAAGGAAGATGAAGATGATTTCCTTGGTGTGGAGGTGTTGCCGGGCAGGATGCGGTGATAGGGATTGCCCTCCAACATCTGCTCGATGTCGGCTCTGCGGATGAATGCCATGCGGTTGCTGATGCGTGAGGCTTTCAGCTTGCCGATGGCTACAAGTTTGTAAATGTACTGTCGGGAACAGCCCATGAGGATGGCTGCTTTGGAAAAGGTGAGATACTCCTGATGCTGTATCTCCATCAAGGGTTGGGCGACTTTGAAGAGGTTGTTCTTCTGCATCACTCTGGCTCGTTTGGCTTCTGCCTGACAAGCCTCACTGCAATATCTTTGCATACCGCTTCGGGTTACAAAGGACTTGCCGCAAAAACTGCATTTTCTGGTTGCTTTCATACCGTTTTATCGTTTAATGGTTCATTTCTTCAATCCTATATCTCTGAAATGGTAAACGGATGTGAACGGAAGTCAACCATTGTCGCTTTTCTACACAGTGTGACTGTTTCCGCATATCGGGGCGGTTATTGTCGCTTGTCGTAAACGGTTGTAAACCCTTGTCAACTGTCTGCACGGTGTGACAAAAAACAAGCCCCGCAAATTCTCCACGTCAGAAATACGTCTCAAAAATATGTGGAAATTTGGGAAGCGACAAATGGCAACCGAAAAGTGTTAAATTTTAGAATATGCTGGTAATTAAAGATTTACACTCGGATATTTCTGATTAGTTTTGGTTGTTCTATGGTTATAAATACAATGTTTGAAATATGGCTTAAGTTTCTGAATACGTTCTGAGAGTTGACTTGTTAGTGCTTGATTAGTATCTTCTGCTATGATCTTAAGGTCTATATCTTTAAATGTTTTACATCCAAAGTGTTTGCTAATGGACTGCTCTCCCACCCTGTCACTTATATACAAGATTGGAATATTCCTTCTTATCGCTTCGGGTAAACTTTTATTATCGCTGTAAAATATTTCACGAGAGTTGCGAATAACTAATTTCCCTTTTAATTCACAAATCATATTAAGAACTTGCCCATTAGGAAGACCTCCTGAATTATTGCAGTCTAATACTTTTTTTATGTCATTATAGAAGGCTTTAATTCCACTGCCATCAATTGGAGTATGAGCATTCTTTACCTCATCTGCCTTATCATTTATTATTTTGTAAAGCTCTTCAGAAGTGCAATCGTCTAGTTTCTCTTTGGCACCTAAGCAACTTAATAACTTCCCAAGGTCATATTTATTGTATTCGTCAAGTTTCAATTTCTCCAAAGGCTTATCTAATAACCACCGGTTGCCTTCTATGATGTAGTTTTTTAGTCTTTGCACCTCTGGGAGTTTTTGTAATCTGTATGCTGCATAGCTCTTGCTTACAGTTTCGTCCTTTTGCGAATAGTAATAGTAGCTGATCTTAGTTTCGCTTGTGATTATCTTATTATAGCCTGACTTCATGGCTAACTTTATGATGTTATTTAAGGTTAGACCTTCAAAGGTTTCATCTATAGCTATCCTTGTAGTATTTGCTTCTCTTGATAGTTCTTCACGATTGCAAAGATCGGATGATATGTTACAGTCTTCTAGGTTGTCAATATAGTCTTTATCGACGCCGTAATTTACCTTTTCACTGATATAGTATTGGTTCACCCCGAGCCCTAATAAAAAGTCCTGTATCAAGGATGCATCTACATAGTCTGCAACCTCTTCTAGAAACTTTGGATATTTGGCCGATAAGCTCTTATTATATCTTTTTTCAAGCTTAAGTGAGGCAAGCCCATCTGGAAACTTTTTGTCAGCCAAAACTAAGGAATTAGCTTTACACCACTCATTATCGCTATTGTATAGGTAACATTCTTTTCTATCTCCGATATTAAAGTTTTCTCGACTATCTAAGAATAGTTTGAATAAGCATTTAAGAAGAGATTCATATTCATCTTTTGCTAGTCCCTTATCAGATTGACCAGGCAGTAATAGGGCTTTTATATCAGAAATATCTGTGGACTTAACGTTTGTGATTAACTGTAGGTTTCTTACAGTTATCCTACTAGCTTCAATGCCCTTAATCTCTTTTTCCCCAATAAACAATTCAATTAAGTGTGTAGCAAGTTCTTTGTCAACATACTTGACCTTTCTAAAGCTCGGAATGTCTTCGATGATATTACCAGTGTTGAAGTATGCTTCACCCTTTATCACTTCTCCATTAGGGTCTCTAAGAATTTTGAGAGCAATGCGGTTCTTGTGATTGGTATGTTTATCAAAGTAGTCGTGGACAACTTTAATAAACTCGGCTAGTAGCTTGGACGATTTTATTTCGTTAGCATACTTCTCAATTTGTTCGTTAATAGATGTGCTTTGTTCATTAAGTATTAGATATTCAGGAGGTTCATTTGCCCTCATATCGCAAAAAATAGGATTGCAGTCAGGAGTATCATTACGATTGATAAACTCAAAGAATTTATCATTAAGATAATAGTAATTATTCTTGTCTTTATATTCTCCATCAAGGGTTGGAATAAACCCTTCAATACATTTGTTTTCGAGCTCTTCCAGTCTTTTAAAAAGCAATTGGCAATACTCATTATTGTGGTCGTTGTATTTATTGGGAATCATAAGAGAAAGTGGATCCCACGATGGAAACGGAAGAACTGTTTTTAGATAATCAGCAATGTCTTTTATGGCGTATGATAGTTCAATAATAAGGTCCCTATTGTAAGAGTCGTCTGTTATGATTGAATTTCTAGAGGAATCGAGCTCTAATGTTGCGTGTAGAATACAAGGAAATGGAAAGATAACTTTTGTTGGGAAGTAATTGAATATTGGCGTGTTTCTTTCTCGGTCACGACCAATTAACCGGTAAGCGCAAGCTACTTCAAAAGGTTTTCCTGTAGAACTTGAGACACCCTTCCTTTTGCATACAGCCCAGTCCTCATTATTTAGAGAAAAACGTTTGATCGTTCCCTTTTGAGTTTCATCTTTAACCTCAACTGAAGTTGCAACAATGACCTCATCATCAATAGTTATTTCAATTGATTTAAGGTTAGGTAGAAACAGTAATGATTCAGAGCGATACTCTTCTAATTCGTTTCCAATTTGGTCAATGTAGCCATTCTTTAATCTTATAAGAACCTCGGTTTCGTGTACTAGTGGCTTTGATAGTTTAGTTATTTCAGGAAGAGCTAAAATTGATAATGGAACCTGTCTGTCTGCTCTCTTTGCTTCTTTCTCAAACTTCTTATAGTCATGAGAAGATTTAGCAATGCTATTCCATAGGCTAATGCCAAACATCTCATCGAAATCTATTTTTGTATCTCCACTGTATATGGTTACAGTATTAGCCCAATTAAGGATAGATCTAAATCCGAGTCCTTTGTCGCCAATCAAGTTGGTGTTTTTCTTGGGACTTAAGTTGGCATATAGTAGTGACTTGAATCCTTCTACTGAAAAAGGTGCTGTCTTTTTCCCGGTGTTCTTTATGCTAAGCTCTTTATCCTTCGTGTTAAGTGAAATATGAACAGTATCACTTTTCGCATCATCGGCATTCTGAAGTAATTCTAATACTTCACGCCCCTTATACTGCTTTATTTGCTCTATCTCGTTGCGGAAGTCTTGTAACCATCTTTGTGATGCTTTTTCTCCTTTTAATTCAGAAAGATAGTGTTCTCGCAATTCATCTGCTATCGTTTGGGCTTGTTCAAGTTTCATATTAATTTGAGTTACTGGGCGGTGAGGACCTCTTGGACGAGCTGGTGGACCATCGCTTTTAGCTCGGTGAGAAACAGCTGTGGATCGTATTCGCCACGGTCAATTAGACGTAGCTTGTACTCCCATTCGCCTGTCAGCTCTACACTCTTGAGCTGTTGGTTTTGTATGGTATGAATGAGGTCTATCCCTAGCGGAGTAGGGAGGATGCTTTTGCCTTTTCGCTCGATGTAGCCTCGCTTAAATAGGATCTCAATAATGGCGGCGCGGGTGGAAGGTCGTCCGATTCCTTTGGCCTTCATCGCCTCCTTTAGGTCTTCATTATCAATGAGTTTGCCTGCTGTCTCCATCGCATTGAGGAGCGTCGCCTCGGTATATTGCTTTGGCGGGCGTGTCTCCTTCGTGAGTAGGTCCGGCTTATGCGGTCCATGTTCCCCTTTGGTGAAGTGGGGCATCACCTGCTTATCCGACGGCTCGTCGCTCCCCTCATCGTCATTGGGCTCGACCTGGTTTTGGTAAAGCGACTTCCAGCCATCGAGTGTCACCACACGGCCAGTGGCCTTGAACTCAATCTTTGCCACCTCTGCCATCACCGTGGTCTGCTCAAACTCCATATCGGGATAAAAGATGGCGAGGAAGCGGAGCAGTATCATCTCGTATATAGCGTAGTGCTGACGATCGAGGTACTGCGGGAGGTTGCCCGTAGGGATGATAGCGTGGTGGTCGGTCACCTTGGAGGAGTCGAAGTACTTCTTTAGCTTGCGGAGCTTTCCGCCCTGCAGTAGTGGGGCACAAGGCGCGGGAAAAGCTCTGTAGAGTGATTGGATAGTGGGCAGACAATTGGGGTAGACGTCGTCGGGTAGATAGGTGGTATCCACACGTGGATAGGTGACCAGCTTCTGCTCGTAGAGTGTCTGTATGGTGGAGAGTGTCTGGTCGGCCGTGAAGCCATACTTCTTATTGGCCTCAATCTGCAGACTAGTCAAATCAAAAAGCCGAGGGGCTCCCTCCTTGCCCTTCTTCTTGGTAATCTTGGTGATGGTCAGCTCCTCAGAGGCGATTTTGTCAATGACCACCTTGGCCTCCTCCTCTGTGCTATACCGCCCTTTGGTTGAGGCAAAAAGCACTTCCCTATAGAGCGTCTTTATCTCCCAATAGGGCTCCGGCTTAAAGTTTTGGATCTCCTCAAAACGATCGACCAGTAGCGCTAGGGTAGGGGTTTGCACCCGCCCCACAGAGAGCACTTTGCGGTCGCCACTTTTGCGGTATTTAAGTGTATAAAGTCGCGTGGCATTAATGCCTAGGAGCCAGTCGCCGATGGCTCTAGCTAGGCCGGCATAGTAGAGGTTGGTATACTCTTTCTCTGGCTTTAGCTCTTGGAATGCCTTTACAATCGCTTCATTGGTCATGGAGGAGAGCCAAAGTCGCTTCACCGGTACACGGCACTCCGCCATCTGTAGCACCCATCTCTGGATTAGCTCACCCTCCTGCCCTGCGTCACCGCAGTTGATCACCTCTGTGGCTTGAGAGACGAGCGACTTGATCACACCAAACTGCTGTTCGATGCCTCTATCCGTGAGCAACTTGATGCCAAATCGCTCCGGCATCATCGGTAGGTGGACTAAGCTCCACTGCTGCCACTGTGGGTAGTAGTCGGCCGGCTCCTTGAGCGTACAGAAGTGGCCGTAGGTCCAAGTGACCCAGTAGCCATTGCCCTCAAGGTAGCCTTGTCGCTGAGTGGTGGCACCAATCACGGCGCCGATATCCCTAGCAACAGATGGTTTTTCGCAGATACAGAGGATCATGGATTGGTTGGAAAAAAGAGGCACCCTCCTCGTATAGGTCGGGGGTAGAAGCATTGGTTCACTGTTTCTCTACCTTCCGACTTATGTGAGGAGGGTGCTTCACTTATGGGGTGATCTAATGGCTTAGATGCCTAGTTTCTTAGCAATCTCATCGGCACGACGCTCGCATACTTTCTTTGCCTCCTCTAGCTCTTGGAGGTTGGTAGGCTGTGCGTGTACCTCGATGTAGAACTTGATCTTTGGCTCAGTACCAGAAGGGCGGATAGATAGCTTCGTGCCATCCTCGCAGCGGTACTGCAGTACGTTGCTAGTGGCTGGCATCACTAGATCTTTGGTCTCGCCAGTCACAGTATTGAGCGACTTAAGGCTTTGGTAGTCCAATACCTCTGTGACCTTAGATCCGGCTAGCTCCTTCATTGGGTTATTGCGGAAGTCGCGCATCATTGCCTGAATCTCTTCGGCACCACTCTTACCTGGGCGAACCACAGAGATATTCTTCTCTAGCGAATAGCCATACTGTAGGTAGATGTGCTCTAGTAGCTCGTAGATGCTCTGACCTTTGTCCTTGGCCCACGCTGCGATCTCAGCAAAGATAGTACAAGCCGATACTGAGCACTTGTCGCGCACGAAGTCGCTCCAGAGATAGCCATAGCTCTCCTCACCGCCTCCGAGGTACTCCTTCTTGCCCTCGTTCTTGCGGATCACGTCGGCAATCCACTTAAAGCCGGTGTAGGTATCGTAAAGCTCTATATTATTTCGTTCGGCTATGGTCTTGATCAGGTCGGTGGTAACAATCGTCTTTACCAGATATTGATTGTCCTTTAGCTCACCTGCCTCTCTTCGCTTCTCTATGGCGTAGTAGGCGTAGAGCAGACAGGTTTGATTACCATTGATCAATACCCAATTACCTTGCTTATCCTTTACTGCGGTGCCGATACGGTCACCATCAGGGTCGGTTGCCATCACGATCTCTGCATCGATCGCCTTGGCTTGGTCGATCGCCATTTTGAGGGCAGAAGCATTCTCTGGATTGGGCGATTCAACCGTAGGGAAGTCACCACTCACTACCATCTGAGCCTCTACAGGGTGTACATTGTCAAAGCCAGCCTCCTTAAGGCAGCGTGGCAATACCTGACCACTGGTGCCGTGAAGCGGGGTGAAGACAATCTTGAGGTCGTGCTGACGCTTGATCGCATCGGGAGAGAGACGCTTAGAGAGTACCTCTTTGATAAACTTATCATCCATCTCCTTGCCTAGCAGGGTGATCATATCGCTAGGGCCATCGAACTTGATCTCGGCAATCGACTTGATTGCATTGACCTCATTGATGACATTCTGGTCGTGTGGTGCAATCATCTGAGCACCATCGCTCCAATAGGCTTTGAAGCCATTGTACTCCTTAGGGTTGTGCGAAGCGGTAAGCATCACACCACTCTGGCACCCAAGTTCGCGGATCGCATAAGAGACCATTGGGGTGGGACGTAGTGCTTCGTATAGATAGACCTTGATGCCATTGGCAGCGAAGATACCTGCTACCATGCGGGAGAATTCGGCGCTATTGTGGCGACAGTCGTAACCGATAGCCACCTTGAGGTCGGCATCTCGGCCAAACTCCTTGATGAGGTAGTTGGCTAGCCCTTGTGTAGCAGTGCCAACAGTGTAGCGGTTCATACGGTTGCTCCCGGCACCCATAATGCCACGAAGCCCGCCAGTGCC
>OKRX01001547.1_pt1 | contig 16708 bp, 7 predicted proteins | sample 1601241 | NCBI WGS metagenome assembly OKRX01 (sample SAMEA3541500, study PRJEB24748) | human gut metagenome | biome: human gut; feature: human-associated habitat; material: faeces | place: China | collected 2012
AATTATCTCAGGAACTAAGTGTTCCATCCAGTTATATTCCAAAAATAACAAAAAAATTAAAACAAGCAGGAATCATAAAAGCCTGTGAAGGGATAAAGGGTGGATATCAGATTGCAAAACAGCCAGAGAATATATCTTTAAGGGATGTGATATCGTGTACAGAATCCACCATGGCAATTAGCAGGTGCCTGGAAAAAGAGGGAGGTTGCTCCAAAAATTATATAGCCTGCTGTAAAGTACATCAGATTCTGCTGGATCTGCAAAATATATACAATAACCGCTTGGAAAGCGTAAAGATATCAGACATTATCCGTCCTGGTAAGGATGAATATCTTGGAAAATTTTATGTGATTATAAAAGTTAATCTGAGAGAAAAAGATTATGAATGTATTTATTCTCATAATCATGATGTCTATGAACAAGTAAAAACAGCAGAATCATATGATGACTTTATAAAAAAATATGCGGAAAAATATATTTGTGAAGCAGACTGGGTAAATGTCCAGAAATGTCTTGCAGGTGAGAATTTAACAGAACATCTTGTAGATGGATGTGTGGAAGAAGAAATTTTCTATCGCGGAATCATCGAAAATAACGGTACATCGTATGTATGGATGAAAGCTAGTAAGTATGTGGATGTAAAGGAAAATACAGCAATTATTACATTTCATAATACAAAAGTGATTCCGAATACGATTGTAACAATGGAACAGGAGCTAAGAAAAAAAGAACAGGATGTTTGTATGGAACTCGAAAATGCGACTATTAACTTACAGGATGGATTTTTGAGTGAATTTGCACAGGATGAAGAAAAAAAGACGTATCAGAGAGATATTATCCAAAATATTCTGAATGGATTACTGAGTTCGAAAGAAATGACTGAAGCGGCAGCACAGCTCGGAATGAAAGAAAGCGATACTTACAGGGTTGTTGATTTTCATACCATCACAAAAAATGTACAAAGAAAATATACAAAAGAACAGCTTCACGAAGTAGGTGTTATCGAGGGTGAATTGATGCATCTTTTGCCGGATGCGCTTATTTACAGAAATATGGATCAGATTGTTATGATTCAACAGGTAGATTCCAATCAGACAGAACTGGAATATCAGAAAGAGATGGAAGAAATAGAGGATGTTATCCAGCGAAGCATCCTTTATAGAAAGAAAGATACAGACTTTCAGATTGGTATAGGAAAAAGTGTGGAAGGGTATCAACGGCTGAAAGAATCTTATCACGAAGCAAGTCGGGCTATCAAGTATATAGACATTATCCGCCTGGTGACTGGTGATAAGAATAAGTCAGTAGTACATTATTCGAACCTCGGATTTTTCCAGATATTCGGCGAAATTGATGATGTGACGGAACTGGAAAGATACATTCCGGAAACATTAAAAAGATTATATTTATATGATGATGAACATAAGGGAGAATTGATTACAACCTTGCAGATGTATCTTAGAAATAACCAAAGCATCAAGAAAACTGCAGACGCAATGTTTGTTCATTATAGAACGATATCTTACAGGCTTGAAAAAATAAAACAAATTTCCGGAATTAATTTTGACAATGCAAATGAAGTGCTGGCAGTCAGTAATGGCCTGATTATTTATAAAATGTTAAAAGAAATAGAATAGAAAAAGAAAGAGAAATCGTGTCGAGGCATGGTTTCTTTTTTTTGAACGAAGTTCATAACAAGATATTAATGGAAGAATATCGATACGATGGAATAGATTTTACAAAAAAATAAAAAAAATCTTTCCTATTTATAGCATTATAAAAAAACCACAAATGAGATACAATTCAGAACGTTGATGAGAAACATTCTCTGATTCAAATAGACAATGAGAAAAAATTATATTGAAAACCCATCATCGCATTACTATATGTTGCGATATTATTATTTATAGAATTCTAGATCTTATATCTGATGATAGAGTAGAACGCCCCCCATATCTTGATGAAATTGATGGAAATTTTTGAATAATCAATTTCATCGTCCGACAGGAACCCACCAATTTTTTAGGACGAACTAATACCTGAAATAGTTTAGCTAAGGAAAGGGGTAAAACCATGCAGCTTACAAGTACAACGGATTATGCTATCAGAATCGTATGTTATCTGGCAGCACAAAGGCAGATGATCTCTACATCAGAATTATCTCAGGAACTAAGTGTTCCATCCAGTTATATTCCAAAAATAACAAAAAAGTTAAAGCAAGCAGGAATCATAAAAGCCTATGAAGGTACAAATGGTGGCTATATGCTGGCAAAACAACCGGAGAATATTTCTCTGATGGAAATTATATCGTGTGTAGAGGAAACAATGGCAATTAATCGTTGTTTGGAAGAAGATCGTTTTTGTTCCAGAAATTTAGAAGATACCTGCAAGATACATAAAATATTGTTGAGTTTGCAGAATACATACAATAATAAATTAGAGAGCGTAAAAGTTTCAGATGTTATCCGCCCTGGAGAAGATGAATATTTTGGACGATTTTATGTTGTATTAAAACTGAACTTGAAGGAAAAAAGCTACGAGTGTGTATATTCACATATCCGTGAAGTGTATGAGAAAGTAAGGAAAACAGAAAGCTATGAAGAGTTCATAAGCCAATATGTAGAAAGATACGTGTATGCTTCTGACAAAAAAATGGTTCATGACTTCTTATCAAGTGAAGGATTAGAAGAAAGACTAGTTGATGGATGTATGGAAAAAGATCTTCCATATCGCAGGATTACTGGAAAAGATAAGAATGCATATGTTTGGATGGAAGCAAAAAAATATATAGATGCAAATGAGAATACTGCAATTATTACCTTACATAATGAGAAGATTGTCCAGAACACAGTTATAAAGATGGAACGAGAACTCATAAAAAAAGAACAAGATATGACAAAGCAGTATTGGGATATGGTATCACTTTTAACTACTGTATTGAATCATAATCAGATAGTTGAATCAGGGCATCAAGATGATATTAGCTTTTATACAAAACAGGTATATCTTCAATTGCAGAAGAATTATCCGGAATATGGGATTACAGATGAAGAAATTTCGTCAGTAGCTCATTTGGCACCGATTCATGATATTGGAAAGATAAAAGTACCACTTGAAATTTTAAATAAGAATGGAAAATTGACAGATGAAGAAATGAATGTAGTAAAACAACATCCATTAGTAGGTGCAGCGATGACCCGGAGATTCCCAGAAGGAGTAATAACGGAAAAGCTGAACCAATATAGTTATGAAATATGCAGACATCACCATGAAAGATATGATGGATCAGGATACCCGGATGGTTTAAAAGGAAATGCGATTCCAATGTGTGCGCAGGTCGTTGGGATTGTTGATGCTTACGATGCATTGATCAATGATCGGCCATACAAAAGAAAATATGAACATGAAGAAGCGATACGGATGATTTCAAATGGTGAATGCGGAGCGTTTTCTAAAAAACTGATCCTATGCTTGACGGCGGCAGCAAAGCAGCCAGAGTGGTTAAAAGTAACAAAAAGTCAAGCATGACAGAAGATTTGAGGCAATTTTATGAACAAGAAATTGAGTGTTTTAAGACGAATTACAGCAGTTGTTCTGTGTGTTACATTATTATCTTCGCAAGTCGTAGTTGCGAATGCTGAAGATTCAGAAAAAATGGGTGTGCAGACCAATAGTGAAATTACAGATATATCGGAACAGGATGGTTTCAGCAGTGATGCATCTGAAATATCTGATATCACGGAAAGTGATATTCCTGATTCTTTTGAAGGAGAATCAGAGCCAAATACAGATATTAGTTCTGAAGTAACAGAGGAATTTGGTAATTCTGAAGATCAAGGATTTACAGATGGAGAAGAAACAATTATCGAGGATGAAAACACCTCAGATACTTTGGAAGAAGCAAATCCAGATTATGAAGATGGAAAAATATGTATCTACAATTACCAGCAACTTCTGCAAATCGGTACAGGAATACAGATGTTTTCCGGAGACAAAGATGGAAATGTTGGTGAAGGGGATAAGGTTCTTGCAGATGGTGCAGAACTTACCTATGCATCAGACGCTTCCTATTGTTTGATGAATGATATTCCAATAGATAATGAAAATGTCTGGAACTTCCCATCAGATTTTACAGGTAGCATCACTTCATCATCAGAGCGCACGGGCAACACAGTATATGATTCAGTGACTGACACGATTTATGTGTATAACCGATACCAGCTTGAATTGATGAAAGGGGAATCATCAGACAGCGAACCTGTAATGAGCGAGGATTACATTGCTGAAAAAGTTGGAATGGGACAGGTTTTTACACTGGAAGATGGTTCCTATCTTACTTACAGCAAAACACATAATTATGTGCTTGCTTCTTCATTTACAACAGAAACACCGGAGCTTCTTGCAAATAAGGCTGGGACAGAGGAGACAACTCAGGATATTACTAGCGCATATCCGTCCGACTATGAAGGAAGAAATTATTTCGGTCAGGTGGTAAAAAAGATTGGTGATAAAAATTATATTCTGATTGGAAATGAAACACAGCTTCGGGCAATCGGAACAGATACGGATGTGACAGAGCCAATCTGGCGAGTATATGAAACAAGAGAGAAAAAGTCGGGATTGTTAGGAGGATATACAGACTGGAAACCAGCAGCTGATACACAGACATACAAGACAGAACTGTATTATCCGGGTGATGCGGATATTGTAAAGTTTAATGACACATATAATTGGTCTGGAAAAGAATTGTATGGAAATAAAAAAGGTGACCATAAGCTGGGAGATACAGATGAGCAGGATGGTGGGGCTTTGTTAGGAACAGGTGCCACAAAACGATATCACTATGTGAGCAGTACGATTCAGGAGTCAGCTGATATGACAGTAACTGCAACAGAAAGTACTTCCAGTGATTCCAAAGTGGAATCCGTTGAAGCAGATGCAACCGTAAAAGATAGCAATTCGATTGATATGACTCCATCAGACAGCGAGGCAGCAGCTGAGACAGGAAGTAATGATGAAACCTTTACAAGTGGTGAGGATGAAAGTGATTTTTCAGATGATGCGAATCCGGAAAGTATTACGGTTGATGAGAACAAAACTTACGTCCTTACCTATGATACATCCAAAAGTAGTAATACCAATATTGCAGGCACAGGATATAAATATAGCAAGGATGCGAATTACATTATCTTTCGTGATATTGATCTTTCCAAAGAGAGTACCAATTCTAATGGGAAAGATGATAACTGGACACCTATAAAGAACTTCCAGGGAAATATGGAAGGTCGTAAGGGAATGACAGAAGGAGCTAATGTCAAAATCAGTAATGTAAAGATTGTACAGGACGCAGCAATCAATCAGAGCGCTTATTCAAATGGAAGCAGCTCAGACACGGAATATGGTGTTGGATTTTTCAGAAGTTTATCGACCCCATATGACAGTTCATTACAGATTTCATCAAAACAGGTTTTCGTAAAAAATCTCACCTTATCAGGAGTGTCTGTTTTAACTACAACGAGTTCTATAAAAAAAGATTTTAGTTTGCTTGGTGGAGTGTTGACCTTAGTTTTAAAAGTCCTGGGATTATCAAGTGGGTTGGAAAAGGATCCAAAATCTTTTTCAACAGGTGCTTTTGCTGGCGTTGTAAAAGGGAACGTACAAATATCAGACTGTCATGTAGAAGGATTATCAGGAGTATCTAATGCAAACAGCTGGACGGGTGGTTTTGTTGGGTACAGTTCAGGTATTACAAAATATGAAGCTCTATCAGGAGCACTTAAAGGAGTAACGGACGCACTTAGTAAGTTATTAAACCTGATTCCGGTATTAGGCCTTGGTGATCTGATTACAACGCTTTTGAATGGAGGCGTTCTAAGTGTCGGAAACCTGATTCCGATTGGTTATGTGAATCCGGTGTTCAGCAACTGCTCAGTAGCTGGTAGTGATACGATATCCGGACAGAATTATACAGGTGGATTTGCAGGAGAATCAATAGGTGCTGTAATGACTGGATGTTCAGTGAATGGTGCTGAGAGCGTCAATGGTATAGATTACTCTGGAGGCTTTATTGGCCGTGCTTCCAATGCAGTTGTTGCAGGTGCACTGGATCATCTGGGAATCCAAATTGCTGATTTTCCGGTTAATACTGTAATGCTTGGATGCAGTATTAATGGCAGTGCAAATGTATCTGCAACAGGAGGTTCTGGTAAGGAAAGTGGTTATGCAGGCGGATTTATAGGAGAAATGCGTAACAGTTATGCTGTGGATTGCAGTATTTCTTCTCTTGGTACAGTGTCCGGAAAAGATTATACCGGAGGATTTGCAGGTCTGGCAACCCTTGGTGCTGTTACATCTATTGATGAAAATAAAGGTCTGCTTGATCTCGTGAAAAATCTTCTTACAGGTTTATTAAACGGTACTACAACGGATATGGATATCCTGAATCTTGTAGGACTTCGGCCTTCCGTTATAAGTGGATGCACCATTGGTGGAAGTACGATATCCATAACTGCCAGTGGCAAAAATGCCGGAGGACTTGTAGGATATGCCGGAGCTGTTCAGGTTTCTAATACTTCAGAACTTGCAGACGGTTCAAAATCGACTACAAAAGCCTTGAATCGTGTACTTGCAAAAAACAGTATTTCTTACAGTTTTAATGATCATTCTAATAGTATTATTGCATCAGAAAGCATGTCCGTTTCAGCATCAGAGAATGCCGGAGGAGTCTTAGGTTACGCTAAAATGACCAGTGTCAGTGATGTCCTTGGCGGAACAGTTACAGCAGCAGACTATATGCGTTTTGAATGTAAAGATTGTTCCGTAAACGGAGGCTCTTCCGGGCTTACTGTCACTGCGTCAGATCAGGAAAATGGTTGTGCTGGAGGTGCTATTGGTTATGGAACCGGTGGAGAAGTAAGGAGAACATCCGTCACAAATCTGAATTCCGTAATGGCTGGAAAGTCTGCAGGAGGATTTGCCGGATATTTCGGAAGCGGCACCCTTGCCAATGTTGGAGGTATTAAACTTCTTGGATTACCGCTACTAAAAATTGACAGCCTTCTTTCTGTAGGCCAGATGATTGAGACATTTACAGTTGACAGCACTGTTACAGGTGTTTCCTCAGGATATAGTGTGTCTACTGGCAATGAGAAAGGTTATAGTGGTGGCTTTATTGGAGAATGCATTAGTGGACGAGCAAGGGACACAAAAATCAGCAACCTGAAAACGGTTACTGCATCTGCAGCATCCGGAAAAGCCGGGGGCTTTGTAGGTTTTGCCAAAGCCGGAGATGCATTAAGTGCCGGGGATTCCACTACATCACAACTGACAGGAATCGAATTGGAGAACCTGCTAGGCGTTGTCAGTGCACTGAGACCGGAGTTCAATAATACTTCTATTGCATATGTTTCGAATGGTTCTGACCCTCAGGTATCCGCTGATATGGCGGGCGGCTTTGTGGGAGACGGACAGGCAGTAGATATCAACTATGGAAACAACAATTCTGGATTCAAAGCTGACACAGACACGAATTCATCTTCGAATGAATCTACAGGTGAAAAGAATAGTGAAGAAGCAGATTTCATTTCAGCAGTCACGAATAGCGAGAATGAAACAACAGAAGGTGAGACTGGTGCGATTGCAACAACAAATATTACCGGACTTTCCTATATAAAGGGAACCAGCTATGCCGGTGGTTTTGCAGGAAGGCTGATGCCTGGTGATGTGGCACAGACAGGTTCTATTAAGTTACTGGGTCTCTTAAATGTAAATCAGCTTCTCAGTGTCATGGATGTGGCGTATCCGAGAATTTCCGACTCTTCTATCGAGGGAGACAGCTTAGTTGTAACAGCATCTGGAAAAAATGATGATGTGGCGCTTGGAGATGCCGGAGGATATATCGGTAATGGAAAAGCAGTCATGGTGAAGAACTCTGATGTGACCAATGTAAAAGAAGTCACTGCACCGTATCATGCCGGTGGCTATATCGGAATCATGCGTTCCGGAAGTGCGGCGGAGGCAGGAGATGCCACAGGAGATCTTTTGAACAGTGTCCTTGGTAAGATTCTGAGTCTGAAGGAACTGGCAAGTGTCCTGCAGGCTGCATCCAGCAAAATTACAAACTGCAAAGTTGCTGGTACCGCAGATGGTTTGACTGTTACGGCTGACAGGGGGTTTGAAAACGCAGAAGGCTATGCAGGCGGCTTCGTTGGAGAGATGCAGAGCGGTCATGTAGATAATTCATCAAATGCTGTTGACGCTGGAAAAGGAACGGCAGTAGAAAATCTTCTGAAAGTAGAAGGTCTTCGTTATGCCGGAGGCTTCGGAGGTCTGGTAAAAGCCGGAGCGGTTGCAGAGATTGGAGATAAGTCATCAATTCTTACAAAAGTAGTTGATCTGACAGGATTACTTTCCCTGGTTAATGCTTTTGTTCCTGTGATCAGTAATGCCAGTGTTAATTCTGTAGAAAAAGGGTTTACCGTTACCGTTACAGGTACTCTTGAAAAAGACAGCACCAACGATGCGGATGCTGGAAGTGCCGGAGGCTTTATCGGATGCGGAACCGGTGTACAGATCAGCAATTCCGATGTAAATAAATTGCAGCATACAGGTGTCAGTGAGCCAAAGAATCTGCAGCAGGAAGATGGTAGCAGTTATTACGGAAGCGACAGTGCATATGCGGTAAGTGGTTATCGTTATGCCGGCGGCTATATTGGGAAAGCTGCTATGGGAAGTACGGCAGCCATCGGTGGAGCAAGTGTTCTGGATCATGTTCTTTCTACGACAGGACTGTTATCAGCACTGACTGTAGTTGCATCTATCATAGACAGCTCAGATGTTTATGGAGCGATAGGTGGATTTAATGTTATTGCAACAGACGGAGACGGTGATACCGGAAAAGCCGGAGGATATGCAGGAGAACTTCTTGGAGTTCAGATTCAGAATAGTAATTCTTATAATTTTGCACATATCATAGGGCGTGAAAGTGCCGGTGGATATGTTGGAACCATGGAGCCGGGGAGTGCGGCAGATGTGGTCGATGGATTAAGTGCTCTTGGAGGACTTATTAAGGCAGATAATCTTCTTGGAGTTTTACAAGCCTTTGTTCCAGTAATCAAAAACAGCGAAACAACAAGTATTCCATGTGGAGGTGCTGTGAGGGCTCAGGCTGAGAGTGATGATGGCATTTATCGTGGACTTGCCGGAGGATATGCAGGTTACAACTACGGCGGTCAGATCTGGGGAAAAAATACGGATAAGTGGAAAGGCTCTGCATATACAGGAACCGTAAGGGAATGTGCAGCCTATCGTATCCGATCCGTATATGGAACAGAATATGCCGGAGGTTATACAGGACTGATGCGGTGTGCGAATGTTGCAGATACAGGAAGTCTGAAGGTTTTGTTCGGTCTTATCAAATTGGATAATCCGCTGACGCTTCTTCAGGCAGTGTATCCGACAGAAAAGAATACAGCAGTCTATGGACCGCTTCGTGGACTTGATACGGATACTTGGAATAAGTGGGTTGGCGCTGTCGGCTCTTATGGAAGTTACGGTAATAAATTACAGGCACTTGGTGAAGTCAATGATCAGGATCAGTTGAATGAGATCATTTCTCAGTATGCATATGGATACGCAGTCACAGCAGGACGGAGTATTCTTGCAAGTAAAGCAACACAGGGAGGTTCTGCTGGAGGCTATGTAGGTCGGATGGAAGGCGGTACCGTTACGAATGGTACTGCCGTAGATCTTCAGTTAGCAGAGGCTTATAGAAGTAGTGGTGGTTTTGCTGGTGAGATGCTTACAGGTTCTGTGGCAAACACAGGTGACGTTTCACTGGCAGGTCTTAAGGTTATAGGTGCAGACAGTCTGGCAGCATTAAAAACCTTTGTGCCGGTTGTAAAACAGTCCCATGTGGAAGGCTATCGTTCCGGTGCAAGAATCAAAGCAACCGGTATTGCAGACAAAGACCCGGCAGGATTTGCCGGAGGCTATGTGGGAAGGATGATCGGCGGCCAGATCTGGGGAGATGAAACTACCTCCTGCAGTATCATAAATTTAAGGCGTGTAGATGGAACTTCCTATGTAGGCGGTTTTGCTGGAAAAGTAGATCCGGGGAGTGTGGCAGCTATTGATACAGCTACAAAACAGGGACTTTTGAATAAGCTTCTGGATGTTCTTATGGTAAATGCTCCGGCAGAGCTGATCAAGGTTTTGAATGCAACTGTTTCCACCATTCGTTGTGCATCTGTGTCAGCTTGGGATGACTGGGGCGTGATTGTAAACGGAACCTATCAAAATGGAAGCAATACAGGGTACGCAAAGGCAGCTGGAGGATTCGCAGGAAGTCTTTGTGGAGCAGTTCTTGGCGAGAAGGATAAGCCAGAAAGCGGAATCCGTGCAGACAAGATTCGCTCTGTAGTAGCAGGTGAATATGCCGGAGGATGCTTCGGTATTGCGGATGTTTCCGGTGCCGCAAACATTAGTGCAGGTAATGAGACCTCGGTATTACAGTATCTTTTAAAACTTGGAAAAACCGATGTGTTGGATGCGTTCCGAAGCTATGTATATTACGGAAATGTCACAGGAAGTCCAGATGCAGGGCTTGGCGTCAGTGCTAACACAGCAACAGATACAGGACAGAATAATCAGGTTGCATACAGCGGAACAGCTGGCGGATTTGGTGGTTCACTGTTAAATGGATCTGTCAAAAACAGTAGAGTAACAGGATTAAATTATGTAACTGGACTGAACAGCGTTGGCGGTTTTGTAGGATACTCCGGAAAAAGCGGAGTTGTAAAAATGGAGAAGCTGGATGTGCTGGGAGATAAATTTGGACAGCTTCTGGGCGGTGCCCTCGGCGTTCTGGATATTTTTGGTTCCCACATAGATGACAGTAGCGTGACAGGAGTGCCTGGTGGTTATACGGTTCAGAGTAAAGGCGGAAAGGAGCAGATCGCCGGAGGCTTTATCGGCTATGCAAATCTTGCCAGAATGTCAGGTTGCAATGCCGGAGATGCCCAGAATCAGGAAAACAGTCTGAAACTGGTAGAATCCGGTGGAACAGCCGGTGGCTTCGCTGGAAGAACAAGCTTTGCCTATCTTGCAGATGTAAAACTGGATTCCACAGTGGTGGATGCATTATTCGTAGTTCTAGATCAGCTTGTAAGGGCATTGTATTTGGATAAGATCCAGGATTCCGACTTGTTGCATATTAATCTTGGAATTGTGAAGGTTGATGCGCTGTATGAAGGAAATCTTCTCCATGTGAATCTGCTGGGACTTGATATTTCCGTCGGACTGTCCAAAAAATCGGCAGACAACGACCAGCAGACAGATTTTGCAATCATTAAGATCGGAGATTCCTCTATTAAGCTTCCATGTGATAAGAATGGAATCATAACAAAAGATAATGATGTAAAGTCCAATATTAGTGTCAACTTGATCAAGGCAAACAGGACAAAAATTACAGACAGCAATGTATATGGAATCAGTACGGGATACGATGTCTATGCCGGCGGTGCCGGAAATGATGCAGACGGTACTGCAACAGATGGACGAAGCGGAGGCTTTGTAGGATACAACGACGAAGGACTGCTGAAAAATAACAACATGTATTACTGCGATGTGGTCCGTGGAACATCTAAGCTGGTGGGACCATTCAGTGGAAAAAGTGATCTGGAATCTGTATATGACTTTAATACAAAAGCAGGTGTAGAAGGTGAGAATAACAATTATCGTATTTACCGAAAACCGGCGATTAGTTTTGATGAGATCAAAAAGAATTCGAAACTTCTGACAGATACGTTCAGCCAGGAAAATGGATGGAGCATCTTCTCAGTAAAGCATGTAGTGCAGGTAGATGAGTATAACACATTGCAGGATGCAGTTATGGCAACAAAAGATTCTTCTGAAACAGCAGATCTGAATGCTTATGTATCAGATGCAAAAGCCGTTCTGATGTCAGATACCAAAACGACAGTCAATATAGGTGACAGCACATCACCGGAACCGTCTGATACGCAGGATCCATGTGATGAGAATGTAAACTTGACGATAAACAAAGTCTGGAAAGATTTTCGAAATATGGATGGTATCAGAACAGATTTCATTAAAATCAAGATTTCTAGAAGCTGGACGGATGCAGATGGAACAGAACATACAGAAGATGTATCGGGATATGATAATTATGTGATTACAGGCGATCCTTCAAAATCTACATGGCAGGAGGTAATAAAGGAACTTCCGGCATATAAGACAGATGGAGATGATATTTATTATTACAAATATTCTGTTACAGAAACGGAAATAAACGGATATACAACTACAATAAAAAGCTCTGATGATGGATTTACCTTCACGATCATCAACCGGCATTTTGCACTGCTTCCGGATACCGGTGGCGAGGGCATCATGATGTTCATCATAGCAGGTGGTTTGTTGTTAGCGTTCCTGCTTTATACCGGACGTAGAAAGAAACGGAAACAGACGATGTAGGAAAGGGGGAGCAGAGTCATGAGAGAGATATGGCTGCGTGGGGAACTTCCACCGTAAAGGCTGAAAGAATCCCCAGCGAACCAATAAAAAATCAAAAGAAAGTGAGAAGAGGAACATGAAGAAATTAGTATCAAGATTTATGGCAGTTCTGATGGCAATGACCATGATACTGTCCATGAGCATGACTGCATTTGCAGCAGAAGCTCCAAAAGGAACCCTGACAGTCAACAATACAGTAGCAGGAAAGAATTTGGATTTGTATCAGATTTTTACAGCAACAAAAAGTGGCGAGAATGTAGCTTATACACTGAACAGTGCATATGAGGGATTTTTCCAGAGCAAAATTTCTGGTGCTTCTACATTAACAGGTGAAGCATTAAGTGAAAAAGCTTATGAATATGTTAAAACACAGGTTGGAACAGATGGAAGTAATGGCGCAGCGTTTGCAAAAGATATCATGGGATGGATTCTTAGTGCATCAGGTGAAACCAAAACAGCTGTAGAATCTACTCATAGTACTACAACTACAGCAGACACAAAGACAGTAATTGAAAATCTGGCATATGGATACTATGTAGTTTATCCATTAGGTGCAACAGATACATCTACAGCACCTGGAAATGAAGCAGTAAAATCCGTAGCTTCTTTAGTCAGCGTTACAGGTGATGATGCTACAGTTAATATGAAGAGCAATTACCCGACAGTAGTAAAAAAAGTAAATGACAAAAATGCAGATGATGTCAACATTGGTGATACAGTAACTTACACACTGACATCTAAAGTACCGGATATGACAGGTTATACTTCTTATGTATTTAACTTCAAGGATACATTATCCGCAGGTCTTACTTTTAAAGAAATTACCTCTGTGACAGTTGGATCAGGTGAAAATGTGCAGAATGTTACTGCAGGTACTGGCGATAATACTTATACATTAACACAGGACGAACAGAACATTACAATTATAATGAACAATTTCCTTGCTTCTAATGCAAATAAAGCAGGACAGGAAATTAAAGTAACTTATACAGCAACCTTAAATAAAGATGCCGTAACTGGATTTGATCCTAACACCAACAAGGCTACTGTTGAATACAGCAATAAGCCAGGAACAGATGACAAAGGTGAATCCGAACCAAGTAAAGTAGACGTACATACTTTCAATTTCACAATCTTCAAATATTATTTAAAAGGTGAGACTCAGACTGGACTTGCAAAAGCAGAATTCGAGCTTTACAAGGCAAATGGTGAAGTAGCTGGAGACAAGGTTAACATTAAAAAAGTAACTGATGGTGAATACCGTGTGGCAACATCTGAGGAAGCTGCAGCAGAAGGTTTCAAATCCGATGTAATCGTATCTGGTACCAACGGTAAAGTTCTTGTAAAAGGTCTTGATGCCGGAACTTACTACTTAAGAGAGACAAAAGCTCCAGAAGGATACAATAAACTTCTCAGCGACATTAAGGTTGAGATTAAAGCAACTTATGGCGAAGATGGAAAACTTGTAAGCTATACAGTAGATTACACATACAATGGAAAGACTACAAATGGTACTGCAATCACAAACAAAGATAGCTCTCCAGAAGTAGCTGTAGAAAACAAGACAGGTGCACAGCTTCCATCTACTGGTAGCAAGGGAGCCCTTATGGTAACACTGGCTGGTATCGTTCTTTTCGGTGCATTAACAGCAAGCAAAGCTTTTGGCAAAAAGAAAGCAAAAAACTAAGGCGTCCTGAAGTTTAAGAATGGACAAAAAGACAGTTCATCTTCCCGGTATTGCGCCGGGAGGATGTCTGCTTTTTCTGAAATATCCAGTGTGGACTGGGTATTTCAGAAGAAACAGACAAAAGGTGAAAGGTATTATGAAAAAAATAGTGAAAATACTAAGAGGAATTGGATATCTGGCGGCATTTTCTTTAATCCTGTATCCGGTAGTGAGCAATTACATCAATCAGATGAACAGCACAACGATTGCTACAGATTATGAACAGGAAGTTTCTCATCTGTCGGAAGAACAGGAAAATGCAATGATCGAGCAGGCGCAGGAATACAATGAAAGCCTGATTGGAATTGGTTCCATAGCAGATCCGTTTTCAGAAAGTAATGAAAACCAGACAGAAGATGATGAGTATAACAATCTTTTGAAAATTGATGATACTGGAATGATGGGATATATTGATATTCCAAAGATTGATGTTGTCCTTCCGGTTTATCATGGAACATCCGAAAAAGTACTGCAGTCAGGTGTAGGACATCTGAAAAACACCTCGCTTCCGGTAGGCGGTGAGAGCTGTCATGCGGTATTATCCGGACACCGTGGACTTGCAAATGCCAAGATATTTACCGACCTGAACAAGATGGAGGTTGGAGATGTATTTTATATTAAAGTTCTTCATCATACCTTTGCCTATCAGGTGGATCAGATTCTGACAGTATTGCCATCAGATACAGATTCTTTACAGATTGAAAAGGGCAAGGATTATGTAACACTGGTCACATGCACTCCTTATGCAGTTAACACGCACAGACTGCTTGTACGTGGCACTAGAATTCCGTATGAAGAGGCACAGAAGATAGATGAGGAAGTTGGTCTTCAGCGCACAATCCCATTCAATGTGATTCTATTGATTGTTGGAATTGTTGCTTTCATCATCATATGGGTGAGCATTAAGTTACATAAACGCAGGAAGGAGAAAAAACATGAGCAGAATAAGTAAACGTAAGCGAATATATATGTGTATGGCCAGTGTGATGTGTATGCTTTTACTCCTCATTCCGTTACCTGTGTCTGCGAATGATCTGGGAAGTATATTATTAAAAGCAACTGTTGAAGATGAGACCACGGTATATAAGCTAAGTAATACTGAATTTACGATGTATCAGGTTGGAACATATAAAAACAATTCATGGGCATTAGTGAGTGAGTTTGCAAAGTCTGGAGTCATATTTGATTTTGATGATTCTTCCGCTCAGGCAGAAGCTGCAAAAAAACTGGAAAAATATGTACAGGATAACAACATCAAAGGAATGTCCGGAAAGACCAACTCAGACGGAGAAGTTATGTACAGAGATCTGGAAAAAGGAGTGTATCTTTTTGTCCAGACACAAAAAACACAAATTAGCAATCAAGTATATCAAAGCGAACCTTTTATCATAACAGTTCCAGGTAATTATGATGGTCAGATAATTTGGAATGTAACGGCAGAACCTAAATTTAAAAATGAATCGATACCACCAATTACCACGAATACGCCACCAGTTTCAGAAGAACCATCAGGTGATAATAGCAGTCATACTCCAAATGTAAAAACGGGAGACGATACGAATGTAATTATGTGGCTTTCTTTAATGGGAATATCCTTAGTCATATTTAGTATTTGTAAAAGAAAAGTCCATAAATAATATGAGAAGATCGAGAAATCCAGGTCTTCCCGTTTCGTTATATAACTGGCATAACCCAAAAACAAATACCTCCGGAGGTGCACCGTATGGTGTCACCTGGGAGGAAATGGGTTTTAAACCATGGGAAGATTTGGAAGAAAATGAGTGAGTTGTCAGTGCAATCTTATTTATCTCTTGTGATAGAAACAAGTTCCCGTTTTGCTGGAAGTAAGTCTGAACTGATCTCAGGAGCATCGAGCAGTGCAGTGAAATTCTGTCTGATGATATCCAGTGTCTTTTGCTTTTTCTGCAATTTCTTTTTTTCCCGGACAGTAGCAGCCTGTTCAGATTCAAGATTTTCTATCCGCTTCTGGATTTTATTAGAGCTTGGGATTTTGGTAACACCGAGATCCTGAAGCTCTTTTTTTAGTGAATCGTGCAGTTGGTATTCTGCCTGATGTTTGGTTCGGTATGCTTTTGGATTTTTAGTAGATTTGCAATCTTCAATTACTTTACGGCAGAGCCGGTAAGAATCACCGTGTTTTTGAATGACTTTCTGCGTGCTCAGATTACTGTTGATTTGTGCAATTCTTTGGTCGGCAACTTTCATAGAAGCTTCAATGTCAGATACATGCTGCCTGAAATCCTCATAATTCAGCAGGTTATTTTCGGAAAGATAAGTTGAAGGTGCGGGCTGCCTCTTTCAGATTATTGAGCTTTGCCCAACGTTCAAATCCTTCACGATTGCCGGTTGTAACATACGTGGAGATATTGATATACAGGCGAGCTTCTCTTCTGGATAATGAGATTTATATTGGAACCAGAATCTGGG
>OKRX01001550.1_pt1 | contig 16671 bp, 11 predicted proteins | sample 1601241 | NCBI WGS metagenome assembly OKRX01 (sample SAMEA3541500, study PRJEB24748) | human gut metagenome | biome: human gut; feature: human-associated habitat; material: faeces | place: China | collected 2012
CTTTCCTTAATTCCGGCTATCGGTTCGGTGACAGCGGCACTTCTGACGACCCCCATTACATGGATCATCCTTGGCATCGGGTTGCTCATCGGAGGCGTCGCGCTCACAATTCGCAAATATTGGGAGCCTCTTTCAGCCTTCTTTGGAGGTGTCTGGGGAGGTATCAAGGCGGCTTTTACTCCGGTCCTTGAAGCGTTCGCACCTCTCCAGCCGTTATTTTCCGCTGTAGGAGATGCGATTGGCTCGGTTATCGGCTGGTTTTCTGAACTTTTCACGCCGATTCAGTCCTCAAAACAGGAACTTGAAGATTGGTCCATCACGGGACAGCGTTTTGGGTTGGCCCTCGGCGAAGGCTTCAAGCTGCTCTTTACTCCGGTTCAATACCTTTGCGACCGGATTGGTGACATCATCAATGCGATCAAGTGGCTCTGGGACAACGCCGGAAAGATCGGGGACACCGCTTGTACATGGAATCCGCCCAGGACCGCGGCCTACATCAAGGAGCGCCTGACCGAGATGCCGAAAAATGGACGAAATTCAAGAGTTGGAGCGGAATTGGAGATGCACCCTCTGGAGAGGCGGACGATGGAAAACGGGCGTCTGTTGGAAACGTCTGGATGCAGCGTTCTCCCGTTTTTGCCTCGTCAGGCGAAAACATGCCTCCGAAGTTCGGTTTCGGGAGGAGCGGCACGGCAGCAGGGCCTTCCGCGGTTGCTCCACAACCCGTTGCGGGCACAAGAAATGTGACGCAGCATTTCACCAACGCGCCGACCATACAGGTAACGGTTCCTCCGGGGGCCGAAGCCCGAGATATAGCTGATACCGTTGAGCGGCGGCTTATGCGGAATGGTTTTTCCCGGTATGGCGATGGCGCTGCGGCGCTGTACGACTATGAATAAGGAGGACTGCCATGGCAGGCCGGACAATGCTCCGTCTTGGCGACTTCAATTTCGCCGTCGACACGGCGGCGTATCAGAAATATGTGGCGAAGTATGCGGCCCGGTGGCCCGCGCAGGAACGTCTGGGACGGGAGCCGGCGCTGCAGTTCGTCGGGATAGATTCGCCGGAAGTGACGCTGGACGGCGTCGTCTACCCCACCTTTTCCGGCAATCGTCAGACCAGCATCGTACCTTTGCGGGAAATGCTGATGACGGGCAATCCGTGCCAGATGGTTACGGGTGCCGGAGCCGTATGTGGTTTCTGGAGCATTCTGAACGTATCGGATACGAGATCGTATTTTCTCGACAACGGGGAAGGGCGGAAAATCGAATTTTCCCTGTCCATCAAATACTATGGTCCCGACTATTCGGGTCAATCCGGCGGCGGTTCTCCTGTTGCTTCAGTGGTGAAAGGTACCGGAGCGGTTTCGAAGTCTTCAGGCGTCTCGGCGGCGACCGCACTCTCGCAGCTGAAACAGGCAAAAGACATGGTCGCCTGTCTGCCGGAAGTGACCGATACGCCGTCTCTGGACACCATCTCAAGCGTCAGTGATGCCGTGTCGTCCATCGTCGGTACGGTTTCCGCAGGCGTGTCAGCCGTCGGGGAAGTATTGGTAGCCGCGAAAAAGAAGATCAACGACGCTGTCGAGGCAATCATTCCTCAGCCTGTGCATGAAGCCATTTCATCGATACAGGAAAATGTTCGGGAATTACGGGAGGTCGGGCTGTATGTCCTTGATACGAGTTCGGCTATAACGGCTTTGCCCTATACCCTGAAGGATGATGCGAAGCCCTTGCGCGATGTTTCCGCGACTCTGCGTAAGGGAGTGCGGTACATCAACGCGACGGCTGACCTGGCGCAGTTTTCGTGCCGGTCCTCAGTTGATGAGCTGCACCGGACGGGGGTGACCTTTGAGGCTGTTGCAGGCATGCGGCGCGAAGGGCAGGAGGGCAGAATGGCGGTCGCTTCCATCTGCTCGGAGTCTGCGGCTTCAGGCGAATCACTCATTTCGATCTGCGAAGAACTGTCCTCGTTGACGGCTTCGCTTATGCAAAAATTCAGGCAGGAGTAGGCCATGCCGAGAGAGATCGTTTCAAAGGATGGTGACATGCTTGATGGCCTTTGCTGGAAACATTACGGCAGCGAGCGGCATGTCCCCGCCGTGCTGGAGGCCAACCCCTTTCTAGCCCGGTGTCCGTCTGTTCTGGAGGCGGGATTGACCATCGTTTTGCCGGATATCGAACAGCCGGAAGAGGAACAGCCTGTCCGTCTGTGGTCGTGAGGAGCTTATGAAGCCTGCATTCAAAATCTATGCGAATTCAAAGGACATTACGGAGAACGTCAGGGATCGGCTGATGGAGATGGTCGTTACCGACGAGTCCGGAATCAAGTCGGATGAGCTCCGGCTGACCCTCGACGACCGTCGCCAGACAAACGGGGCCGTTGCGGCGCTGCCCCAGATCGGCACAAGTCTGCGGGTGTTCCTCGGGTATGCCGAAACGGGGCTCGTGGAGATGGGGACATTCAAAGTGGACGGCTTTACCCTGCGGCATCCCCCGGCGACGCTGACGGTCAATGCGAAAGCTGCGGAGATGTTCGCGCCGTTTCGCAGCAAGAAAACCCGATCATGGCATGACACGACCGTCGGAGGGATAGTCTCCCAAATTGCGTCGGAGCATGGCTATTCGCCGAAGTGCGATACGGAGTTGGCGTCCATCGCCATCGCTCATATTGATCAGACGTCGGAATCGGACATGGCGTTTCTCACTCGACTTGCCGAGGCCAACGGCGGCATCTCGAAACCGATGGGGGATATGCTCGTTATGGCCCGGGAAGGCGCCGCGAAGAGCGTCACGGGAAAGAGCATGCCGGTGGTATCTCTGAGCGCTGAGGAGATCACTTCATGGGAGTATGAGTATTCGGCCAGACAACCCGGCGGCAAGGCGAAGGGAGAGGAGCAGGGCGGAGAGGGGGGATATCGCGCTCGATGGTGGGATCATTATGCGGGGGTTACAAAAGAGGTTTTGGTAGGAAATCCTCCATATGAGGATTTTCGATACCAGCATGCCTCCGAGGCCGAGGCCCGACGGGCTGCGGAGGCGAAACTGAAGAAAGGGAAAAAGAAAGCCAAGGCGTTGTCGATGACACTTCCGGGCAAAGCAGAAATTGGGGCGGAGTGTCCGTTGCATATCGTGCTGAGGCCCGGTCTGCCGACGGAGTGGAGCATCTCGAAGGCGGAACATACCCTTTCGAATAATGGGTATACGACCCGTCTTGAGGCCAACAAGAAAGTATAAGTAGATTCATGGTATTACAACGTTCAACAGGTCACCGCCCGAAGAGGGCTGGTGGCCTTTTTCTTTCCAAACTTCAATCAAGGAATTCGTATGGCCATCGCAATGGAGTTTATTCGCAACTTTCTGAAAAAATGGGAAACCCGTCAGCTGATCGGGTACATCCCCTGCGAGAAGAGGAATTATCGCGGGGGCCCAGGGGAAGGCTTTGAGCCTATCGGGCAGTCCGGTGTGACCATCGCCACCGGGCTGGACCTCGGTCAGCAGACGAGAGGGTCGCTGATTCGCTATGGCATCACCGGCACTCTGCTCGAAAAGCTCTCGCCTTACCTTGAGAAGACGCGATACCGGGCCATTGACGCGCTGCGGGAGCGGCCTCTGGCCGTCACCGACGAAGAGTGTACGCTCATCGACGATCTTGTGCATGCCGACTACGTCAGGCAGGCGCAAACGGCTTTTGACCGGATGTCGCCGTTCAACTTTACGGACACCCCGAAGGAAGTGCAGACCGCACTGGTGAGCATGTACCATCAGTTGGGAAGCCGCGCCTGTCGGCACGCGGCGTGGCGTTTTCTAGCTGCCGGAAAGATCGGCAAGGCAGCGGAGACGCTGTGCTCGGATCGTACGCGCTACAAGGCACGTCGCCGGGATGAAGGAAAACTGCTCAAACGGACAGGAGGCGAACAGGATGCTTGATCCCGCTACCATCATCGACTTCATTTTTTCGGCATTGGCGCAGCTTTCGGCGCAGTATCCCGAGGTGGCCTGGATTGCCGTACTGGCGAAGGTATTTTTGGCTCTTTGCGGCCTGTGCGCCATCGCTACCATCTGGATGCCCGTACCTAGGGAAACGACCGGTGCCTACGCCGCCGTGTACCGGTGGGTTCATGGCTTCGCACTGCACTTCGGCCAGAACAGGGGGGCCGTGGCGGACGGCAAGTCCGAGGCCGTGAAGGCCGAGGTCAAGGCCGTGACGGGAAAATGATGTGCAGGCCGTCCTTGAGCTTCTTTCATCGCTGGCGGATATGCTCAGGCTGTGGCTTCGCCGGCGGTATGGTGAGCGCCGTGAGGCTGATCGTTCTGCTGTCCGTGACGACCCTTCTGGTCGGTGGCTGCAGTCGATGGGCGGAACCGACCGTCGCGATAAGCCCGGTCCCCCTGACGCCGGGAGCCATAGTGACGACTGACTGGTCGTATCAGTACGGCGGGAACCGCTTTACTGAATCCGGCGAGTGGGTCCATTTGCCCGCGGGCGAGGCTGGAAACCTTCTCCTGTGGATCAGGAGTGTTGAGGAGAACACGCAATGACCGGGATTGAACACCAGATTGATTTTATCACCCTGTTGCTCAAGGTATTGGCCGTATTGCTCGGCGTCATCGCTACTGGCTTTGGTTGGTGGTGGGCCACAGGCCTTTCCAAGGACGTGAAGGCTCTCATCATTCAGAAGTTGGACTGCAATACGCAATACGCCAACAAGAACGACAACGCCGAGTCCCACCACCGCATCTGGAATAAGCTGGAGAACCACGACAAGGAGCTCACAGCCCTCAAGGCGGACGTGAGTTCGCTCAAGGGGAAAATAGTTTGAAGTGTCTTATATTATACGGTTCACCTTGAAAGGTGAGGCGGCCATCAGCAACGTGCTGTCAATAAAGGAGAGATACTCTTTAGGTAACTCGTAGAAAGTCAAGAGAGGGTATTCATGAGGTATCCCTGCGCTCGACATGCCCTGTTTGAGTTTATCTGAAGATAACGAGTTATGTTTTATTTAACTATAGTAAACATTATCGTTATCAGCATAGTGTGTTAATATAATCATATAATTTAGAGTATTGGGAGAGACTGTTCCTGCTTGAATTTAATAAATAGAGAAGGTATAATGCCTATTTACTATACTGTGGCGGTATGACAGCTTCAGATATATAATTCCATGGATAAAAATTGGAGAACTCCTGAATGAGTGCCGTAATTCTCTCTCCATTAGACTATTTAGTTAACGCAATTAACGAAAAGCGCCCGTTAGTGCTTCTGTTGGGGCAAGATGCATGCAATCTACAATTGAATAAAAATCTGCTGGTTGAAGCCGCTTTGCATAGATTGAGGCACTACAATCAAGCAGAGGCAAAACAAGGTATGAAATCGTTGCTCAGCACGAAGCCGTTGCCGGACGATTTTTATGATTGGTTATGTGATTTTTGTTACCGTCAGGTAGAACCAGAATGGTTTGAAGATATTGCGGCTCTCCCTCTTAACGCCGTTTTTACAAGTGCTGTAGATCCCGTTTTGAGTAAATGGTTGAGAGTGGGTGGGCGCAATATCGAATTGATACTGAGTAGCAAAGATAATCCTATTTCCCCGCGCCATCGCCGGAATCTACATCTGACTTATTTGTTTGGGCGCGCAGGTGAAAATAGGAGCGAAGAATCACCTCCGAAGACTTCTTTGGAACTTTTACAGCGAACATCAATGCATACCAACATTCTGTTGGCACGCTTGGCGGAAACAGTGACTCCCTTAGGGGTATTACTTATTGATGGACTCTCGTTTACAGCCGATTGGCTGTCAATGGAATCTCTTGCGGGGATATTGGCATTCTTTAATCAATACCAAGTTTTTTGGTTTGGACAGGACGTGGCCGCTTGCGATGAGCGTTTTATGGGGCTGTTAGCCCCCGAAGGGCCAATAACCTTTATTCCAGAACGATTACCAGATACTATTCGAACTCTACGTTTAGAAAACCGAATTGAGGAGCTTGAGACAAGTGCGCTTGTTGCTGATGGTTCCGTTACAATTAAAGGAAAAGTTTTAGAGATTGAATCACAGGTAAGATTCAAAACATCGACTGCAGCCACTATTATTGATGATTCTTACTTTTTACAGCCTAGCCCACTTGGAAAGGAGGCCCTATATGAAGAGTTTCGCCGTTTTCATGGAAATTCAGAAGACACGAGACGTCTCCTCGAGGGCATCCAACGAGGTTTCGCGGTTAAGCGAAAGTTTGAGGATGAGCTGGAGGTATGTGTAAAAAAAGTCTTGGCTGATCCCAATAAGCGGCATAGGCCGGTGATTCTTCACGGACAGTCGGGAACAGGAAAGAGCATTGCTTTGGCACGGCTTGCTTTAACAATACGCAATGAAAATATTTATCCGGTTCTTTTTACCGGGCGTTCTTCGCATATACCCACAGCTAAAGAGCTTGACGACTTTTGTTTGAGGGCAGAAGACATTGGTGCGGATGCGACCTTGATAGTGTGTGATAATAACTCTTCTATAGCTAAATATGAAGAACTGGTACGTGCTTTTAAGAGTCGCAAGCGTCGGGTAGTTATTGTCGGAAGCTCATACCGACTAGTTGATGATAATGCACTGCGGAACAGAAACGTGGTAGTTCAAGCGCCGGCACCTCTAGAAAAAGACGAAGTGACGGATTTAGAGTTACTTTTAAAAAAATATACGAATAATTCCTACAGAATATCCGATGGAGAGCACATCTTAGCAACTATTTATAGGACATTACCTGATGCTCGTCCAACTGTGTCTATAGGTCTTGCAGCAGAGGCATATGCTAGTGAAGACTCTATACGCCTCCGCGGAGCGACTTTGAGGAATGTTAGTAAACAGGAAACCGGGATACTTGGTGCGGCCTTACTTCAAGCGGGTTTTGAAATTTCAGATTCAATATTGCATGCACATATCGAAAATTTTATGGGCACACTCAGTGATTCAGCTTCTAAAATTATAGACTATGTTATGCTACCAGGTAAACTTAATTGTCCTGTGCCAATAAATTTATTGATGAGAACAGTCGGTGCTAAGGAAAAGCTCATCGATGTTATGAAACTTTTTTCCGGCATTGATCTTTTCCGTTGGGAACAAAACGAGGACAATGATCTGTTTATTCAGCCTAGATTATGTATTGAAGCAGAGCTCATTACAAAAAGGAGGTTAGGTACTCCTGGTGCTGAAGTAGAAATTGCACTTCAGTTGTTGGAAAACGCCAAATTAGGGGATTACGGTGATTGTGAGCGGCGTTTTGTGCTGGATATAGTACAGAAGCTTGGTCCTGAAGGACCTTTTCCAAAACGCTATGAATCTTTTTATCTTAATATAGCTCGAGCATTAACAAAATTGCGTGAAAAGAGTGGATTTGTAGACTCTAGTCTAATGTTACAGGAGTCAATGCTCCGCCGTCGTTCTTTGCGCGTTGATGCGGAACAGCAGAAAAGTTTCCCTTCTAATCTTGACTTAGCGGGTAATTCTCCTGCGGAAGTACTTGAAGAAGCCCGCAATATAATCGAGAAAGCCCTCGGCGAGTTCAACTGTGGTAGAAGCGGTAGTCCCCTTAAAACATGCGCTAATTTGAAAGTAGAGCGTGCTGCAATCTATGGGTATCGTGCTGTACAGCAACTGCAATGCAATACTCAAAGAGACGATGTATGGCAATTTTATCAGGCAGCTAAAGAGTCAGCTCGTAGTGCAATACTTTCTTCAGATACATATCATGCTGTGGACATTAGTCTGTGGGTCCCCAATGATCTACTGAAAGCCAGAGACTGGCCGGATGAGCTTCAGGCCGAACTAATTGCAGACCTTGAAGATGTGTTGGAGTGTGTGGATAGTAGCCAAATGAATTTCAATCAGCAAGAACTTTATAATGAGCGTAAGTATGCAGCAGCACAGACACTGAAGAACAAAAAACTTGAAGAGACTACATTGAAAGCCTTGGAGGATATGGGGTCTCGTGCGGGTATTTATTTGCAAGCAAAAAAAATAGGAGAAAATCTTTCAGGGAAAGGCGAGTGTCCTCCAGAGACTATTCGTAAGGTTGATGGGGTCATATTATTCATGGAACAATATTACTTAAAGTTGCGAGATGACGCTCGCTGCTTACATTACTTATTACGTGCAAAATGGATTGCAAAAACTGGTACATTTTTGTTTGGAGGGGAACGTCAACCATTACCGTGTGATGAAAGTGCTATCCAAGAAATATTGGATATTCTTCATTTTATAGAGAATGTTGAAGGTTCACTTGGTGATCCTCGTCTTAGATACCTTACAGCAGTGTTGCAATGGTGCTCTGGAATAGAAAATGTTGCTCGCCAAATTTGGAATGAGCTAAGTAGGGAAACTGATTACAGTGATTCTCGACGCTTGAAACGGTACCATATCTGGACGGATGTAAATCGCAAGCCTCGGATATTTAATGGTCGCATAGTCCGGGAAGCTGGTCAGAAAGGTAACTTCCGTGTACAAGTTGAGGAGATCAACAGAGAAATTGAGCTGCGCGGCTACGACTTTCCTTTGCAAGAGTTAAGGCGAGGAGCTGATGTTAGTGGAGGTTTCTTGATAGCGTTCAATTTTATCGGACCGATAGCCGAACCCTTGCGGCGGTGAGGGAGTGGGGACGATGAATTTTGAAACTATCTTACGTTGTACAGAACAAATTAATACTCTTTCCCGCAGCATTTTAAGAGGACGTCCTGCCTTTGCAGAAATTACTGTTCGCTTGCCGAATCCCGAAAATCCAGAATTGGCTTTTATTCAAGCCACATCTTGGCTTTATTGCCTGTATTGTGAAGCAGGAAGAGTTAGCATCAAATTTCTACAAAAATGTGGTGTCGCATGTTCATTAATCAATGAGGAAAATTGTAAATCACATATTTTAATTGTACAATATTTACGTACTGAGTTGCATCATAATTTGGGTTTTGGCGATACTGATCTGAGTAAAAGAAATATTTCTAATAAATGGCGCAAAGATAATTGTGGAACAGCAGATCCACAAAGTAATGATGAATGGAATAAATGTTATATACAATTAGTTTCTGAAGCTTTTATATTTTTAAAACAAATATATGATATTGTGCGTTATATCGAAAATTCAGAAGAATATACAAAAGAATGGTATAGAAGGCTTGAACGTGATTGTCCCGCAGCTTCTTTTGATCCGATTATAGAAGATGCCAAGAGAAGGCTCGGATACCTAGTCTTAGACACTGTAAAATTTAGAAATCGTTACTATAGTCGATGGAAGAAACAACTTGATATTTACGTTGATTACAACTTTGAATATGAGGCGACACGTCTCATAGAAAATGCCCTTTTAAATGAAAATGTCAGTGTTTTGCCAGTGACAGGAGCAGATATTATAAATATTCTAGGTATCCCTGCAGGTCCACAGGTCAGAGAAATGCTAATAATTGCAAAAGAGTTTTTTGCGAAGACGAAATGTACGAAAGAAGAATTATTAGATTATCTACGGGATAATATAATTAAAGAAGATTAATATTAAGCTGAATTGATAATACTTACTAGGGTCAGAACTCGTTATCTTCAAAGGAAGGAAAACAGGGTATGCAGGAGGACACGGAGGCGTCCCATGCGTACCCTGCTTTATCTTTCCGAAAGCTAGTTGGAGCGTATCAAACCGCTCTTTCCCCGTTCTCACGGTGCTCCCGTGTGGATGACAGGCGTGTCGTCAGCGGCATTATCTACGCCATCAAGCACGGACTTCAGTGGCAGGATGCACCTGATGAATACGGCCCCCACAAAACGCGTACAATCGCTTTGTCAGGTGGAGCAGGATCGGTGTTTTCAATAAAATTTTCATTGAGTTGACAAATAAAACACCTTTTGATGGCTCCCTGATGATCGCTCCATCCATCTCAAGGCTCACCGCACGGCGGCAAGCCTGCTCAAAAAGGGGATTCTCCACGTCTTATAGAACGAACAAAAGTTGGCCTGAATTCCAAATTCCATATTGTTTGTGACGGGCATGGGCGTCCTGTCCTGCTTTTGCTGACTGAAGGACAGGTCAGCGACGACAAGGGTGCAGCCATCCTCCAGCATTTCCTCCCCGATAACAGTACGTTTTTGGCAGACGGAGGCTACGACGCAACGTGGTTGCTTGAATCTTTGAAAGCCAGAGGGATGACGGTCTGCATGCCACCCCGAAAAACTGGAAATGAAGCATTTCCCTTTGACAACACGCTGTATAAGCAACGGTATCTTATTGAAAATACATTCAGCAGGCTGAAGGACTGGCGACGTATCGCGACCCGGTATGACCGCTGTGCCCATACCTTTTTCTCAGCTATCTGCCTTGCTGTTACCGTTATCTTTTATCTTAATTAAGGAGTCCTGCCCCTAGCTCCTCCTCTTCCGCTGTTCTCTATCTCCACAAATAAAAAAGAGTTGCGGCCTCATTCCACAACTCTTTTTTCAATCCCATTCCGGATGCCGCAGGCATTGACGGAGCAATACCGCCACATCACGGCCGGTTTCCTTTATCATGTTCCAGCCAGTAGTGCAGTGCCGCGCAAATGGAATCCATATCCACAGGCTTGTTAAAATGCGTGTTCATGCCGCACTGCAGGGATCGCTGGATGTCGTCTGCAAAGGCGTTCGCGGACAGTGCGAAAATCGGAATACGCCGCGCGTCTTCCCTTGTCATGCCGCGTATGTGCCGTGTGGCTTCAAGGCCGTCCATAACCGGCATACGGACATCCATCAGGATAGCGGCGTATTCCCCCGGTTCGGATTCCGCAAAGAGCCCCACCGCAACCTTGCCGTTCTCGGCCCAGACGACGGAGAGATTCCTTGACTCCAGAAGCGTTTTGAGGATCTCGGCATTCAGATCGTTATCTTCGGCAATCAGGATCTTTTCACGGTTAAAACGGACTTCCTCCGGCATGGCCGGAACATCAAAGGCGTGCCTATGATGGGTCACCACTAAGAGCATATCACGCAGATGCTCCCGCAATACGGGTTTGTTGATAAAATAATCCACGCCGGCGGTACGGGCAGGGGCTTCCATCCCCCTCCAATCACAGGCCGACATGGCGATGGGGGTCGTGGCCTTTCCAACGATTTCCCTGATATGCCGGACCGTTTCCATATCGTCCATGCCCGGCTTTTTCCAATCGATCAGGATCATGCCGTAATCCCGCCGCCTCTCCCTGGCTTGCCGAACACAGACGACGCCCTCTTCGCCGGAAAGCACGAAGGACGCTTCAACCGCCATACGGCGCAGCAGTACCGCCGTATGCTCACAGGCAGCCCTGTCATCGCCTATGACCAGCACTCGCACGCTCTCGGATTGTTCCAAGGCGTCCTTATCCCATCCGTACAGCGCCCCCTCGAACAGCCCGAGCGGTATGTCCACGGAAAAAGACGACCCCTTTCCTTGCTCGCTCTCCACGCGAATGGTCCCGTCCATCAGCTGGACGAAGCTCCTGACAATAGCCAAGCCAAGCCCTGATCCCGAAAGGCCCCGCTGATCCGTCATCTCCTGCTCGAACGGCTGGAACATCCTTTCCTGAAAGCTCTTGCTCATGCCGATCCCATTATCGGAAATGACGAACCGTACGAGTTCCCGATGCCCGACTTTTTGGACTGGCGTGATGTTGAATTCGATCCTGCCCTTTTCGGGCGCAAACTTCAGGGCGTTGGACAGCAAGTTCATCAAGACTTGCTTGATGCGCAGGGGATCGCCGACATAGATCTTCTCAAGGAGCGGAGAGGCAAACAGGTTGAATATTATGCCCTTCGCCACCGCGCTGCCGTATGTGAACGAGCTGACGGAGCTGACGAGTTCATCAAAATCAAACGGTTCGGAAGCCAAGCTCATCTTGCCGCTTTCGATCTTGGCGACGTCCAAGACGTCATTGATGAGCGACAGCAGGAAACGGGACGACAAGGCGATATTGTTCAGGCACTCGCTGAGCCGTTCGGGGTTGCCCACGTTCATGCCCGCAATGGCCGCCATGCCGATGATCGCGTTCATCGGCGTTCTGATGTCGTGCGACATCCGGGAAAGGAACTCGCTTTTGGCATGGTTGGCCTGTTCGGCGGCAACGAGCGCCATACGCAACGTAGCCTTCTGGCGCTCCTCTTCCTCAACGTCTTTGGCGCAAAAGAGGAGCATCCGCCTTACGGGGTCAAAAAGATACGCCCGTAAGCAATGCCACCGGGCTTGCCCGTTGCCCATGAGCACACGATACTTGAGCTCATGGGACAGCCCCGGCGTGCCATTTTCCCAGGCAAGGCGTTCCGGTTTGAAAAAGGCCCGGTAAGCCTCCACATCATCAGGATGGACGACCGTTTCGCTCCGGAGCCGCACCAGCTCGCTGAAAACGCCCTGCATCCCGCTTCCGATCATGCTGTTCCGACCCGAAAAAAAGTACTCGTACCTGTCCGCCGGGATGTTGACCAACAAGATCCATTCGTAGTCGTGGTTGACCGTGAACCTGCAAACATCCTGGACGGTTTTGGTCTTTTCCTCCATGTTTTTCAGGTCGGTGCAGTCCGAGACGTAGCCGTACACGATGGTCCCGTCCACCGTTTTGACAAACGAACACTGCGTGAGAAGCCAGCGGACCTTGCCGTCCCGCCTGATGACTTTCATCTCGAAGCCGACGGAGGACTTTCCGTCTTCATAGGCCGTCCTGATCAAGTCGTTAAAGCGTTGGAGGTGGTCGGGGTGAATAAGCTCGCTCCCCCTGATATCCGGAGCCGTTTTCATCTGGTCCTGCGTATACCCGTGCATCGCGCAAAACCCTTCCGAAACGTAAAAAAACGAGAAGTGCTCGTCCATGACGAACTGGAAAATACCTATGGGCGCGTTGCTTTTCAGGAATTCGAGCATTTCCTTGTCCCGGTACGTGGACGTCACGTCATGAATCCGGGACAACTCGAGCATACCCGATTTGGTATGAAACCGGCTGATCCCATCGACTTCATAAAAACGCCCTTCCCGCGTGAACAGCACAGGGGCCTTGCCGCTCCTGTTGAACCGTGGGCGCCGGGAAACGGATAGGAGGGACGCGAGTGGTTTACCTATGCAGGCATCTTCGGCTTTCCCTACAATATCCAGCGTGTGCCCGTTCGCAAACACGAAACGCCCGTCCTCGTCCGTGATCACCATCGGGACATCGGCCATATCCACAACGAACTTGAGAGCATCCAGCGAGGAATCATGCGGCGAAAGCTTCATTTGCCCACCCACTCCGACAGGAGGATCCGCTCCCCTCATAGGGACAGCGCTGCATCAATATAAAAGGGACAGCCAGCCTTTTGTCCCTTCTCAGTTCCCTTCCCCACACCTCATTTTTCCTTGCGGAAGGAAACCCTATCACCCTTCGCACAAGAAGGCATTCAACCCGCCGGGCCGTCATCCCCTTTTCTTATGGCAGGACGCCGCGATCATGGCGTACAGCTTGTCCGGGTCGAACGGCTTCGAAATATGCCCGTTCATTCCCGATGCCTCGGCCTTGATGACGTCGTCCGAGAACACGTTGGCGGTCATCGCCAGAATGATGGCAGTCTTCGCATCATCCCTGCGCAAGGAACGGAGCGCGGCAGTCGCCGTGTATCCGTCCATGACGGGCATCTGGATATCCATCAGGACAAGCTGATAATACCCTTCCTCCGACCGGGCAAAGATGTTGAGCGCTTGTTCCCCGTTGTCGGCGACGTCAACGGACGCCCCTTCCATCAGGAGGAGTTCTTTAGCTATTTCTTGATTGATTTCATTGTCTTCCACGAGCAAGACATGCAATCCGTCCAAGCGTTGACCTTCGGGCCTGGGCACAGCCGAGGCATGTCCACATCCCCGATCCTCCGCAAAATTTCGCAACAGGTGCACCATGTTGGATTTGAAAAGCGGCTTCATGATGAAGACGTCCACGCCCGCGGCGAGGAAATCCGCCCCCACATCCGAACAGTCATAGCCCGACAGCATGATGATGGGGAGATCCGGCCCGACCCTGCGGCGGATTTCCCGGGCCGTATCGAGCCCGTCCATATCCGGCATTTTCCAGTCCAGGATGACCGCGAAGTAGTCGTCCCTTTCCTCATGGGCGCGCACAATCTCGGCGACGGCTTCTTGCCCGCTCAAGACCCAAAAAGCCCGCATCCCCACTTCCTTGAGCAACAGGCTCGCGTATTCGCAGACATCCCGTTCGTCATCCACCACAAGCACGGGAAGATCGGTCAAAACAGGGGGTTCCCCGTCTTCGGCATCCCGGAATTTCAGCGCAACGCTCACCGTAAACCGGCTCCCTTTTCCCAGCGTGCTGTCCACGGTGATCTCGCCGTTCATCATATGGATGATGTTCTGGCTGATCGCCATACCAAGGCCCGTTCCCTGGATTTTGCTGATCCGGGAATCCTCGGCCCGGGAAAACGGTTCGAAGATGCGCCCGACGAACTCCTCGGACATGCCGATCCCGTCGTCTTCAAACGTAAAGTAGAAGACACTGGCCCCTTCGGCATGGGTTGGCTTTTCCTCAATGCTGAAATGCAGACGCCCGCCCGCCGGGGTATACTTCACGGCGTTCGACAAGATGTTCACCAAAACCTGCTGGAGGCGGCTCTCATCCCCATACAGGCCCTCGTGCCTCACCTTGCTGATGTTCATGGTCAGGTGATGCCCCTTTTCAATGATCATCGGCCTGCACACGTCGAACACGTTCTGCACCAGATTGGAAAGGCTGAAATCGTTCGCCCGCACATCCAAGCGTCCGCTCTCGATTTTGGACATATCCAAAACTTCGTTGATCAGATTGAGCAGATGTTTGCTGGACGTATTGATCTTCTTGAGGCAGTCCCTCACTTTCTGGGTATCCTCAATATGGGCGCCCGCAATCGCCGTCATCCCCACAATGGCGTTCATGGGGGTCCGGATGTCATGGGACATCCGGGAAAGAAATTCCGTCTTTCCCTGGTTGGCGTGCTTCGCCACCCGACAGGCGTCTTCCAGCGCCTGTTGCTGGAGCCGCTGCCGCTCGACCGTTTCCGTCACGTCAATGCCCAGGCTGTAGTAGGACGGTATCCCATCCTCGCTGTCCTTCCCGTCCATATAGCTGAACGTGATGGTCAAGTGACGGATTTTTCCAGACCGGGTCACGATCCGGCCCTGCATGATGCTGCTCCGCCCCGTTTCCTTCGCCTCGTGCATCGCCGCCTCGGCCTGCTCCAGATCCTCCGGATGAACATACAGGCACTGGCTCTGCAGCTCTTCTTTAAACTGCTCTTCCGTGTAGCCGATGATCGACAGGAATTCCGAACCATACCACAGGATTGTGCGTTCATCGCGCGCGTCGAGCCGGGCGATGCCTCCCGGAAGGCTCCGCAGCATCGCCGCCTGCTGTTTTCCCTGCTTGTCCAGTTTGTTCTTGTACTTGGAGACATCAAAAACGAACTCGATTCTGGATTCCCGCCCGTCCCACAGTACCTTCCGATCTTTCAGGAGATACGTTTTCCCCAGCTGTTCGTTATAATGCTCCCACTCATAAAATCCTGAATCTTTCAGGTAGTTGTTGGTACAAAAAGGACAAGGCGTATTTCTTCCGTGGAATATCTCATAGCAAAGGTGCTTTTTTCCAGAAAAGAGTTCTTCCCGAGAAAGATGGAACATATCAAGACCTGCTCGGTTCACGTACAGCAATTCATAATTGTTCAAATCGCTGACATAAACCATATCGTCATATTCTTCGAGTATCCAGTTCCATTCCATATTTCTCTACCTTCAGGATCATTATAGATCGTATAACGGATCAAAAATGATAATAGAAAACTGGGTTATCGGCTCAAGAGGTGGTTCTGCAATTTTTTCTAGCGAATCCCGATACGGAAATGCCGTAATACAATATCAGGAAACCCTCCCAGCACAATGGAGAGCCTTTCCAGCATACATTTCGATGGCACATGAGCCTTAACGTTTTACACTAAAATATTTAATATAATATTTTATAGGCTTCATTTAATGTGACACGTATCATAAACCTATTCAAGATGTTTTTACAGCGAAATAAAACTGCATATACCTGTATAAACACATTCAAAACAGAGAAACAAGAAGAAAATATGAAAGACAACGCGTCATAAAGAACAAAAACCATCATAAAAAACGAAATATCCGTTATGTTACGCGACTCGTGCTTTAAAAAGAGATCAGTGCAGAAAAGAAAAAACGGCGCAGCCTCCCCGGTCCCTTCCATTTGGCCGGGGCATTTCCTCCCCGCATGGGAATGGCGTTACCGGAAAAGCGCGTCATCTCGCCGTGAGTGCCGTTCATGAAAAAGGCGAACCCAAAAAAGGTCGCCCCATCGGACATAAAAAAGGCATCCCAAAGGATGCCTCCGTCTTGGGGCAGATTGCCTTTGAAGTGTTGCGCCTTTCAAAGGGCCATCTTGCCGGAAATACCATTTTTGCCGAATCCGCGCTGTGTTGCGGCGCACTGAATATGCGTTCGGCGTCAAGGCCTTTCAAAATGGGGAAGGCCTAATACCTGTCGTCTTCAATCGAGACGACGACGTCCATGTTTTGCTCGATCCACTGTTTGATCCGCTCATGGGCCGCTTTCCGGTGGGACCGTTTTTCCTTGAGCATTTCCCGATCGGCTTCCACGAGGATCGCGGAGGCTGGGATATC
>OKRX01001553.1_pt1 | contig 16664 bp, 16 predicted proteins | sample 1601241 | NCBI WGS metagenome assembly OKRX01 (sample SAMEA3541500, study PRJEB24748) | human gut metagenome | biome: human gut; feature: human-associated habitat; material: faeces | place: China | collected 2012
AAATTTGCTATTACTCACCACCTGAAGAGGTGGGAGTCTTCTCGACTGAGATAAATCAGCCGCTCAGAGAGAATATGTGACAGGAATTGCTAAAATATGCAGGAGAAAGGGAGTATCCATGCAGAAACAGAAAAGGAAGACAAACCATATCCACCGGGCGGCGTGTGCCCTGCTTGCGGGGCTGGCGCTCAGCCTGGGGCTTTTGACTGGATGCGGCTCGGACGGCAGCACGATCGTGGTGGGAAAGAAGAATGAAAAGGGTTATTCCCGCGCGGAAGTGATGGTGATTGCCATGACGGAGAAAAAACGCTATGAGGAGGTCTGTACGGATCAGATCTGGGGCGTTTCAGTTGGAGAAAAGGGCGATGATTTTGAAACGTATCTAAAAAAACAGATCCGTTCGTTTATGGATGAGCTGAAAATCATGAACCTGCTGGCAGCCGATCGGGGGATTTCCCTGACTTCAGAGGAGCGGGCGGCGATGGACCGGGCAGCAGCCGAGTATTTTGGGCGTCTGCCGCAGTCGGCGATTGACTCGATGGGCGTGACAGAGGCGGATGTCCAGCATATCTATGAGGATTATGGTCTGGCGGAGAAGCTGGCGGGACAGCTCACGGACAATGTGGCGCTGGAGGTCAGCGACAGTGAGGCAAAGGTGATCCATGTCAGTCAGATAAAGACATCGGATGAGAGCGAGGCAGACGCCTTCCAGCGGGCGGCATCGCAGGAAGATGCCGATTTCCAGTCCTGTGCCGAGGAGGCGGGGCTGACGGTGAGTGACCGGGTGCTGGGGCGCGGTGATGAGTCGGATGCCTATGAGAAAGAGGCATTTTCCCTTGCCGAGGGCGCAGTCAGCCAGGTGATCCATGCGGACGACGCGTACTATGTGCTCAAATGTACGGACGATTATGACGAGGACGAGACGGCGGCGCGCAAGGAGCGCATCTACGAGGAGCGGAAAAAACGCGCCTTTCAGGAGATCTACGACCGGTTCAGCAATACGATCTCCGTTTCTTACAGCAGCGGGCTCTGGGACAGTCTGGATCTGACCTCGGAGTTCGAGAAAAATGACGCGGATTTCTTTGAGATTTACGCGGAATATGCGATCAAATAGGTAGTCTGTACCTGGGGCGGGTAGATAAAAAGTAAACTTATTTTAAAAAAAGGATAACAATTCGGAACAACCGCTTGACTACCGGGGAAAATTCTTCTACAATGAACGGTAATGTCCGGTCAGGCGGACATACTGTGGAGGAAAAATACATGAATATCATAAAAGCGGTCAATCTTGTATTTGATTATATAAGACGCGATGAAGAGGGGCAGGTAGAGGAAGTAAAGCGCGCCCTGGATCATGTGAATCTGGAGATTGAGAAAGGCAGCTTTGTGGCAATCCTGGGACACAATGGTTCCGGCAAGTCCACATTTGCCAAGCAGATCAATGGCATTTTGAGCCCGACTGACGGTACGCTTTTTGTATCGGAGATGGATACGAGGGACGAGGCGCATCTGTGGGATATCCGCAAAAATGCGGGCATGGTCTTTCAGAACCCGGATAACCAGATCATAGGAAATATAGTGGAAGAGGACGTCGGATTCGGTCCGGAAAATATCGGAGTTCCGACCGAGGAGATCTGGAAGCGAGTGGATGAGAGCTTAAAGGCAGTCGGGATGACGATGTACCGCAAGCAGTCCCCGAACCATCTGTCCGGCGGACAGAAGCAGCGTGTGGCGATCGCGGGCGTCATGGCGATGAAACCAGAATGTATCGTGCTCGATGAGCCGACGGCGATGCTCGATCCGAACGGACGCAAGGAGGTTATCCGCACCGTCCATGAGTTAAACCGGGTGGAAGGAATCACGATGGTGCTGATCACCCATTATATGGAAGAGGTGGTCGATGCAGACCGCGTGATCGTCATGGATGACGGTCATATCGTGATGGACGGCACGCCGAAGGAGATTTTCTCCCGCGTGGAGGAACTAAAACAATACCGGATGGATGTGCCGCAGGTGACGGAGCTTGCGTGGGAGCTTAAGAAAAAGGGAATTCCGCTTCCAGATGGAATCCTTCGTAAATCGGAGCTTCTGGACGCACTGGTACCGCTTTTGAAAGAGGAATAGAGATGGCAATACAGGTAGAAGATTTGTGCTACACCTACGGCGAGGGCACGGCGTTAGAGCGCCAGGCATTAAAGCACGTAAGTTTTGAGATTCAGGACGGCGAATTTGTCGGTCTGATTGGTCATACCGGATCGGGAAAATCAACCCTGATCCAGCATTTAAACGGTCTGATCAAGCCGACCAGCGGCGACATTAAGTATCAGGGTGTCAGCATTTACAGCCAGGGTTATAAATTAAAGGATCTGCGGAGTAAAGTGGGGCTGGTGTTCCAGTATCCGGAGTACCAGCTCTTTGAGGCAGATATTTTTACAGACGTCTGTTTCGGACCGAAAAATCTGGGGCTTCCGCAGGAAGAGGTGGAAAAACGTGCCCGCCATGCCTTAAAGCTGGTCGGCATGGATGAAAAATTTTATAAGCAGTCCCCGTTTGAACTTTCCGGCGGACAGAAACGCCGCGTTGCGATCGCGGGTGTACTGGCGATGCGCCCGGAGATGATGATCCTCGACGAGCCGACGGCGGGACTCGATCCGCAGGGGCGCGATGAGATTTTAGGTCAGATCGAGCGTCTGAACCGGGAGCACGGGCTGACGATTTTGGTGGTTTCCCACAGCATGGAGGACATGGCGCGCTACGTGGACCGCATCATGGTCATGAACGACGGCGTGAAGATGTTTGACGATACGCCGAAGGAGGTATTCCGCCATTACAAGGAGTTAGAGGCGATCGGTCTTGCCGCGCCGCAGATCACTTATGTGGTGCAGGGACTTCGGGAGCGCGGGATTCCGATCGACGACACGATCACGACGGTAGAAGAGGCGCGGGAGGCGATTCTGGCGCTGTATAACAAGCGGAGGGAGAAACAATGATACGGGATATCACAATCGGACAGTATTATCCGGTCGAATCAGTGGTTCACCGGCTGGATCCGCGTACCAAGCTGTTTGGAACGCTGATCTACATTATTTCATTATTTTTCGCGGATAACCTGCTCTGCTATGCGGCAGCGACCGTATTTCTGGCGATGGCGGTCCGCGCCTCACGCGTACCATTTAAATTTATCGTGCGGGGACTCAAGGCGATCGTGTTCCTGTTACTTATCAGTATCAGCTTTAACCTGTTTCTGACAAATGGACGGGTGATTTTCCAGATAGGGTTCTTAAAAGTGACGCATGAGGGCTTGCGACTGGCAGTTTTCATGGGTCTGCGCCTGATGTATCTGGTGATTGGTTCCTCTGTCATGACGCTGACGACGACCCCGAACCAGCTCACGGACGGCTTGGAGCGGAGTCTGGGATGCTTGAACCGTCTCCATGTGCCGGTGCATGAGATCTCGATGATGATGTCGATCGCGCTGCGCTTTATCCCGATCCTGATTGAGGAGACGGATAAGATCATGAAGGCACAGATGGCGAGAGGCGCTGATTTTGAATCTGGTAATCTCGTACAGCGGGCAAAGAGCATGATCCCGATTCTGGTACCACTTTTCGTATCGGCGTTCCGCCGCGCGACGGATCTGGCGATGGCGATGGAGGCGCGCTGCTACCGGGGCGGAAGTGGGCGCACGAAGATGAAGCCGCTGCATTATGAGAGGAGAGACCGGATTACCTACTTGATTCTTCTGGCTTATCTGGGAATTGTGATTGTACTGCGGATCGTTTTTTAGCGAAAAAGGGGTTACTGTCCGCGGGTAGGCACTTTTGGAACCGAAAGAGAGGTGCATAGGCTGTGCAAGCTGTGTGCCTCTTGATTTTTGTATTTTGGTTAGTTACAGCTAACATAAGGTGGAATGGAGAACAACAGAAGGAGGACTTCAATGGAATTAAAACAGCTTGAATATTTTATGGTTGCCTGTGAAAAAGGTAGTTTTAATCAGGCAGCAGAATGCCTATACACATCCCAACCGAATGTCAGCAAGGTGATCGGGATGCTGGAACAGGAGCTGGGGCGTGCGTTATTTGAGCGGACAAGCAGAGGGCTCAGGGTTACCCCATATGGAGAAACGGTCCGGGAGTATGCACACAATATTTTAAATCATGTGAGTCTTATTAACTCGCTGGCAGAAGATACGCAGGAACGGAAATTTACCGTTTCTACCTACCCGAGCAACATGATTGCGAGGCTTCTGACAGATTTTTATAAGAAATATGGCTGCGAGTGCCAGATTTCCCACCGGGAAGGCAGTGTGGAGGAGATTAGTGATCAGGTATCCCAGGGAATTTCGGAGTTGGGGATTGTGTATGTAGCACAGAAACAGGTTCCGGCATTCCGGCATATTTTGTCCCACAAAAAATTGTCTTTTCAGGAACTGGATGTCAAACCTGCCTGTGTTTATGTGGGACCAAATCATCCGCGTTATGAGGATGAGAGTATCGATTTTACCGAGCTTCCGCAGTTAAAATTCGTCAGCGGAATCCGGGATTTTTTCTCAATGGAGCATCATTTAAACCATGTGAGCCTGGGAGCGATCAGCACGGATATGCTGAATACGGTTGTACATACCAATAGCGATCATATGACAATGAATCTCCTGATGCAGAGCGATATCTGCAGCCTGGGAATTGATTTTTTATATGAGGATTATAAACAATATCCAATCCGTAATCTGAAGATCCGGAATAGTGAACCATTTCTGGTAATCGGATATATTTACCAGAATGAAGAAAAGCTGAGTGCGGAGGCAGCGTGGTTTTTAGAACATTTCAAAAAAATGCTTTAATTGTTTAGATATAACGAATCGTTATAGCAATCCCCCTGTAAAACGATAGTGGTTAGTTGTGCGTAACTATGTTATCCTTTTATCTGCCGGTAAAAACGAATTGTTTTAACAAAGTAGATAAAAGAGATGCAGGCTTTCAAACCTGCGTCAGGCATAACAGGAGGATATATATGAAAAAAAGTAAAAGACTCATAGCGGCAGCTGGTGTTCTTTCCGTGGCTGTCTTGGCTGGATGTGGCGGAAACGCTTCAAACAGTACAGAAGGGACAAAATCAGAGCAGAGTGCATCGGCAGAGAGCACGAAGGATGAACTGGTATTTGTTAATTACCGGGATATCCGTGATCTGAATCCACATCTGTATGCAGGTGAAATGTATGCACAGGAAATGCTCTACGAGACCTTAGTCAATATTACAGAAAATGGGTATGAGGGCTGCCTGGCAGAGAGCTGGGATATCAGTGAAGATGGAAAGACCTACACGTTCCACATCCGTGATGGAGTGAAATTTTCGGACGGAGAGGTGTGTGACGCCAACGCGATCAAGGCAAACTTTGATGCAATCATTGAAAACAAAGATCGTCACACCTGGCTGGAAATGATGAATCTTCTGGTTGGGGTTTCGGCTCCGGATGATAAAACCTTTGTGATCGAACTGTCGGAGCCGTACTATCCTCTGCTGACAGAGTTGGGAGTTACCCGTCCGTTTGCAATGATTTCTCCGAAGGCGATGAAGGACGGAAGCACAAAGGATGGCGTAAACGAATACATTGGAACAGGTCCATATGTCCTGACCGATTTTGTGACAGATGAGTATGCAGTATTTGAAGCAAACGAAAACTATTGGGGGGAGCAGCCGTCCATCAAAAAGATTACGGTAAAAGTAATACCGGATAATCAGACGCGTATCATGGCACTGGAAAAAGGGGAAATTGATCTGATTTTCGGTAAAAATATGATTGATGCGGATGCAATTAACCAGTATACGGGAAATGACAATTTTACGGTTGCGTTATCGGATCCGACCTCGACCCGGCAGATTGTACTGAATACAACCCGTGATATTCTGGATGAGAAGGAAGTGCGTAAGGCACTTCAGCATGCGACAAACAAAGCAGCGATTTCAGAAGGTATTTTTTATGGTCTGGAACAGCCGGCGGATACACTGTTTGCATCTACCGTTCCTTACTGCGATATCAATCTGACCCCATATGAGTATGATGTGGAAGAAGCAACGAAGATGCTGGAGGAAGCAGGCTGGACGTTGGCTGGAGACGGCGTACGTGAAAAAGACGGCCAGAAAATGGAACTGGAGCTGCTTTATAACAGCGATAGTGTGACGGAAAAAGCGATTGCGGAGTACCTCCAGAGCGAATACCAGAAGCTGGGTGTCTCCCTGAACATTCATGGAGAGGAAGAACAGTCTTACCGTGATAGTATGAAGGCTGGAAACTTTGACATGGTATTTAATATCTGCTGGGGAACTCCGTATGACCCGCAGTCCTCCCTGGCGGCGATGCGCGCTCCGGTTTATGGAGATTTTGCGGCACAGCAGGGACTGGAAGATAAGGCAGATATCGATGATGCGATTACAGAGATCCTGGTTTCCACGGATGAAGAGCGCCGTCAGGAGCTGTATACATTTGTGCTGACCCGTCTGCATGAGGATGCGGTCTATATTCCGCTTACTTATGAGTGCAATAAGGCAATCTACCGTTCGGATCTGCAGGGCTTCCATTTTACGCAGACTCAGTATGAGGTTCCGTTCGCTGATTTCTATTTTGGAGAGAAGAAATAAAGGAAAAATAAATGAAACAATATATCATAAAACGAATCCTGTCGGCAATTCCGCTTCTTATTATCATTTCGTTTGTGTGTTTTGTGTTTATTAACCTGATACCATCCGATCCGGCGGAGGTGGCACTGCGCATCCGCCAGGTACCGATTATTACAGAAGAAGCGGTGGCACAGGTAAGGGCGGAACTTGGATTGGACAAACCATATCTGATACGATATATTTCCTGGCTGGCTGACTGTCTGAGGGGAGATTTTGGAATCAGTTACGTCAATCCGAGCCGTACAGTTGCGGGCGAACTGATGCGCTGTTTTCCGGCGACTCTGCAGCTTGCGGGTGTATCGTTTGTGATGGTTCTGGTACTGAGCATTCCGATTGGAGTGCTCTGTGCCGTTTATAAGGATGGTGTGTTTGACCGCATCATGCGGGCGATTGTTTTTATGACAACGGCGATGCCTGCATACTGGGTAGGGCTTCTTCTGATCTGGCTGGTTTCGATCAAGCTGGATCTGCTTCCAACGAGCGGAAGCGGGAGCTTTAAACACCTGATTCTGCCATCGTTTACGGTATCATTGAGTTATATATCGACGTATATCCGCCTGATCCGCAATAATATGTTGGAAAACATGAAACAGGATTATGTTCTCTATGCCAATGTGAGAGGCATTCCAAACCGGCAGATTCTTCTTAAACACATTTTGAAAAATTCGATGCATACTTGTATTGTAGCGATCGGAATGAGCATACCGCAGCTGATTTCCGGAACGATCGTCGTTGAGAATGTATTTGCCTGGCCGGGGCTTGGGACACTCTGTATCAGCTCGATTTTTAACCGGGATTATCCGGTGATCCAGACGTATGTGCTATTGATCGGAGTACTATTTGTCGGATTTAATTTATTATTTGATATTCTTCAGACAATTTCAGATCCGCGTCTTAGAAAGGAGAGTCATTGATGGTAGGACGATTGATTCGAAACCGGGCGGCCGTTGGAACGATTGGTCTGGTGCTTATCGTGGCGCTCATAGGGATCTTTGCACCGTTTATCGCACCGAATGATCCGTATGCAACGGATATTTTAAATAAATTTGCCGGATTCAGCCAGCAGTATCCACTTGGTACCGATAATCTGGGACGGTGTATTTTGTCGAGAATGATTTATGGAATCCGTCCGACGCTGGGGCTGGCAGTCCTGACCATGCTTGGAACGATTGGCCTGGGAGCGTTGATGGGACTTTTGGCAGGTTATTTCCGCGGGATCGTGGAAGAGGTGATCATGCGAACCGTCGATGTAATGCTTTCATTTCCGAGCCAGATCATGGTGTTTGCAGTGGTAGCCCTGTTGGGAATCAGCGTGCAGAATGTAATTCTGGCCAATGTGTTTATTAAATGGGCCTGGTATGCGCGGATGATCCGGACAGGTGTTATGCAGTATCGTGACCGGAACTTTGTGCGCTTTTCACGATGTATAGGAACACCAGAATCTTTTATATTATTTCGCCATCTTGTACCGTCAATTGCGGCAGATCTGGCAGTTTTATCCTCTCTGGATGTCGGATGGCGATTATCAATATTTCAACCCTCTCATTTCTGGGACTGGGTGTACAGGCACCGACACCGGAATGGGGAGCGATGCTGAGCGAGGCGAAGAATGTCCTCACCAGCAATCCGGTACAGATGCTGGTTCCGGGAATTGCGGTGGTAATTCTAGTAGCAGCGTTTAACCTGATGGGAGATGCCCTGCGGGATGTGCTGGATCCGAAGGAGGTGCAGAAATGAGCCTGAATCATGAGCGGGTGCAGCCGATTCTGCGGGTGGATGGACTGAATGTAGAACTGAAAATCAGAAATAAACAGAAAAAATTGGTCGAGAATGTAAGCTTTGAGGTAGAGCCGGGGCAGTGCCTGGGTATTCTGGGAGAATCCGGAAGCGGAAAAAGCATGACGGTAAAAGCAATTCTGGGACTTCTGGACCGCCAGTTCCGGATAGAAGGACAGGCATGGTTTGAGGGAAAGGATCTATGCCGGGCAGGACGGGATGAACTGCGGCGGCTGCGTGGGCAGAAGATAGGCATGGTTCTCCAGAATCCGATGACCTGCTTTGATCCACTTTACCGGATTGGAAGCCAGATGGCCGAGACCTTTGCAGCCCATACAGATTGGGATCGGGCAAAGATCCGGGAGATTTCCCTGGAAGTATTGGAAAAAATGAGAATTCATAATCCGGAGGAAGTGCTGGGGCAGTATCCACACCAGCTTTCCGGAGGAATGCTTCAGAGAATCATGATTGGGCTGGCACTGGCGATGAAGCCGGCACTTCTGGTGGCAGATGAACCGACAACGGCAATCGATGCCATCACCCAGGCTGAAATTTTGAAGGAATTTCAGCGGATCAAGGAAGAAAGTCATACGGCGATGATATTTATCTCCCATGATTTGGGGGCGGTTTCGAAGATTGCGGACGAGATCGTCGTGATGAATGGAGGAAAACTGGTCGAACAGGGCGATTTTGAACATATCTTAAGGCATGCAAAGGATCCGTATACACGGATGCTTGCAGAGACACGGCGCTCGGTCATGGAGCGCTACCGGCTTTGCCTGGATAATCAGGAGGAATTATGCTTGAATTAAAAGATATATGTGTCAGCTTCCGGAGTGAGCGTCAGGATAAATTGTTTGGAACCTCCAGGGACCAGGTGCTGTTTGACGTATCTTTGCAGGTGGAAAAGGGAAGCTGCCTGGGGATCTTAGGAGAAACCGGAAGCGGAAAATCGACGGTTGGACGTGTCCTTTGCGGACTTTTAAAACCGGATTCCGGGCAGGTGCTTCTGGATGGGGAGGAGATTTATCGAAACCGTCAGGGGAGAAAGAATCTGCAGAAGAAAATCAGTATTGTTTTTCAGGATTATACAACCTCGGCGAACCCGCGTTTCCGTATACGGGATATTCTGGCGGAGGGACAGCGGGCAGCAGCACGTAAAAAGGGAATCCGGAAGCTTTCAAGAGAGAAAATAAAAAAAGGTGCCGGAGAGCTGATGGAGATGGTGGGACTAAGTGCAGATTTTCTGGATCGATATCCCCATGAATTGTCCGGCGGTCAGCTCCAGCGAGTCTGCATTGCCCGGGCGGTAGCCTGCGAACCGGAGATAATTCTGTTCGATGAGGCGATTTCATCTTTGGATGCACATACGCAGGTGCAGGTTATGGATCTGCTTATAGATTTAAAGGAGAAACTGAATCTGACGTATGTATTTATTACGCATGATTTGACGTCGGTTACCTATCTGTGCGATGAGGTGCTGTTTTTATACCGCGGACATATCACAGAATGCCGTCCGGTCCGGGAGCTGGGAAAGACAACGGATGAATATGCGCGCAGGCTGCTGCAGGCGATCGTTTAGATGGAATTGAGTAAAAGGAGCAGAAAAGTTCTCAGAACAGGAAATAGAACATGAAAATATATGAAACGAAGGTGGAGGCAGGCACGAAGCAGTGGCTGAAAATTCCGGTGGATGAGGAATGCAGCCTGAAAGCGGCGGCTTTCTGTGGTTCAAGACCGGGAAAACGGTTGATTGTTACAGCGGGGGTACATGGCTGTGAGTACATAGGAATTCTGGCAGTTTCCCGTCTGATTCAGGAACTGGATCCGAGGCAGATGAAGGGAGAGGTTGTATTTCTTCCGATTGCTAATGAAGGTGGATTTTATAAGGAAATCAAGCAGCTGGTACCGGAGGATGGTGTCAATTTAAATCGGGCATTTCCGGGAACGGAAATGGGAAGCCGGTCAGCGAAGATAGCAGCAGCTGTGGAAACGTATCTGTATCCAGATGCGGACTTCCTCGTGGATCTCCATAGTGGAGATATTCACGAGATGGTAGTTCCGTTTGCCTTTTTTCCGGTGGCAGCAGGCGAGACGGTAGAAAAAAAGGCGGCTGCAGCGGCAAGAGCGATGTCTTTGTCGTGGAGAGTGGCATCAACGGCGAAAAATGGTCTGTACAGCTGGGCAGCGCAGAAAGGAATCCCGGCTCTTCTACTAGAACGGGGCGGACTGGGGCGTTGGACAGAAAGGGAAGTGGATGCATATCGGATAAATCTGTATGAACTGTTGGTTCACCTGGATATTTTGCCAGAAAGTATTCTGGAATCAGTCAAAGGAATGAATTTAAAAGATTCAGAAAGCTCCCCGGAATCAGAGGTGCTTCCGTCCGGGAAAATAGAGCAAAAGGAGATTCGGACCATGCGCTATCTGGAGGCACCGGGAAATGGATTCTGGTATCCGGCTATCCGGGAAGGAAGCTGCCTGAAAAAAGGAGATTTACTGGGAGAAATCCGGCGGCTTGACGGCAGCCTGATGTATCGTTATGAATCAGAGCTTGACGGTATGGTCTTTTACTATACCTTGTCACTGGGGGTAAGTGAGGGAGAACCGCTGGTAGCATATGGCGAATGCTAAGAAAAAAGCATCTTTGGATGAAAGGATCCAAAGGTGCTTTTTGCATAGGAAAAGACGGTCAATGAAAAAATATCTGTCAAAGAAAGGGGATTATATGGTATGATAAATAGCAGAAAATAGATTTTTGAGGATAAATAACAGAAATAGAGGAATATATATGAGACGAATTAAGCTAGTGGTTTCCTATGACGGAACTGCCTACTGCGGGTGGCAGCTCCAACCCAACGGAGTGACCATTGAGGAGGTGCTGAATCAGGCACTTTCTTCTCTTTTAAAAGAGGATATCCAGGTCATCGGGGCCAGCCGGACGGATTCCGGAGTCCACGCCATGGGAAATGTGGCAGTTTTTGATACAGAAAGCCGGATTCCAGGGGATAAGATCTGTTTTGCATTGAACCAGCGTCTGCCGGACGATGTGCGGATCCAGGCATCGGAGGAGGTGCCCCTTACCTTCCATCCACGCAAGGCAAACTGCGTGAAAACCTATGAATACAAGATTTTAAACCGCAAGATCGATATGCCGCTGCAGCGCTTATACAGCTATTTCTGCTATTTCAATCTGGATTTAGAGAAAATGCAGAAAGCGGCATCCTATCTCATCGGCGAGCACGATTTTAAGAGCTTTTGTACGGTGCGGACCCAGGCGGAGGAGACGGTGCGGACCATCTACAGCTTAGATATCACCAAGGTAAATGACCTTATTACCATCCGGATCAGCGGCAGCGGCTTTCTCTACAACATGGTCCGCATCATCGCCGGGACGCTGGTTAAGATCGGCATGGGCGTTTACCCGCCGGAGAAGATGGAGGAGATTCTGGAGGAGAAAAACCGAGCGGCAGCAGGTCCTACGATCCCAGCACGCGGGCTGACGCTCGTAAGCCTGGAGTATGAAAAAGAGCTGGCACCGTACCTGGAGGGCGAAAATAAGCACTGGCACTATGTGCTCGATCAGAGAAATGTCCCGGAGAAAGGGCTTGCATACCTCACGATCGAGCGCTGTGAGCCGGAAGAGCTTGACGGCGTGCTGCGCCGCGTGATCCATCAGGCATACCGAAACGGCGCGAAACGGGTGTTTGTGCGGGATACGTTTGGAGAAGAGGGGAGCATCTGCGGATATTACCGGCTGAGACGGCAGCCGGAGACGGAAGAAGGCTGGCTGGAAGCCGTCTACGAGGGTGAACATCGGTGAGCATGAGTAGAACATTTGATTATCTGGTCTGTTTCAGCGTCTATTCGCTGATTATCCTGATTATAGGAAAATCATCGTTCGGTGAGAGCGATTCGATAGGGAAATTTTTTATCGGAGAACGGAAATGCGGGTTCTGGCGGCTGTTTTCCACCTTCGTCGGGACCTGGGTGTCCGCTGCGACCATTCTGGGATACACGGGCAATGTTTTTGAAAATGGAACCTCCGTGATCGCTGTGACGGTTATCCCGTGGTTCATCGGCGCGGGGCTGCTGTATCTCATCAGCGGCCGTATCTATGACTGCGACATGCTCACGATCCCGCAGTTTATCGGGGAGCGCTACCATTCCCGCTTTCTGCGTACCTGCTGTGCGCTGCTGCTCTCGGGCGGTTACGTTTTTTATCTGGTGATCCAGATCAAGGGATTTGGAATTGCGGCGGCGACGCTTTTAAATATCGATTATAAAGTTGCAATTTTTTTGGTTTATCTGTTTATTCTGTATTCTACCTTTGGAGGATTCAATTCGGTTACCAAGACGGATGGCGGAAACCTTATCATGCTCACGATCAGTATAGTGGTTGTCTATTTTGTCGTGGTCGGAGGAATAGAGGGAAGCGGATTTCTGACAAACGCGGAGGTGTTTAGTCGAAATGCGGCGGGCAGCGGGACGGACAGTTTTGGAAATCTGATGAAAGATTACAGCCTTACCATGTACCTCACGATGTTTTTTGGCTGGGGTATGGGGCTGGCAGCGAACCCACAGTATCTGATCCGGATTGTGGCGGCAAAGAGCCGTGAGACGGCGCGGAAAGTCCTGATCTGTTCGCTGGTGTTCTTGACATTTTTTTATTTCTGCCTGACCCAGATCGGTCTGGGGCTTCGGATCCTGTTTCCTTATCTGTCCTATTACTTCGGATCAGACGATATTTTTGTCTACGCAATTAATTATTTGCTCCGATCACGGTTCAGCGGATTTTTCTTAATCAGCGTGATCGGCGCGTGCATGTCGACGGCGAACTCGCAGCTGCTTCTGATTGGCTCGATGATGTCCTACGATGTGGCGGCGCAGTATGGAAAATGGAAGAAAACAGAGGACCGTATCCTGGGGCTGACGCAGCTCTTTATCTTTCTCGGCGGAACGCTGGCGCTTCTGCTCTCCTTAAATCCACCGTCCAACAGCCTGTTTTTCGGCGCGGATATCTGGGGATTGTTTTCAGCAATTCTGACGCCACTTCTCTACGGTACGCTTTATTATAAGCGGGCAACGAGGACGGGCGCATGGGCGGCATTTGTGACAGGGGTAACCGGGACGGTGCTGCTTCAGCCACGCGAGCTGCCGGTTTACTGGGGGTTTCCGGTGACGCTGTGTTCGACCCTGGTTTTTGTCCTTGTCCCGGTGCTGGAGAGTATATGGAAAAAACGTGCTTGCTAAAGGCGGGCATTTGGAAACATGAAGCTGTCAGACAACAGCGAGAAGGAGGCGAAAACGAGCGATGAATAAATGGCTGAAACGTCTTTCAAATTGGTTTTTCCAGATTGAAAATGAGGTCATGATTCCCTTTGTTCTGGTGGGAATCCTTGTCATCGGAAGTTTCAGCGTGATTTCCTATTATAATGGCTACACGATGCAGAAAAACAGTGAGATGGAGCTGGCGGATACGCTGTTTGAGGATGTAAACCGCGATCTGCACTTTCTGGAAAAGCGTCTGCCGGAGGAGGAGATCGCGGAAAAATACCGGAATTTTGAGCGCGGGCGGATCCGGATTCTGGATCGTGACGGTGAGGAGATCACGGCTGGAACCCGTTGGGAAAACACATCGGTACTGGCAGTCAGCAAGGGGGACAATCCATTTGGCTGGCGGCTGGAGTACCGGATGAATGAGAGAATATTCGGGGAACGCATCTTAGAGCAGCAGAGCTATCTGGTAGTCGGCGCCATCGCGTCGCTGATTCTCATCTGCCAGGCAAGCATTTTCATTTCCCATAGTATCACGCGCCCCATCCGCAGGATGAGCCATACCTGTAAGGAAATTGAGGAAAACAAGGGCAGTTATCAGAAATACCGGTTTGAGGCGGTCAGCCGCCACGACGAGATCGGACAGCTGGCGGTTACCTTTGAGGGGCTGCTCAAAAACATGGATAATTACACGAAAATGGAATATACCAGCCGGATGGCAGCGACGCTGGCGCATGAGATCAAGAACCCGATCGCGGGCATCCGCTCCGGCATTCAGCTTTTAAAGGGCAGGACGGTCAAGGACGGCGATAAAATGCTCTGTGACAGCATGATCCATGAGATCGACCGTGTCACGGCGCTGATCATGAACCTTCTGACTTTGTCAATCCGGCGTGAATCACCGAAAACGGAGATTTCTGTGACCGGTGTTTTAAAGGAGATCGGAATGATCTATGCGAAAGGACCGGACAGCCGCCGCGCATCGCTTTTTGTGGAGGCAGAAGAGGGACTGAGGGCGTGTCTCAATGAAAATGAGTTTCGCCAGATCATTCACAACCTGATCAGCAACAGCCTGAGGGCGCTGGTACCGGACCGCGAGGGACAGATTAAGCTTATGGCAGCCGCGCAGGAGAAAGAAGTGATTGTGACGGTGCAGGACAACGGAAAAGGCATGACGGAGGAAGAAGTCTCCAAGGCGCTGGAACCATTTTATACAAAGAGCATCAACGGAACCGGGCTTGGGCTCTCAATCGTGAGCCGCCTGGTGGAGTCAAATGGAGGAACGATGGAGATCGTGAGCAAGCCGGGGGTAGGGACAGACGTGGTTTTAAGATTTCCGGGGAAAATGGTATAGTGTGACCATTTAATGAGGTATTTCACGAATTTAGTATTTAGGGTATAATGTTATGAAACAGGGAGGAGGATGCACATGGATCGAATTTTGATTGTGGACGATGAATTTCTGATTCGCTATACACTGGAGGAAGGACTGAAAGACAGGGGATATGACGCCTATTCAGCCGCAACCGTCGAGGAAGGGCTGGAGTTTGTCAGGAAATATCATCCGGGGGTGCTCCTTCTCGACAATCTCCTCGAAAACAGTGTCGGGATGGATGAGATTGTCAATTTCAAAAATGCAGATGAGGAACTGCAGGTCATCATGATGACGGCGTACGGTTCCGTCTCCCAGGCGGTTGAGGCGACGAAGCGCGGCGCATATGATTATATTTTAAAGCCGTTTGATGTGGATGAGATCGATATGCTGATCAAGCGGTGTCTGGAGCAGAAGCGCAACCGGGATTCACTCGTCTTCCTGAAAGGCGATGTGCCGCAGTTTTTAGGTGTCAGTGAGGCAGCCGCCCGGATCCGGCACCTTATTCAGGTGCTGGGGGAAAATTTGTCGGTCAATGTACTCCTGCGCGGGGAGACGGGAACGGGCAAGGAAGTTGTGGCGCGGCAGATTCATGCGAACAGCGCCCGCAAGGATAACCTGATGGTACGCATTAACTGCGGTGCGATTCCGGAAAATCTGATGGAGAGCGAGCTCTTTGGCTACGAGCGCGGCGCGTTTGCGGGGGCGCTCAAGACGAAAAAGGGCTTGATTGAGCTGGCGGACGGCGGTACGGTCTTTTTGGACGAGATCGGCGAATTGCCGATGGCGATGCAGACGAAACTTCTGACCTTCCTGGATGACCGGAAATTTAAGCGGATCGGCGCGCTGGAGGACACGGCGGTTGATGTTCGGATCATTGCGGCGACGAACAGAAATCTCGAGGAGGCGATCAAGGCGGGGCAATTCCGGGAGGATCTGTTCTACCGGCTGAATGTTATGCAGATCGAGATTCCGCCGCTTCGTGACCGGCGCGAGGATATCCCGGTGCTCTGTGACTATTACCTTGACTATTATAATAAAGCCTTTGCCCGCAATATCGAAAAGGTGGATCCGGATTTCATGCGGGAACTGCTCTTGTACGACTGGAAGGGCAATGTCAGGGAGCTTAAAAATATTTTTGAGCGCTGTTTTCTCTTCAGCCAGGGAAATATCCTGGAAAAACACGTGGAGCTGGCGCCGGTCGAGCGGGAGGCAAGGCCGGAGAGCGGGGACTGCATCTATCTGAAAGATCTGAAAAAAGGACCGATCGACCTCGAGCAGGAGGTCGCGGCGCTGGAGAAACGATATATGTCGGAGGCTTTGAAACTTTCCGGCAATAACCTGACGCGGGCGGCGGCGCTGCTCGGCGTCACCCGGTTCTCAATGAAACGGAAGATGGAGCGGGAAGACGGGGAGAAGTAGAAAAAGCAGAAAAACTGTATCAGGAGGAAGGACGAAAATGGTTGTCTGGTAAACCGGGTGCAGGAATGAATGGTAAAAGAGTGCAAAAAATCACATCGTGCAAAAACGCACGCCTAAAACGTGCGTTTTTGCACAATTTTTG
>OKRX01001556.1_pt1 | contig 16634 bp, 9 predicted proteins | sample 1601241 | NCBI WGS metagenome assembly OKRX01 (sample SAMEA3541500, study PRJEB24748) | human gut metagenome | biome: human gut; feature: human-associated habitat; material: faeces | place: China | collected 2012
CGCATAGCGGTCGTGCACCTCCTGCCAATCCACGCCCTTCTCCTCAAAGAAGCAGTAGCGCTCATCCATAATCTTCCAGAGCGCTTCAAAGTTGGCTTTTTGATCTGCCACTCGTGGCGACTCAGGGATACAACCTCCTAGAGTAACTAGGGTAAAAACTAATATAGTTAGCGTTATCTTTTTCATCATTCACGATATCTACTTAATAGGTTACTAGAAGCTACCGCTCTTCCTCCAGAGAGCTTAAAGCTATCCACCGATATTCCTATCACAAAGCCCCAGCTACCCGACTTGTAAGTGGTGTGATTGACCGTCTGTGCAAAATGTCTATGCTCCGCCCCCAAAGTGAGCGTAAGATTGTGGATAGGTAGATCAATAAGTAGCCTCTGCTTGATGCCTATAGTATTATGAAAAGAGCCGAAGTGAATCGCTATCTTAGCCCCATTATCGCCAGAAATATAGTCGTAGTAGCTCTGTCCATATTCTGGGTGAAAGAAGCCCATAACCAGTGGTATCTGGGCGGAATAACTGATGCTGAGGGGCAAGACATGCCATGGTATTTGATACCTGACGCGTCCCCAGCCATCTAGGCCGAAATGCGCCTTCAGGCTACCTAGATTATTGGTGTTGGAGCTCTTCAGATGCCCACCGACCTCTAAAGCGAGAAGTGGGGCAAGGTCCAGAGAGAGCCCTTTATGCTGTAGCACTCGCCAGCTAGGCCCTACCGCATAGTCCATCCCAAGACTGTACATACTGGTGCCATTGCTTTTATTTTTGAGTTGAGCTAAGTAGAGAGATAGGTCTTGGTAGATATGCCAGCACTGCTCCCTAGGCGAAGCAAAGTCGGTAAGGAAAGAAGCCCTTCCAGCCATTCCATTGTGGGCGATAGGACTAAGGTACTCATCCAATACACCCATACCCTCCCATTGTACTAGGTACTTAGTATGTGTCATGGGTAAGGCTCCTTGCCAGCTCCAAGGCTCTCCTTGTACCCATTTACCCACTTTGTGATACCACTTCTCTGGAGCCTTCTCCTCCTGATCCTGTGCCAGAGCCAACGAGGTGCAGAAAGGGAGAAGGGCAAGTAGTAGCCACCCCTTACACCAATAAATATACTTATTCATCCTCATCATCATCCTTAAATTCAAGCATTTTTTGTCCCGTTGCCTCCTCAATCAAGTGCAAAGTCTCCTTCAGATCCTCCTCCTCACTCTTCCTATTTGTTGCGGGGACTTCTGTATCAGTAGATTCCTCCTCCTTCTCCTCCGGGAGTCGGGCAGGAGGTAGCTCCTCTACCTCTGCCACCTCGTAATTGCTAATCCGCTTTCCTTTGGCGCGAATGCTCTTCTCACCAATAAAGGCTTCAGCATCTATCTCTATCGGCATTCGGTGCTCATCCCTTCCGCCAAAGCTCACTTTGAGGAGTGGGTATACCTCTTCACTAAGGAGCAAGATCTTATTTTGCTCCTCACCTTGCACAAAAGTTCGCCCATCCTCTTCATCGATCGGGAAGCGCTTGATATAGGTATACTTCGCCCCCTCATCGTAGTAGACCAGCGTCCATATCTTATCAGGGTCGTATGGCTCTATCACCTTGATATCTCGCTCGAAATGTGTGGCATCACTGTATCCAGTGGTGTAGCACTCCCCATTCTCCCTGATCACTAGCACTTGATCATCGCCTGCAAACTCACCTAGGTAGGTGCCACGCTCATCGTAATTGATGCGGAAGACATCCCAGTCAAACCACACCTTCCTACCACCAAGGGTACTGGCGCCCTGCTCCTTGAGCGTCACCTTAAAGACATTGCCCCTAGTGAGTAGATTGCCCTTAGCTGTACGGCTCTTGATCAATATCTCCGCAAAGTCACGCTCAAAGACCAGCTTACGCCTACGCTCCCTCTGCGTAGGTCGAAGCACCACCTTCACCGTCTCAGCCTCCCCATTGGGATTAGCCGAAAAGTAAAGGAGCTTAGAGCCCGGCTTCTCCTGCGTCACAGAGTACTCCCTATCACGGATGAGAGAGGGGATATTGAAGCGCTTGATATAGGCTGCACCATTCTTGCCGTCACGGTAGATCACATTATATATAGTGCGCTTATCATTACGGATCCAGCGAGCTACGTGCAGAATATCCTTGCCCACAAAAGCCTTTTCCGATACCTTAGTAATGAGGTACCGACCATCTCTTAGGAAGACAATCACATCGTCTAGGTCCGAAACTTCGCAGACAAATTCATCCTTCTTCAGGCCTGTGCCGATGAAACCGCCTTCACGATCCACATAGAGCTTCTCATTTTTCAGCACCACCTTGGCCACTTGTATCTCATCGAAGCTTTGGATCTTGGTGAGTCGGGGATATTTATCGCCATATTCTTTGAGTAGCTTTTGGTACCACTTGATGGTGTAAGAGCGGATGTCATTCAGCCTATCCTTAACCTCTGCCATCTCCTTTTCAAGCCCTTGGATGAAGAGTTGGTTTTTCTCCTCATTAAAGCGAAGAATGCGAGCCATACGAAGCTCTAAAAGAAGCTTAAGGTCGTCGTCCGTTACAGGTCGTATCATCCCTTCCAAAGCATCTGCCAGACGCTCTCGGATATGGGCTATCGCCATCTTCAGGTTTTTCGCCTGCTCAAACTCTTTGTCCTTGTAGATACGACGTTGGATAAATAGCTCCTCCAGTGAGCTCTTGAGGTGTTGCTCCTCCAGCTCCCCTAGCTTAATCTTGAGCTCCGAACGCAGGTAGGTCATGGTGCGCTCCACCCCATCCTTTAGCACCTCAGTGATATTGAGAAATTCTGGTTTGTCATCGCGGATCACACAGCAGTTAGGGGCTATGCTCACCTCGCAGTCAGTAAAGGCATAGAGCGCATCGATTGTTTTATCTGACGATGTGCCAGGGGGAAGCTGTATCTCTATATTGGCAGTAGCAGCTGTCTTATCATCGATCTTACGCACCTTGATATTGCCCCTATCATTGGCCCGCATAATAGACTCAATGATAGAGCTCGTGGTACGCGAAAAGGGTATTTCCGTGATGGCTAGTGTCTTGGCATCTTTTTTCTCAATAAGGGCACGCACCTTGATCTGTCCGCCACGCTCTCCATCATTGTATCGGCTCACATCCATCAGCCCACCCGTTGGGAAGTCTGGATAAAGCTCAAATTCTTCGCCCTTCAGATAAGCAATACAAGCCTCGAGCAACTCCCGCACATTGTGAGGCAATATCTTGCACGAAAGGCCTACCGCAATACCCTCCGCCCCTTGTGCCAAGAGGAGGGGAAACTTCACTGGCAGTGCTATCGGCTCCTTGTGCGTCGCATCGTACGAGAGCTTATAGTCGGTAATCTTATCGCTGAAGAGTACCTCTTTGGCAAAAGGGGTGAGCCTCGCTTCTATATACCTAGCTGCTGCTGCCCCATCACCCGTAAGGATATTACCCCAGTTACCTTGGCAATCAATCAATAAGTCCTTTTGACCTAGTTGCACCAGGGCATCGCCGATACTAGCATCGCCGTGTGGGTGAAGCGACATCGTCTGCCCCACGATATTGGCCACCTTGATCAGGCGGTCGTCCATCTGCGACATAGTATAAAGTATGCGTCGCTGTACAGGCTTCAGCCCATCCTCAATATGAGGCACAGCACGCTCTAGGATCACATACGAGGCATACGAGAGAAACCAATTGCGGTACATTCCACTCAGCACATAGCTTCCTCCGCTATCTTTTAGCATCTCTTCGCTATTTTGACTGAGCTCCTCAATAGGTCCGTTTTGATTGTTTTCTTCCATCATTTGAATTCAATTTGGCACAAATTTAATCAATTATTCAATGTGTGCCAAGATGTAGATGACGAGAAGCGAGATTTCTATTGCTTTGCCACGATACTCCAAATGCCTTAGGCGATGAAAGGTGCTAAACCTCTTGAGGATTGATTACCTGAAGGATGGCATTCGGATTTAGTCAGCAATTTAATGGATACTCATGTATGTTGCTATAAACCAATAGGATAATAACACTCTTGCCTAGACCGCATCTCACCGATTGTCGAGTTACGAACTCAGCGATTGCTTAGTTCGTAACTCAGTGATTGCTTAGTTCGTAACTCAGTGATTGCTTAGTTCGTAACTCGCCGTTTGCTAAGTTCGTAACTCGCTAGGTGTGTAGATTTGTAGTTGTGTATCAGTTAGTTGTGAAGCTGCTATTCTTGGGGTGGTATTCGGCTATAATTTTGTTTATTTCACAGACCTTGGATGGTGGTAAGTTGGGCCTTATCCGTGACTTTTATTTTTATTGTATTAGATAGGATGGAGCGAAGTTGCTAGCAATTGGTTCTCCTCCTTTGTGTTTTTATCTGCTTATAAATCAATGATATAAGAGGACCTTAAGAGCCGGTAGAACGTGGTTTTGTGGCGATTGTATCTCAAATGATGTGCCAATGGCTCTTTTTTGTAGAGAGTAACTGCTAAGTATTTGGTATCTTTGCGAGTTGAAGATTTGGTCGTTTGATCTTATATTTGATTTTATATGATGACAGTTAATGAAATAAGGGGGAAGTATTTGCAGTTCTTTGAGAGTAAAGGGCATAAGGTGATACCATCGGCACCTATGGTGATCAAGGATGACCCTACACTTATGTTTACTAATGCTGGTATGAACCAATTTAAGGATATCATATTGGGGAATGTACCGATCAAATATAGCCGAATGACCGATAGCCAGAAGTGCTTGAGGGTAAGTGGTAAGCACAACGACCTCGAGGAGGTCGGGCATGACACCTACCACCATACCATGTTTGAGATGCTGGGCAATTGGAGCTTTGGCGACTACTTTAAGAAAGAGGCGATTGCATGGGCGTGGGAACTGCTCACTGAGGTATATGGTATTGAGAAGGATCGCCTCTATGTGACTATCTTTGAGGGTGCTGAGAGTGAGGGGCTAGAGCGAGATAATGAAGCTCACAACTACTGGGCGGAGCATATTGCGAAGGATAGAATTCTTGATGGAAATAAGCACGATAACTTTTGGGAGATGGGCGAGACTGGTCCTTGTGGACCTTGCTCAGAAATTCACATTGACCTACGAAGCGATGAGGAGCGTGCCAAGGTGGATGGTAAGAGTTTGGTGAATCGTGATCACCCTCAGGTGGTGGAGATTTGGAACCTTGTCTTTATGCAGTACAATCGCAAGGCGGATGGCTCTTTAGTTGGTCTGCCTAATAAGGTGATTGATACAGGTATGGGACTGGAGCGTCTCTGTATGGCATTGCAGGGGAAAAAGAGTAATTATGATACCGATGTCTTTACCCCTCTGATTGATAAAATTGCGGAGCTATCGCATTTTAAGTATGGAGAGGATGAGCAAAAGGATATTGCTATGCGTGTGATTGCCGACCATGTCCGTACGATCGCTTTCAGTATTACGGACGGGCAATTGCCAAGTAATGCCAAGGCAGGCTATGTGATTAGGCGTATTCTCCGTAGAGCGGTGAGGTATGCCTATACTTTCCTCGATCAGCACGAGCCATTTATGTATCGATTGATTCCTACCCTCATTGATTTGATGGGAGCGCACTATACAGAGCTCAAGCAGCAGGAGGAGATCATCACGAAGGTGATAAAGCAGGAGGAGGCCTCTTTCCTCCGTACTCTGGAGACTGGTATGGCTCTCTTGGAGCAGCATATTCGTGAGATGGGTAGTAGTAAGACGCTCGATGGGAAGGTGGTCTTTGAGCTATATGATACGTATGGATTTCCTGCCGATCTTACGGATCTTATCCTACGTGAAAGGGGATTGAGTGCCGACCTTGAGGGCTTTGAAGTGGAGATGAAAAAGCAGAAGGAGCGCGCTAGAAATGCAGCTCACATTACAGCAGGTGACTGGGTGGAGGTGCATAGTGGCGAGCAGGAGTTCGTGGGCTATGACTTCCTAGAGGTGGAGACTGAACTGCTGAGGTATAGGGAGATCGAGCAGAATAAGGTGAAGACAATTCAAGCGGTCATTAGTCGCAATCCATTTTATGCCGAGGGGGGTGGACAAATAGGAGATAGAGGGTTATTGGTAGGAACCGAAGATGGAGAGGTGATCAAGGTGCTTGATACGATTAAGGAGAATAATCTGCCTATCTCGGTGCTGGAGAAGATTCCTAGTAATCCCAACCAAACTTTTGAGGCGAAGGTAGATCAGAAACTGAGACGACAGACGGAGGCGAATCACAGTGCAACGCACTTATTGCACCACGCTCTAAGGGAGGTACTTGGTGTGCATGTGGAGCAGAAGGGATCATATGTGAGTGATAAGCTACTTAGATTTGACTTCTCGCATTTCTCTAAGATGAGCCGTGAGGAGCTTCGCTTGGTGGAGCAGAAGGTGAATGAGGCAATTCGACTAGATAGCAGGAGGGAGGAGCACCGTTCTATGCCTATTGAAGAGGCAAAGAACATGGGCGCTATGGCTTTCTTTGGGGAGAAGTATGGTGAGGAGGTCCGCGTGATAAAGTATGGCGATTCTATTGAGTTCTGTGGCGGTACTCATGTACCTAGCACTGGAGTGATTGGCTCTTTTAGGATTGTCTCGGAGAGTTCGATCGCAGCTGGGATCCGTCGTATCGAGGCGGTGACGGGTGTGGGAGCAGATGAGTATTACTATGAGCAGCAGGATAAGATCTGGATGGTTCAAGAGATGCTTCAGAATGCCCCTAACTTGGTAAAGGCTGTGAAGAAGCTGATAGAAGACGATGAGAAGCTACGGAAGGAGCTGAAGCAAGCTCACGAGCAGCAGAAGCATCAATTGGTGGAGAAGCTCATCTCTTCGGCTAAGTCTCTATCGGGTGTGGAGCTGATATCAGCTCAGCTGGAGGCTCCAGCAAGTCTGGTAAAGGATATTGCTTTTGCCCTTAAGCCACTTTTGAAGGGGAAGGAGTTTGTGATAGCATTAGGTTCGGTGGATGATGATAAGCCATCGCTCACTGTGATGCTTTCGGATGAGCTTGTCTCTAAGGGGCTGAATGCTGGGCAATTGGTACGTGAGGCTGGTAAACTTATTCAAGGTGGTGGCGGTGGACAGCCTAACTTTGCGACTGCTGGAGGTAAGGATAAGAGCGGTGTAAGTGGAGCTTTGAATAAGATCATTGAAAGTATAAATCTTTGATTCTTTGGGGAAGACTGAAGCTATAGTACTTGATATAGAGAGCGTAGCTGACAGGCTACGAGCATTGGCAGGTAGGCACAAGGTGGCGCTACTTGCTGATGATAATACTATTGAGCAGTGCTATCCGCTGATCGAGGATGAGCAGGTAGATGTATTGCTAGCTCCGATTGGCGAGGAGGCGAAGTCTCTGGAGGTGGTTCAATTTTTATGGAACTCCCTTGCGGAGCTTGGTTATACTCGATACGACTATCTCGTTACTTTGGGTGGCGGATCACTAAGTGATCTAGGCGGATTTGTGGCGAGTACCTATATGAGAGGGATTAAGCTAGTGCATATCCCAACGACTCTCCTAGGTATGATAGATGCCAGTATTGGAGGGAAGACAGCCATTGATTATGAAGGGATCAAGAATCTTATTGGCTCTTTTTTTGAGCCCAATGAGGTGTGGATATCTCTATCTTTCTTGGAGACGCTTCCGGAGAAAGAGATACTATGTGGCGAGGCGGAACTGATTAAATATGGCCTGCTGGATAGTGAAGAGCTATATCAAGAGACTCTGAACTTGGAGGAGATATCGCCTGAATTGATCGGGAAGGTAGTGGAATATAAGTTGAACCTTGTCGCTACTGACTTACGTGATGAGGGAGGTAGGGTGGTACTTAACCTGGGGCATACTACTGCCCATAGTCTAGAAGCTTTGAAAATATCGCGAGGGGAAATTTTGCCTCATGGTATTGCTGTGATGGCGGGCTTGATCGTGGCCCTTTATATTTCGTATAAGTGGTATGGACTTGAGGAGAAGGTCTTATCTAGGCTGATACGGGTGGCGAAGGAGAGGTTCCCGAGGGTGGCCTTTTCGTGTGACGACTACGAGGAGATGTGGCAGTTGGCTTTGAAGGATAAGAAGAATGCGGGGGATGAGCTGCTGACTATGGTCTTGCTTAGTGGGGTGGGTTCCCCAATAACTGACCTGGTGACGCGTGCTCAGTGGGAGGAGGCATTGGACTTTTATGTCTTGATTGGCATACTATTTGCTTACTACTTAGGTAGATGGTAGGGAGGGTTTTTGACTTTTAGAAATAAAGGATGAATATTGATTTTTATATGAATGACTTTGGCGAAGACAACGGAGTGCTACCAAATGTATTGCCGATGATAATACCTGATGACGATGCTATGCCGGACTATAGTCTCAATAGCAAGCGTCTGAATAAGTCGTTGCCGGTGCTCCCATTGAGAGATATGCTACTTTTCCCTGCGGTAACTATCCCTGTGATGGTGGCAAGAGTGAAGAGCAAACTGATTGTGGATAGCCTTGATAATAAGAAGGACCGACATATCATAGTGGTGGCTCAAAAGGTACCTGAGGTGGAGGAGCCGGAGATGAAGGATCTATTTCCTTACGGTACGATCGCCGAGGTGATTAGAGTGCTGGAGGTGAATGATGATCTGGTAACGGTGATCCTACAGGGTAAGCAAAGGGTGGAGCTCACGGAGCTGACTAAGTTGGAGCCTTATTGGATGGGTAAGTATAGGCTTCTGGAGGATGTGCATCCTGCGGAGGAGGATATGGAGTTTGAAGCGCTGACGGAACTGATCAAGGAGACGATGGTGAAGCAGATGATTCTGCAGGGTGAGGCGCCTAAACCATTCATTGCTTCTCTGATGAAGTTGACGCACAAGGAGAGTATCGTGAACTTTGCCTGTGTCTATTTCCCTGAGACTATGACGGACAAGGTGACGTTGCTGATGCTTGATAACATTAAGACGCGTGCTTTTCAGGTGCAACGTATGCTGAATAAGTCTCTAGCTCAGGAGGAGTTGAAGCATGAGATCCACCAACGAACTAAGGTCGATATTGATAAGCAACAGAAGGATTACTATCTGCAGCAGCAGATCAAGGTGATTAAGGAGGAGTTGCAAGGCGGTGAGGACCTAGAGGTTGAAGAGCTTTTGAAAAAGGCGAAGGCTAAGAAGTGGTCTAAAGAGGTTGGGGAGATATTTGAGAAGGAGGTGGCAAAGCTCCAACGAATGTCGACCCAAAGTCCTGATTATAGCGTACAGATACAGTATTTGCAGACAATCCTAGACTTGCCTTGGGGTGAGTATACTGTGGATAACTTTAACCTGAAGAATGCTGAAGCGACGTTGAATAGGGATCACTTCGGGCTGGATAAGGTGAAGGAGCGTATACTAGAGCACTTGGCTGTGCTGAAGCTCAAAGGGGATATGAGGTCGCCGATTATCTGTCTTTATGGCCCTCCAGGAGTGGGTAAGACTTCTTTGGGAAAGAGTATTGCTGATGCGCTGAATCGTAAGTATGTGAGGATTTCGCTTGGCGGTCTGCACGATGAGGCGGAGATTCGTGGTCATAGGCGTACCTACATTGGTGCGATGCCGGGCCGTATCATCAAGGGATTCCTAAAAGCTGGTTCGTCAAATCCTGTCTTTGTGCTTGATGAGGTGGATAAGCTGGCAATGGACTATAAAGGGGACCCATCTTCTGCCCTTTTGGAGGTGTTAGATCCGGAGCAGAATAATACTTTCCACGATAATTATCTTGATATTGATTACGACCTCAGTAAGGCGCTCTTTATAGCTACTGCCAATAACGTGGGGGATATCCCTGCACCTCTGAGGGATCGTATGGAGATGATTGAGGTGAGCGGATATATCCTTGAGGAGAAGGTGGAGATTGCTATGAGGCATCTCGTGCCTAAGGAGATTGCTAACCATGGCCTTAAGAAGAGCCAGGTGAAAATATCTCGTAAGACAATTGCTGCACTGATTGATGGCTATACTCGTGAGAGTGGTGTGCGTCAATTGGAAAAGACGATCGCATCATTACTCCGAAAGGTAGCGAGGAAGGTGGCAGATGAAGCTATGATTACTGAGGAAATTAGGCCAATTACCATTGCGCCAAATGATCTCAAAGAGTATCTTGGATCACCAAGATTTATATCGGATCAGTATGAGGGTAATGACAATGCTGGTGTGGTGACTGGACTTGCTTGGACTAGTGTGGGAGGTGAGATTCTCCTGATTGAGAGTGCTGTAAGTCCATCAAGATCGGGCAAACTTACGATTACCGGTAATTTGGGTGATGTGATGAAGGAGTCGGCCATTCTAGCTATGGAGTATATCAAGAGCCATAGTAGCCTGTACGATATTCCTGCGGATCTATTTGAGTGCTGGAATGTCCATATTCACGTGCCTGAAGGGGCTATTCCTAAAGATGGACCTAGCGCTGGTATCACTTTGGTAACTTCGCTTATCTCTACCTTTACCCAACGCAAGGTGAAGCCTCAGATCGCAATGACTGGGGAGATTACTTTAAGGGGGAAAGTGCTTCCCGTAGGAGGTATTAAAGAGAAGATTCTTGCAGCCAAGAGATATGGGATCAAGACTATTATCTTATGTGAAGAGAATAGAAAGGATATAGAGGAGATTAAGGATATCTATATTAAGGGGCTGGAATTTGTCTACGTCAAGGATATAAAGGAGGTGATCAAAGTGGCACTGAGCGAGGATAAGGTCTCTAATCCGATAGATCTTATGGGACATCTTCAGGCTTATAGAGATAGTTTAAATCAGAGTAAGAGTAAGTAAATATGGCATTACAGTGTGGTATCGTGGGGCTCCCCAATGTCGGAAAATCAACCCTTTTTAATTGTCTTTCGAATGCAAAGGCTCAGTCGGCTAACTTCCCATTTTGTACGATTGAGCCCAACGTGGGCGTAATTACTGTGCCAGATAATAGACTGAATGAGTTGGCAGAGTTGGTGCATCCCAATCGTATAGTTCCTACAACTGTAGAGATTGTAGATATCGCAGGACTGGTCAAGGGCGCAAGTAAGGGTGAAGGGCTTGGCAATAAGTTCTTGGCTAATATCCGTGAAACTGATGCCATTATCCATGTTTTGAGGTGTTTCGATGACGATAATATCACTCACGTGGATGGTAAAGTAGATCCTGTCCGTGATAAGGAAGTAATCGATGTGGAGCTTCAGTTGAAGGATCTGGAGACGGTAGATAGTCGTATTCAGAGGGTAGAGAAGCAGGCCAAAACAGGTGGCGATGCTCAAGCGAAGGTACTATTTAATGTGCTATCTCAGGTACGAGAAGTATTACTCCAAGGGAAATCAGCTCGTTCGCTCAGCTTTGATTCGCCTGAGGAGCAGAAGGCAATGAAGGAGCTATACCTTTTGACGGCCAAACCAATTCTCTATGTTTGTAATGTGGATGAAGACTCTGCTGTGGAAGGTAATAAGTATGTCGAAGCGGTAAGAGAGGCTATAAAGGATGAGGATGCTGAGCTATTGGTAATCGCCGCACAAACTGAGAGTGAAATCGCAGAACTGGAAACTTATGAGGAGCGTCAGGAGTTCCTTGAAGCTGTTGGACTAGAGGAGAGTGGGGTGTCTAGACTGATTAGAAGTGCTTATGCTCTGCTTAATCTTGAAACCTACTTTACTGCAGGAGTACAGGAAGTGCGTGCGTGGACTTATACTAAGGGGTGGAAGGCACCACAAGCAGCAGGCGTGATACATACCGACTTTGAGAAGGGTTTTATTAGAGCTGAGGTGATTAAGTATGAAGACTTTATTCACTATGGAAGTGAGCAAGCGGTTAAAGAAGCTGGTAAGCTCTCAGTTGAAGGTAAGGACTACGTAGTACAAGATGGAGATGTAATGCACTTTAGGTTTAATGTCTAGAACTTGCCATTTTTGGAATATAATAATGAGCCTCGATTGTTTGTTGATGCAATCGAGGCTCATTATTTTGCTATTGGTCTTTATAGACTATTTCTCAGGAAAATTATTTCTGTAGTAGTGCATATTATTGGCCCTTCTCTCAGCAGCTCTTTTCTCTGCCTCTTCCCTAACTAGCTCCTTTCGGTGTTGCGATGGGGTTTTATTGAACTGCCTGCGACAGAATACCGTAAAGTGACTTGGGCTAGAGAATCTAAACTCCTCCATAATGTCTTTGAAAGGCACGGTAGGATCGGCTAGGCGCTCCTCAATCATTTCAGCCTTGCGGTCTAGCATCCAAGTATAAGGAGGTACATTAAATGTCTCCTTGAATAGTTTATTGAACTTACGGATGTCTATTCTTCGCATATCTGCTAGATCTTGAACTGATTTAGCTCTAAAGTGGTTCATGATCACGAACTCTTTGAAGTCGACCTCTTTCCTCAGCAGTGGAGCCAACAATTCCCCAAGTACCTCAGGCTTGTAGTATCCAGAGAGGACAAAGAAGATCTCTTTCAGTTTTTGATTCATGATCTCTACGCATCTAAGCCCATCTTCATAAAATCGATGAATCGTCATTAGGCTCAGCTTCAGTGGCTCATAGATTTCTATGGTGCGGTGAACCATCGTGACGGGTGCATACTTTCGCAGGTTGTTGAAGGTGTATCCATTACAAAGATGAGATAGCCTGTCGAAAATGAAAATCTGCAACGTCCCTTCTCTTCCCACCGTAATGTGGAGTGTATTATTGTTCTCTACCAACATGCCAAAAGGCGCGTTCCTGGTTTCATTGATAACGGGAGTAGAGGGATCTAGGTCATTGGAAATGCTATAGCGAGCATCATTAGTGTCTAAAAATATAAGGAGTGTCTTGTCTCCACTCTTAACCTCTTCGCATTCTTCAGGCTTTAATTTCACTTCTTTGTAGGCTTGACTCTTATTGTTGTCAGCAAAGCATTCACAGCCTAAGTGACGTTCTATATTAACAGGTTTCATGGTAAGTGATATAATAATACCTCCTCCGTTCCCTTTTCTTACTACAAGGATCCGTAAAGAGGCGTTTTTGATAAACTCGTCGCAAAATTACTAACATTATTCCAAATATACAAGTGGAAGTGTAAGAATTTGCGATAAGATGCTAAATGGATTTTGCTGATAATATTAATAAGAACTATGCTCCTAAAAGGCATAGAGAAGGTAGGCTTTTACTGCTATAACCTGTTCCGACGACTTGCCAAAGTAGTCGCTCCGTGAGTTGCCATAAATCTCCCCAAGCCCATAGACATATGATCCTCTTATTCCAGCGACCAAATGCTTAAAATGGTATTCAGCACCAACACCACCACCAATGCCCCAAGCAAATTTATTCTCAACGGGCATACTGTGTTGCCTAGTTACTACCCCCTTGATCTTTTGGTCTGGAAAATTACTTTTCGTATTTTCTGCAATTAAATAGCCAAAGTGAGCCCCCATATCAACCGTAAGCTTCAATGCCTTCTTACCAAAAGATAAATGGGTCATGATAGGCATATTAATAAAGGTAAGTGTACGATCATAAAATAGTCCCAACTTATTGTAAGACTCGTCTAAATCTTTAGGTTTTTCTAGCCATCCTCTTTGGGAGTAATCAAATTCAACCCAGATGCTACCTACTACGTTCGAAAGATTGTACACGTAGCCAATATCGTATCTCAAGATTATACCCCCGTCAAACCCTATCTTTGGATCTTGCTCTACCCTAGGGGTAAATATGAGATTACTGATGTTGATCCCACCGGTAGGACCTATCATAAACCTCCTCTTGAAGGGCTCTGTTTCTTCCTGTGCACTACCTTTGAGTGCGATAAAAAATAGTGCAAGTATTGTGATAAATATCCGTTTCATCAGAATCTTCTTACCTCCCCCCTTGCTTGATATTGTACAAAGAATACCCCAAGGTTGCTTTTATACTCTTCATTCCCTAGTTTACTTGTGAATTCAAACTTGCTTTGAATCCCATTCCAAGTTCGGTCTGTTGCTTTGTTATTGGAGGCTAAAAGTGCTAGAAAATAACTCGCAGTATCATAGCCCAACAAACTGTATCGTGGGTAGGTAGTCCCTAGACCATGGTTGAACCATTTCGAGAATTGACCCTCAATGTTTCTGTAAGTATTACTCTCAGAATCAGCAAAAAAGGTAGTGTAGAATACCGCTCTATTTGCTTTTAAATCATTCCCAAGAGAGTGCGCATAAGTTTGCCACTCCGGGTATCCAAAAGGAATGATATTAGTGATCAAAAGGCTATCTCTCGCTGCATTCAATGTCCCAAGTAGGCTTTTAGTGGCTGATAGAGAGCTTACATCAGGTACTACAATTACTTGTGCGTTTTTCCCTGAAACGTCACTTACCGTATTCAAATTGCTGAATAGAGCTAAGTCCATCTCACTGTAAGATATTTTGTATTTTTCTAGTTCTTCCTTTAGAGTAGAGATAAAGTCGTCCTTGCTATTTCTATCGTTGCTACTCCTTACAAACTGTATGAAGGAGTTGCGATATTCTTGGATGAATTTTTGAGCTACCTTTCTATAAAGTGCTTTGTGTGGGGTATTGACCTGATATATTTTAGCGTTTCTATTCGCTACATAAGGGTAGACTTTTGAGGTGAATGGGATAATGTAAGTTGATCCTTTGGACTTGGCTAGCTGCGATAGTTTCTCTATAGAAATATCAGAGACTCCTCCAAATATCATATCAATTTTAGGGAGACTATTTAGCGTAGAGATAGAGCTTTGGAGCTTTTGATCGCTACAATCAATCGCATGCAGATGAATACTCATCCCACTCTTTTTGGCATCCAATAAGGCCATTAAGAACCCCTCGTAATACATGCTAAATCGTTGGCCTTTGTCACTGCTAAAAGGAAGAGCTAAAACTATCGTATATCCACCGTTGATTGGAAATACAGGACGGTTTCCGAGTGCTTGGTTGTTGGCGAGTGAACTATCGGGAATCAGTATTGTGGCATTAGCTTTCAGCCCGTTTTTGATTTGTGGATTATAGTGGTAGAGTTGCTCTTCACTCCAGCCCGTCATCTGTAGCAAGCTGTATATCGTTGCTCCTGCCGGCACCTTGTAAGCGATCAATCCGGTAATTCCACCTTTATTGTCTGCAGAAGATGGTTTCGAACCTTCGGAGCGGTACACCCCACTATCGGAAGTAGCAGGCGGTATCACAATAATGATGCCTTGTGAAAGTTTATCAGCATTGCCGATGGAGTAATTTGCCGAAATAATGGCATTGACAGATACTCCATATTCTCTGGCAATAGAGTACAATGTCTCTCCAGCTTCCACTTTATGGTATATGGGATCTTTCTTATTTTGGTTATTGTTACTGGTCGATTTTACTGGAATAATAAGCTTTTCTCCTACTTTTATTCCGTAGGTAGCATTGGGGTTTAATCGACAGATTTCCTCAATGGTTACGCCGTAGTTTAGGCTTATTCTATATAGTGTTTCCCCTTTTTCTACAATATGTTCTTTTCGCTCTTGCTGTGCACTTGCACTCAAGGTGACTAAGAGTAGCATATAGACAGCTAAAAACCTATATACTGCTTTTCCTATTCGCATGGCCATATCTTATATTGTTACGTTTACTCTGGTATTTAGTTCAATGCAAAGATAGCAATTTAGCACTAAGTATCAAGTCGTTTCATCGCCCTTTCTTGCTATTCGGCCAACCAATTAGGTAAATTATGTAAGCCATTTGGAGAGAAGTGATCTACTATCTGATAAGTCTACTCTACCTCACAATGGAGCAATGGGAAGTCAATACGGTCGTTACTGTCTGTTGGGTATTACCTTTACTAATGTAGATGTACGGTATTGTACGTCAAGAGACTACGGCTTTCTAGGAAGCTCTTGCGTATCAAAATATATTTGTCGTTGCATACATTCCAAAATAGTTTATAGTTAAAGCATCATATTCCGTATACCTGCGGAATAGATTCCGCTAGTATACGGAACGCATTCCGCAGGTATACGGAATTTATTCCGCAGGGCTACGGAATGTCAGTGCCTATATTGCGTATTCTTGATATGATTGTTATTATCCTTAAATAGGTTGTCTCTTTACCTCTAAAAGTGGGTATAGTTCTATTTTTTTTGTACCTTTGGCTAAAGAATTGTGGCGGGAATGGTCACTTGAAGTGATTTTATTATGCCATACAGATTGGTAAGAGTCGAAAAAGATTTATATACTGATGCAAGAGGAAAATAAACAGGCGGGGAGGGTAATTGAGGTAAATCTGGAAAAGCAGATGAAGTCGGCATACATTGACTATGCCATGTCTGTGATTGTGAGTCGTGCATTGCCTGATGTGCGTGATGGTTTTAAACCCGTGCATAGGCGTATCCTCTATGGGATGAATGAGCTCGGTAATACACCCGATAAGCCTTATAAGAAGTGTGCTCGTACCGTAGGTGATGTGATGGGTAAGTATCACCCTCATGGCGATAGCTCAATATATCTAGCTTTGGTGCGCTTGGCACAGGAGTGGAGTATGCGCTACACGTTGGTGGATCCTCATGGCAACTTCGGCTCAGTGGACGGTGATGGTCCTGCAGCGATGCGATACACGGAGAGTAGGTTAGCTCCATTGGCTATGGAGATGCTCTCTGATATTAATAAGGAGACGGTGGACATGGTGCCTAACTACGATGATTCCACTGTAGAGCCCTCAGTGCTCCCAAGCC
>OKRX01001557.1_pt1 | contig 16624 bp, 15 predicted proteins | sample 1601241 | NCBI WGS metagenome assembly OKRX01 (sample SAMEA3541500, study PRJEB24748) | human gut metagenome | biome: human gut; feature: human-associated habitat; material: faeces | place: China | collected 2012
CCCGCCGTTACGCCTTCCTGGCAGCTAAAGGGAACAGTTATCCCAAGACAAAGACGGTATGGGGAAGAGTGGCAGAATATCTGCTATGGATCTACGTATGGTTCTACATGGCCTGGGGACTCAACTACTCGCAGCCCAACATCTACCTGCGCACAGACATGATGCCGGCCAAGGTAAGCGAGAAAGTATTCAGAGAGTTTGCCTATCGCTATGCCGACAGCCTCAACTCGCTGAGTGAAGAGCTAAGCATGATGAAAGTGAACGGCCTGGCTGCCGAAAGCTGTAGAAAACAGATGGAAACTGCCATTCTGAGGGAATACGACAAAATAGGGCGCAAAGAAGGCATCAACCCTTCCTTCAACCCTCATCCCCATGTCAAGACGATGGTGTTCACTCCCCTCAGTTCGATGGCGGGTGTCACAGGCAGCATGGCTCCTTTCTTCTGCGAGTTTACGCTGAATGGCGACATTCGCCCTCACGACTATCCTGCCATCTATGCACACGAATATGCACATTTCTTAGGAATAGCCAATGAGGGCGAAGCCAACTTCTACAGCTATATTGTCTGCACTTCATCAACCAACCAAGCAGTAAGGTTCAGCGGATATTACCACATCTTCTTCCATGTGCTCCACAATGTCTTCGATATCTTAGGCGAAAAGGAGGGAGAGAAATTCCTGAACCATATCCGGCCCGAGATCATCCGGCTGGCAAAGGACGACCGCCACTACTGGCTCAGCAAGCGAAGCAAGATGCTTGATGCTGCACAAGACTTCGTCTTCGACCTTTACCTCAAGGGCAACAACGTTTCTGAAGGCCGAAAAAGCTATTCGGGTGTTGTCGCCCTGATATTGGCATGGGAAAATCGCAGCATTGCCCATTAAGACAATGCTGCCGATATTCTTTTTTTGTTCTACTTTCGCATTTTTTCAGCATCTTACATATTGCCACCTCTTGGCGCTCTTCTTGCCCCAGGTTTGCCTCCATTCTGCTTACCCTTCTGCGCAAAGCGCTTCATCATCTGTCGCTCTATCTCATAGACACGCTGTATCTGGTTCTGAGTAAGGAACTGAGAGTATTTCTTGTAATACTTCTGACGGATGTTGAGAATCTTCTCGCTCATCTCGAAACGCTGCTTTATCTGCTGCTCGGTCTGCGCCTCAGAGCCTCCCCTGTTGCGGCGGGGACGAGGTCCAAGAGCCCATATCTCTTTCTGGCACTGGGTGTAAGTGTCAATAAACTGACTTTTTGTCTTCTCATCGAGAGCCAGGTCGTAGGCAATGTGCTGTGCCTGTTTTTCAGCCAACTGCTCGCGAGAGATGCGCTGCTTCTTAGTAGGAGCCTGAGCTGACGTACTGATACTGAATGTAAGCATGGCAACAGCCATGAACATGATACTTAATAACTTTTTCATACCTTCAAAATTTTAATATATTTGTTACTGTTTTTCGTCAATTGTTAAGAAACACATCATCCTGGTAAGCATCCAGGAGAAAAGCCTGGTCGGCAGACGACAACTGAGCGAAAGCCTGATCTACAGCCTGCAAATCGCTGTCTGCCTGTGAGGAGCGAGAAGCAGAGAAGTCCATATTGACAACAAAGAGCAAAGCCACCGATGCAGCTGCAGCCAGGGCTGCAGTCCATATCACCTTAAGGACCGGGCGCTTTTTCTGCTCCACGACAACAGGCTGGGAAGTGTCGTTCTTTACAGCTTCAAGGATGTTTGACTCCATGTCCTTCAAGAAGCCATCTGGAGTAGAGTAAGGCATACGTTTGCCCACCTGTTTGAAATCGAACTTTGTATCCATAATTTTAATCATTTGAATTCATGTACTTGATAATTTTCTCTTTGGCAACATGATAGCATGCCTTGATGCTGGTTGGTGTGGAATCAGCCACACGGGCGATTTCGTCGAATCCCAACTCATCATAGTATCGCATATTGAACGCCAACTGCTGCTTGGGTGGAAGCGAGAGAATGGCCTTCTGCAATTTCACCGCCACCTTGTCTCCGTAGTCTATATAGTTGTCGGCAGCAAGAAGTGCCACTCCTGTGGTTTCCGCCTCCATAGAGACAACTTCCTGCCTCCGCTTGCCGATAATCCGCAAAGCCTCGTTGGTGGCAATACGATAGATCCAACTGCGAAGAGAACTGTCGCCACGATACTGGTCGAAGGAACGATAGATTCTCACAAATGTCTCTTGCGAGGCATCCTGTGCATCATCGTGCGATACCACCAGTCGGCGTATGTGCCAATAGACGGCTTCCTGATATTTAGCCATCAGCATGCGAAACCCGTTATCAGGACATGCCTTCAGCGTTTCTACTATGTCTTTGTCGTCCGCTCTCATAGGTGTGTCAATATTATGGCTTGTCGCTTCTCATTTTCTTTATCTCCAACATCTTACTCTTTTCACATGCTTGTGGTGCTTCTTGCAGGGGCATCCACATTTCTTTACCACAACGGTTGCGGCAGGACGCACATGATGGCGATGCATACGATTGTGTCCGGGACGGGCAGAAGCCGTGCTACAAGCCAAAGCCACAAGGGCAACTATCATTGTTTTCTTCAAATCGAATATTGCATTCATAATTCTCATTTTTTATAGGGTGAATACTCATATTACCTCACTCACGTCCTTCAAACGGGCCCGTTTTGATAAACGTTACACTGATAAGACCTTATAGAGGCAGAAAGGTAAAAATAAAAAGTGAGAAAAATGCAAAAAATAATGCCTTTTTACTTTTTGAAGAGACAAAATGCCCACGAATGACTATTTTTTGTTACTTTTGCACCACACTTCATGAGTGACAACAAAGAAAATCATGACAGACTACAGAAGTATGATAGACCGCTGTTATATAGAAATAACCAACACGTGCAATCTGAGCTGCCACTTCTGCCCCAAGCACAACAGGGAGAAGAGACAACTCACGGCAGAAGAGTTCGACTTGCTCACCAGTAAGTTGAAAGGCAAAGTGTGTTTCCTATACTTCCATCTCATGGGAGAGCCCCTGCTCCACCCTCTGCTGCCACAATTCATCACTCTGGCAAGAGAGCGTGGTTTCAAAACCGTGCTTACCTCCAACGGCACCCTCCTGCATCGGGCCATGGAACTCTTAGACACGCTGCCCCACAAGATTCAACTCTCTGTCCACTCGCACGAGAGCAATGCACACGGCAGGCTGTCCGACTATATGGATGAGGTGATGCGCTTCTCCACTCAGGCAGCAGCCAAAGGCACCTGTATGGTGTTGCGCCTATGGAACCAAGGAGGCATGGACCAAGAGAACGAGGAGGTGATGAGCCTCATCGAGAAGTACGTGCCTAAGCCTTGGAAAGAGCGTCCCGACGGATTCCGCCTCAGCGACAATCTCTACTTGGAGTTTGACAGAAAGTTCGAGTGGCCCAACTTCGACAACAAAGAAGAAGGACAGGAAACAGGCAACAGCGAGGAAGACAAGAGTAACGTCAAGGAAAGAGAGGTGTTCTGCAAGGCACTTATCAAGCAGATAGGTGTGCTGGCAGACGGAAGCCTCGTGCCCTGCTGCCTCGACCATAACGGCGATGTCGTGCTGGGCAACCTCTTCCATCAGTCGCTCGAGGAGATTCTCTCCTCGCCAAGGGCTATGGCATTGATAGAGGGTTTCAAACATCATCATGCCTCGGAAGCACTTTGCCGCGACTGCGAGTCGGCACTGGCACGAAACAGCTTCCGAGGTAAAGCAAGGAAACAGATATAAGACAAGAAACAGACATGAAAGAAGTATTAATCGTAAGCATAGGCAGCTTCTTTGGAGGCGGCCTGAGATATTGGATTTCCAAGATGGTGCAGTCGTGCAGCCTCATAGCTTTCCCCTTCGGCACCATGACAGTAAATGTGTTGGGCTGCTTCATCATCGGATTTCTCTCCGGCATTTCGTGGAATGGCGGCGGATGGATGAATCCCTCCACCAAGTTGCTGCTCACCACAGGCTTCTGCGGTGGCTTCACCACCTTCTCCACCTTCATGAACGAAGGTTCATCGCTGATGAAGGATGAGCAATATCTCTACATGATGCTCTATCTCTTCGGCAGCCTCATCCTTGGCCTCATCGCCGTGATGGCTGGACATCAGTTGGCAAAGTTTTTCTGAAAAAATGATTCTCTGCCTAATTTTTCCCCTACATTTGTCTTATAACTCAGCACCCCTATTGAAAACAGAATCATAATATACAAAAAACAACCGCCGCATATCCACACTCTTCGGATATGCGGCGGTTTTGCCTTTCGGCACCTAAACACATTATATATATTGTATGTGTGAGTTACTACTCATCACCAGCCATTATACCCCCTCACTCTCTATTTCCAACAATTTCATTGTTGGCTTGATATATTTCTTCATTATTTTCTATCTTTTTATTTATTATACACTACTTTCTTGCCGTTCACGATGTAGATCTCGCCCTTCTGAGGAGCAGCCACCTTGCGACCCATCAAGTCGAAGTAAACCTTAGGCTGTAGGTTGGCTTGGTCGTAAATGCCCTTGTTAGAGCCATCGCCGTTGATGCGGTCGATGCCCGTAGACTCACCATTCTCGAATACCATGCTGTAAACCTTGGCTTCGCCGAATCCGTCATCACCTCCACCGATTTCAGTAGAACTCAGGTCGAGATAAGCACTATAAGCACCCACCTTCAAGGTCGTATTGTCTGCCGCTACTGGGTGGAAGTTGCCATCGGTTTGGAGGATATAGCTGCCACCCTTAGCCACCATGCTTTCGAAGGTACCCTTCAAGAGGCTTCCATCGTTCTTAGGAGCAGTAACTGAAGATGAAGCATCCACATCGAATGTGATGACGCTCATATCATTCTTGCCTTCGAAGTCCACGCCTTCGAAATAGCGATGATATACGTAAGGCACTCCTGGCTCAATGCTCTTCGCCTCAGTCAAGGTAATCGTACCCTTGTTCTTATCTGCATTTGTCACCTGATAGAGCTTGTCGAAACCTGTGAAGCTGCCTGCTACGAGGCTACTGCCCACTGGCACACAGAGCGTGCCATATTCCGACGTCTTGTTGATGCTGACGTATGGCTTCACGGCTTGGCCTGCTTCTTTTACTCTCGAGCAGTTCTTTGAAGCCCAATAAGTTGCGGGCGAACAATAGAGCGTCGCCGAACAGTTACCAAACATATTCACACTTGCATAGAGTTTGCTCAGCCCCTCCAAAGAGAACTTATCTCCCAAATAAATTGCCTCAAGTTTTTGACATTCAAAAAACAAACTTGTGCTCTGAGTAACCAACTGAGTATCGAAATTAGACAAATCTAAGGATGTAAGGCTCTTGCAGGAAGCAAACATACAAGCAATATCCTTAACCTTCGAAGTGTTAAATCCTGATAGATCCAAAGAGGAAAGGTTTTCGCAATTTTGGAATACAGCTTGCATGTTCTTCACGTTCTCTGTATTGAACTTAGACACGTCGATATGTGTAAGACCTTTACATGATGAAAACATTCCGGTCATATATCTCACACGATGCATATCAAAATTTGAAACAGATAAGTTTGTCAATTTCCAACAACCAGCAAACATCCACATCATACTTCCCACATTGCTTGTATCAAAACTTGAAACATTCAAGTATGTCAAATTATTGCAACCAAAGAACATGTATGACATGCTTAAGACATTGTGAGTATCAAAAGTTTTCAAGTCTAAAGAAGTAAGACTTTTGCAGTTATAGAACATATTCCACATGTCTGTAACCTTAGAAGTATTCAGATTCTCTATTCCATCAATCGCTTCCAACTTCTCACATTCCATAAACCAAGAATAGCAAGACTTAGGACGTGCAGACGCAAACGAGACATCAAATACAACTCTGACAATATCAGCTTTATGCTCAGTAATCCACCCAGGTTCCTGAGAGCGATTCATTTCATACTCTCCATCGCCCAACTCGCCCTTCTCACCATAATAAAAGGTGAGAGACTTGACTGAATTGTCATACTTTGCCCATGCCTTCTTAGCAGCATAAGCACTCAATTCGCCCCCCCAGAGGAAAGCGATAAAGAGGACGAGGAGCGTCCTCCATACAATACTTTTACTTTTCTCCATGATTTATTTTTGTTTATAATTAATTCAAGCTATGCATCCAAAACTCGTCTACTATTCTTGTGCAAACTTTCTTACATATATTCTCTCATTGCCATCAGATATACTGTAAATCCCAGGATGATGACGAAAGTCAGTCCGAGAAACAGATAGATATAATATCTTCCTCTCTTGATGAAATCACAGAAGCTGTGGCGAGCCTTGTAGTTCTCATCAAGATATATCCTGTAGTCTTGAACCATGGCATAGCTCATGACTATGGCGAACAACAGAAGAAACAATGCCACAATGAAAATAGCCTGTTCCTCTTTCGTGAGAGTCTTTATCATATTTTCCATGGTGCAAAAATAGTGTTTTTCTTCGGAAAAAGGTGTCCACTTCCCCCATTTAGGTGTCTACTTCCTACAAAATAGGTGTCTACTTGGTGGGGGAAGTAGACACCTAAGGCGTGATTTTATTGTATTTTCGCTCATTTGTACAAATTCGAGATAGCATACAATGGGTTAATGGCGATTCGCCTACCTGCTATCTTTCTCTTCATATCTTTACACTTTTAGACACATAAAACAGTCGGATTATTACACTTTTCGACACATACGACCAAATAAACATTGAGCATAAAGTGGAATATTAAGATATTTTAAAACAATAAGATGCTGAGAAACTGAAATATGAGGAATAAAAGTACTGATTTTATTCATTCTATCCATCGTATTGAATAAAATCAGCACTTTTTTATTCAATACGATGGATAGAATGAATATTTTTTGTATCTTTGTCTCGGTTTAATCAATTCATCTGAAGAGAAATGAGAACAATTATCAGTAACCAGAAAAAGGAACGGGATATTCTGCTTTCCCGTCCTTACCTTACACGTCATACCAAATATGATGAGGATGAACTGTTGGCAAGCAAGCAAATCAAGTTGATAACGGGTCCCAGAAGAACTGGCAAATCGACAGAGGCTTTGCTGATGCTGAAAGGCAGGAACTTTGCCTATCTGAATTTTGATGACGGCAAACTCCTGAGTGCATGGGACGATGATTTGGTTTGGGAAACATTACATGCCGTTTATCCCGACTTCGAGTATCTTCTGCTTGATGAGGTTCAAAATCTGGATGGTTGGCATTTATGGGTTTCCAAACTTTACCGCATGGGAATCAACATGGTTATTACGGGAAGCAACGCCAAATTGCTGAGTAGCGAAATGGCAACATTGCTCACAGGCAGATATATCCAAATAGAGATGCTGCCTTTCAGTCTTTCTGAATTCTTTATCTGGAACCACAGAAATCTTTCGGAAGTATCAGAGATGAAAGACAGCGCATCAGACCTCTCGCTTATTGCAGACTATCTGCACCATGGTGGCTATCCAGAGACTGTAGCAGCAAGAAGCCTGACCCAAAACTATCTCTCCACACTCTTTGATTCCATCATTTGGAAAGACATTGCCAAGCGTCATAAAGTACGCAATGTAGAGGATTTGAACAACCTGGCCATGTATCTGGTTTCTAACTTCTGCAATCCATTCAGTGCCAACGAACTGGCAGAAACGCTGGGATTTTCAAGCGTAGCAACCACCAAGAAGTTTATGGGATATTTAAGTGAGCCCTATCTCTTGTATTATCTGCCACGTTACAACAACAAGTTGAAAGTAATGAAGAAAGCTCCACAAAAAGTATATGTGGTTGACAATGGTTTTGTAGAAGCCAAGGCTTTTAGTGTGAGTGAGAACTTAGGCAGGTTATTGGAGAATCAGGTTTTTATAGAGTTGATTCGTAGGGGGTATCATGCAGAAACATCACTTTTCTATTATCGCTCCCGTAATGACAAGGAGACTGATTTTGTTACAAGGCAGGGTGCTCATGTAGAAAGTCTTATACAAGTATGTTATGACCTCTCATCCGAACGAACGCTCAAGCGGGAAGTAGATAGCATCATTGAATGTGCGGGGGAACTCAAATGCTCCAATCTGATCATTGTCACGATGAATGAGGAAAGAATAATTGAGAAAAATGGTTATAAGGTCAAGATTTTGCCTATATATAAGTTTTAATGAGCTGCAACACTGTGGATACCGATTTGCTAATAAGGATTTTCTACCGATATGTTCTTAGTTCTTCTATCGGATAGCCACGCTTTTTTCTCCTAAAACACTTGCGAAACTTGAATCTTATAATATTTAAATAGGAGAAAAATTGGGCAAAGAAGCCCTTTTCTCCTCAAAAAACTATATATTTGCAAACAATTAAAACAATATCGCAAATGATATGAGAACAGAGGAGTCAGCATCCCGAGAAGCAGTTCCTGGTAACACCCATCGGTTGCGGCATTGCCAGCTTTGACCCAGAGGGCATCGCCCCACTGTTCAAGGAGGCAAAGGTGATAAAAAACATCACCTCCCCGAGAGTTTCTGGGAGGTGATGGAGTAAATGTCAAAAAGTACATATCGATGTAGCGAATGTTTCGCAAGTTGAGTCAATTATTTCACGTACTTCTTTCCATCCTTGATATAGATGCCGCTTTCTGGCTCCTGACTCAACTTACGACCTTGCAAGTCGTAGATGCCATGCAGAATATGTTTCTCTGCGGTATTCACATTCTCTATGCCAGTAGCATAACCTTCACCTATCACATAAATAGGCATAGTCTTAGCATCGGAAGACAAAGGTTCATCTGCACCTCCGAAAGGATTCTCGCGTATAGTTACATTCATGTACCAACTTTGTGGCGCAGGCACATCATCGTCAGTTCGCAAGACCAGTCCACCATCTTTTATGATGTAATTGATAGCATCCTCCGAGTTAGACGCAAGGTCTTTATTGGCTTGATAAACACCATTAAAAACATATTTTCTTGTCATACTCATACAGTCGATAAATTTTTCCTTCGATGCAGAAAGTGTGACATCTGCCAACTCGATGGTCTTTTCTCCATCACTCTCACACATGATCAAGCTTGGATAGTTTGCTTTAGAGAAACCAGACTTCAACTTCTGGACGTTCAGTCGCGTAATAGTTTCATTGACCACTTCGATGTCCACTGGGGTTGCCACGTTTAAGCCATTGCTTGTCAACTGTTCAAGACTCATCCTAAATGGCACATAGAGTGATTGCCACTTGTAGGCATCGAATGTACGAATGTACTTGAAGTCAGCCACCTCAATATCTACTGGACTATTATAAGCCTCGCCATCTGTGAGCGTCACTGCCTTGGCAGTGTACTTGCCATCAGCGTAGATCAGTTTCAGGTTGTTGCCAAGAATGCCACAGAAGTGCTGAATGTATTTTATGTTCTCATTGTTTGCATTGCAGTTGATACATACATCCCCATAGAGTCCATTGGCATCTGGGTGTCCAGCCATCTCAAATACGTGTGGAACAGCTCCATCCTCACCGAAAATGCTATTATCATTGGTATAAACATCAGTTATCTTGTCACATTCCTTACCATGATATACAGTATTGTCACCAGTAGATTTCAACACAGGATAAGCATCACCATTCTCACCAAGTTTCTGATACCAAGCCAAATCGCCAGAAGTTTTATTGTCATTTAACGCCAATGCCACCTCGCCACTCTTTATCTGCTGTTTGGTGAATGCCTTGACCACGTCCGCTTCTTCCTTTCCGTCTTCGAAAGCCAGACTTCCTGTACCAACTATTTTGATGTTCTCAGATGAGTTGTTCAGCAAAGCCTCCTTGTTGTAAGTTACAATACCCTTTGCGGTTAGTGTACCTTCTACATAACCTATAATGATTCCTGGAACCTCATTTGTATTCGTCACATCTCCATAACTGAACACATTCTGGATACTGCTGTTTTCCAATGTTTTTCCTGCTATGCCACCGGCATGCCAACCTGTGCTTGTAATCTTGCCATAGTTGGCGCAATCTTCGATACTTGTTCCATAAGCATAACCTATGATTCCACCAATATAGCTACCATCGTTTTCAACGGTTCTATAATTGGTACAGCGCTTGATGTTTCTTTCAGTGCTACTACCTGCAATTCCGCCAACAAGCCTTGTACCCTTCACGCTGGAGCGATTCTCGCAGTTTTCGAGATTTATTTTGGCACTTCCAACGATACCGCCAGTATCTTCTTGTCCTATTACAGTACAATTGTTTGTGGTTTTAATGCCCTTTATATGTGCTGGAGAATTTGTGGATGCGTATGCATATCCTGCCAAGATACCAGTGTACATTGTATTCGTGCCTGTAGTGTTCACATTATCCACCTTGGCATAGTCAAAGATAAGGTCTTGGATAGTCGCACCTTCAGTAAAGCCGAAAAGCCCCACATAGTTTTGTGCGGTCTTGATATAGAGATTGGAGATGGTATGTGCCTGACCGTCCATATTTCCCTTCCACCGATTATTGTAATTGCCTATTGGAATCCAACTCAAGAGTTCCTTGCCGTCTTCAGCCGCATGGCAGTAGTTCTTGAGGTCGATATCCGCAGTCAGCTTGGCTGATGCTGATGAGTGAGCAGTTCCGGCTGTTTCCCCATCGTTTACGATAGTTCCGTTCACATAGTCGCGAAACCAAGCCAAGTGGCAAGGTTTAGCTATCAGGTACACCCCATTTTCCTCAGAAGGCTTCACAGCCACATAATGCAGGCAACGGTCGCAATAGCCATCCTCATTGCTGTGATGTCCAAGGGCAGGCTGATCTGCGTTCGTTACATCAGTCAATTCCACGGTCAATTGGCTGTCGGAATATGTCCTTTGGCAGTCCTGACATTGCCAATATTCCTTGGTTGCCGCCTCGGTGCAAGTAGCGTTTGTTGCAACGTGGTGATTTATTGTCTGTCCGTGTTGATAATTGATTGCGGAACTGGTAGGATTGTTGGTGAAACTACCCATCACCACCTTATTAGTTTTGCAATTTAAAGTCAAATTGTCAGCATAAACCTGATGTTCCGAACCAATGACGGGATAGATGTCTCCATTATTAGCCAGATTTTGTCCCCATTTTGCTTCGCTCGAAGCATTTCGATGGAGCAGATAGGCAACAACACCGCTTTTCAGCTGGTCCTTTGTAAATCCTGTTGCGTTATCTTCTGAAGGCGTGCCATTTCCGAAGGCTTTAACCTCTTTCTCTTTGCCGTTTACAATCAGCTTTGCGCCACTATAGTATGCCACCATGCCTTCAGTGGCCCCATAGCTAGAAAAGCCAAAAGCCATGCCTACATTTTGTGTTTTGTTTGTGACACTGATGTTGCCATAGCTGAACACGTTTTGTACCTTGCCATCGCTTACGAAACCTGCCATGCCAGCAACACGATTTGTGCCTTTTACATCCCCATAGTTGGCGCAGTCTTGGATCGTTCCGCCACTGAAATAGCCAACCAAGCCACCTGCCATCTCCCTTGATGCCGTTACATTTCCATAGTTGGCACAAGCGGTTATGGAATTACCTTTTCTACTATACCTGCCAAAAAGACCGCCGACATATATTATTCCTTGTACCGTGGCGTAGTTCACGCAGTTGTAGGCGTTACCATCAAGTTCACCTGCAATGCCGCCAGTATAATTACCTCCTTTTATCTGGCAAGTTTTTGATATTTTGATATTTTGAAGGGTGCTTCCATATCCTGCCTTACCAACCAAAATTCCTGTGTTAGATTGCGTATTTGTCACATTTGCGTTCTCAAAGGTTAGGTTCTTGATTGTGCTTTGATAGGTATAACCGAAAAGCCCCATATTATTTTGGCTTGTTTGGCTTGCATTGATATAAAGGTTGGTGATGGTCTTTCCATTTCCGTCGAAAGTGCCTCGGTACTTTATAATATTTCTATTGCCGATAGGCACCCAGCTCTTTTCTTCTAAGTTTTGAGACTTATCAGCCGCATGACATACTGTACTCATGTCAATGACCTCAACATTATCTGCTATCTTAGCGCAGATACTATATTGTCCGCTATTCACCTGATCGCGGAACCACTCCAATTCCTCAGCTTTGGTGATGATGTAAGGACTGTCTTTTTTACCATCACCTTTGGAAGGCTGCGTTTGTGCCCATGCCCCCCCCCATAAGGCATGAGGATAGCCATCACGAGCAGCAGCATCGTGAATAGCCTGTTTCTTTGTTTTTTGTTATTCATAACTGTAAAATATTATTATTATTATACTTTCTTACATATTTTCTCTCATTGCCATCAGATATACTGTCATTCCCAGGATGATGACGAAAGTCAGTCCGAGAAACAGATAGATATAATATCTTCCTCTCTTGATGAAATCACAGAAGCTGTGGCGAGCCTTGTAGTTCTCATCAAGATATATCCTGTAGTCTTGAACCATGGCATAGCTCATGACTATGGCGAACAACAGAAGAAACAATGCCACAATGAAAATAGCCTGTTCCTCTTTCGTGAGAGTCTTTATCATATTTTCCATGGTGCAAAAATAGTGTTTTTCTTCGGAAAAAGGTGTCCACTTCCCCCATTTAGGTGTCTACTTCCTACAAAATAGGTGTCTACTTGGTGGGGGAAGTAGACACCTAAGGCGTGATTTTATTGTATTTTCGCTCTCCAGACTGTTGGGGAGCAACCTTCTTTCTCTTTGAATATGCGATAGAGATAGGAGCGTGAAGAGAAGCCACATTCGGCAGAAATGATGTCGTTGTTGTAGTCGGGATAGTCGAGCATCATCTTCTTTGCCGCCTCGAAACGTACCTCGGCAAGCCAGATGCGGAAGGTGGAGTTCAGGCAGGAAGTGAAGTAGCGTGACAACTCGTTCTTGGAAATGTTCAGCGAGCGTGACAGGGTGAACATGTTTACTGTGGTGTCTTTATAGCCCAACTCTTCGCACCACTTGTCGAGCTTCTCCTTGATGGTTGCCTGACGCTCCTGAGAAAACGATGGCAATGTTTCTTTACTATCAGCAGACTCTACATCCTGCCCATCAGAGCTTTCTGTTATTTCATCTGCGAGGGCTGCGCTTTCTTTATCCTCCTTGTCCAAGAGTTCCTCGGTAGGAACGTAATTGAAGCCCATAGCCACGAAACTCAGGTTGAAGAAAAGGATAGAGAGCAGAGCCAACGGGCCTATTATATATAATAAGGTGGTGGAGAGGATGGCGAAAGGCATGGTAAGGGCAGAGAAGAACAGGGCGAAGACACTGGTTCGGGCATATCGCACATAGGGCAGCATGTCGTCACCAGTCATCAGCTCCAACATCTTCTTGCGTTTCCGCATCTCAATCATAATCATATAGATGCAATACGCTACGTTTGCGCCGAACAATACGAGCATCGCATAGAGCCAGTTACCAATGTTAAGACTTCCGCTATTGCTGTAGCCTATGCAGAAAACTGCTATGATGGCGGCATAAATGCAAGTGCATACGATGTTCATCTTTCGGCGGTTGGCATGGGTCGCCTCAATGTTGTATATGCCCATGGAGATAGTGGTGAAGCATGGGGTATAGACAAGAATGTTGAAAATAGCTCCCAAGTCATCGCTTTTCGCACGAAAACCCAAGAGCATCTGCAAGAGATATTGTATGGCAAGTCCCATCATGCCTGCAAGTATCAGCCAGCGTGACCACTCATAGCGTCGGTTAACCCACTTCATATGTAGGTGGGTGATGCCGAGGATAAGGGCATTGATGAGCATGAAGATGAAACATGCAAACTGGAGGAAATATAAAAAGTCCATCATTCTTACTATTTTGTTGTTACTTTCTTGTATTTCTGGTTGCTTGCTGTAGGATTTTCAGGGTTGGTCATCTGCAAATATCCTGCTGCAACAAGGGATGTGATGTAACGCTCTCGGTTCTTGGAATGCATGCTGACTCCAATTCTGTCAAGTATCTCTTTGGTGGTTCGAGGAACAGAACAGAAATTGACTATGTCCCTTTGCTTGTTAGACAATGACACTTTTGGAGTGTCAGAGTGTCTAAGTCGAGTGTCTAAGTCGTTCTCAGAAGTGTCTAAGTCGGTACCAGAGTGTCTAAGTCGAGTGTCTAAGTCGTTCTCAGAAGTGTTTAAATCGGTGCCAGAGTGTCTAAGTCGAGTGTCATGGTCGGTGTCAGAGTGTCTAAGTCCAGTGTTATGGTCTTCGACTTGGTTACTTTTTTCCTCGACTTGGTTACTTTTTTGTTCGACTTGGTTACCGACTTGGTTACTTTCCCCCTCGACTTGGTTACCTTCTCCTCTCCAAACCGTGATGACAAATTCCTGTGCCTTGTCATTATTCATAAATGTGACATTAACATCTTCATCAAGAGCACGAGTGATACCGCTACCCACACCAGTGTATGGCAGCAAGTATATAGCATTGTTAAAAAAGAACATATTGCGAGGCATGGAAGTTCCTGCCTTTATGTCATCAATAGTGAGTCCGTTAGGCAATGCACCCGGACTGTGAATCTCAACACGATTGTCGAAAATGAAAATGCGAACAGGGGCTTTCATGTTCAACGAGCGATGTACAAGGCTGTTTACCGTGAACTCAACCAAGCTTGTATAAGGTATTTCTAACTTACCCATGCTGTTGAATTCATCTCCCACCTGCACATTATGCAGATTACGAGTGAAGAAATCCATGATCGTGTCATATTGATGAAGCAGGTTTCCCTCCATATCTGCATCATTCACCTTGTCACGAAAAACCTTGCTGCCAACGCTGTTGCCAGCAAAACAGATACACTTGGCTGTCATCATTGGCATCCAGCGTTGGGTGTATTTGCCAAACAAAAGCATGGCAGCAACGGTCAGTGAACCATCAGGACGGATAAATCGCAGATTGCGAAGTATCTTCTCACAGTCATGCCCCTTAGCTATGGCAGAGCATATCATATCAAGTGATGCTTCATTAAAAGCGTCACCTGTCAAGCCTTTCTTTTCCAACACTCTATCAAAACGGTTGCCAAGAAACTGCTTGATGGTCGTTGCATCAAGGTCGTTGACAGTGGCATCCCTAACACCAGCCTCGTCTGGTGCAAAACTACCGCAATCGGTCATCATTTCTGCAAGTTCAGCATTATCGAACACTTTACGCTTGTCGGCACCATTCTTCACCCATACGATTCCCTTGTTGTCATGATAAGGCTTGTTGAGTCCTTCCTTCACAGTAGCAACAACCAAGTTGCCATCCTCAACTTCAACAGTATCTATCTTTATCAGAATGGATGGCACTACGTTTTCTGAAGCAATGTCACTCAACAAGTTGGTTGTTTCTTGTACCTCAGAATACGACAAGGCATTGGTTTTTCCGGTCTTATCCTTTATACCAACTACCAATTTGCCACCATGTGAATTACTGAACGCCACTAACTCACAGGCAATATCATATTTGTCGAGAATACGTTCCTTGAACTGCACCCCAGACACCTCGCCTGCCTTTATCTGTTTCGATATATCGTCCATCATTCTTTGATACATTCTTTATTCAACAAATCGTTTACATCCACTTTTAGCAAATCAGAAATCCGTATTAAGGTTTCCAAGTCTGGTTGGCAAGTATTGGTGCACCATTTAGAAATGGTTGCTTGGTCTTTACCCAACATTTCTGCCAACCACTTGTTTGAGCGCTTGGTTACTGCCAACATTATCTTCAATCTGTTTACATCTTTCTTTGCCATACATTATTATATAATAGGTGAATACGCTTGCAAAAGTACGAGAATAATTTCAGAAAAAAGAAAAATATTCTCAAAATGTTTACGGAACATGCAAATAGTTGAGCATTTCGCAATATTATTCCTTTCATTGATAATCATAAAATACGAGCGAAAAAGGTTTATTTTGGAGCTTTTTGAGTTACCACTAACACAGAGATAACATAAATATCATTTCATAGCCCCGAACAATCAAAAGACAAAATCGGAAAATAATTGCTTGCGCATAAATGTTTTTTGCGGGAAAATGTATCATAGTATCATTATTTAGTACGATATCCTTATAAACATCTGATATACTGCACAATACAAGAATGATACTTTTTGTTTATTTTACAAGAAGTATCATAGAAGTATCATAGAAGTATCATAAATCACAAGAAACATCATTAAATTCGGCTTTGAGTCGATTTAAAAGACTAAAGTTTCAAAACTTTAGCACCTACTCTTCCAGTATGTAAAGAATGCATATACAAACTATGAATAAGAAGAAAGATTGACAAGTTGGATTAGGAATAAAATCACATAAGCCGTTCTGTAAGAGACCATCAGGCGGCCTGTCTTGCCCGTCAAGTGGGCACTAAGGGAACAAGCGCTGGGCATCGACTGAACAAGCGACGGGCATCGACTGAACAAGCATCGGGCATTGATTGCCCGTGCGGTGTGCACAGAGTGCCCAAAAGTCAGGCGATTCTTGGGCACTCCTTGCAGATCTGCGGCTTTGCTTTTATACATAATGCCTCATGACGATTTTGTGATACTTAGATGACGTATTTTATGATACTTCTATCAGACTAATGATACTTCTATCAGATTTATGATACTTCTATCAGATTGATGGTAAGCGGCTCCGCGTTTATACCTTGCCCTTTATCGTAAAAGTTCTTACCTTTGC
>OKRX01001561.1_pt1 | contig 16598 bp, 22 predicted proteins | sample 1601241 | NCBI WGS metagenome assembly OKRX01 (sample SAMEA3541500, study PRJEB24748) | human gut metagenome | biome: human gut; feature: human-associated habitat; material: faeces | place: China | collected 2012
CGGAGAAACGGAAATAATATGGTAAGAAGTTGAGAATTGAAAATGGAAAGTTGAGAGTCGGCTGCACAATAAATGATGACGCTGCATAGTAACTCCCAACTCTCCATTCATCTTATTATTGCTAGATATTGTTATATATCTGTCTACACTTTTCTATTCTTAAATATCCGCATTAGCTTACCTTACACAACACTAAGTCTATTTAATCTTAAAAAAATATTTCTCATACATAAAGCTAGCCAATAGATCAATCCTATAAAACAAGATTAAATCCAAACACCATATAATATTATCAGTATTTATTTCACTACTACAAAATATACAATGAACTATTGTTCATAAATTCTATAGAATTGAAAATCATTAATTTAAGTTCAGTTCTTTTTCCATAAATAATTCTACCTTTGCTTTGTACTCATGAGACAAAAAATTATCAACCTTTAAACCAAAAGTAAAATGAAACGAACAAATTTATTTTTCGGTTTGGCATTTGCATTATTCTGCTCATTGCCAATGTATGCACAAACAGTATCTGAAGATGTAGATATCAACACTACATCAGAATCTGCAACTCCCAGATTTGTCAACATGTTCATTAATGATAATGGTGCCATTTATCCCATTTACGTACCCAATTTATCTGAAAACACAAAGATTCAGGAAGTTTGGAATGAAGCCTCTGCTATCTTGGGCACAAGGTATTTTGATCTTTACTATAATGGTCAAAAGTTGAGCTTAGACAAGAGTTTCGCTGATTATTGGATCACAGGTAATATTTCTGTTTACCTTGAAGTTAGAAGGCGCGCCCTCCGGTGCTCAGAACCGCTACGCTATAAGGTTGGCTGACCATCAAAGGTCTGCGCCATATTATGCGGGATGGAACCGCCTAGGGGCTTCAAAACAAAAAAGCCTAATTCATTATCTTATATAACCCAGGATGTTCAATAATGACAGGACACCTTTTATGATTCTTATGGTATAACACAGAATACCAATCCTTGAAAAAGCTATCTACAAACAAATTAGGATTATAATGATAATCTGCATCTCTCATTTTTGCCTCTTCATCTGACAGTTTCTTTATCTGTTCATCAAACTCCTGAAGAGAACTGAACTTTTTGCAATACACATAAGGTTCATCATAATAATCTTTTATTGAAGCCAAAGTCTCCAGCATACCACGCTTATCTTCATAATAATGAAAATTATTAGCTATATGATAGTAGTTACCAATTTCCATCCCAAGCATTGAAGAAAAATACTCCTGCATAAAAGTGAAATTGAAGATATTGACGGCACTTGCTCCCCAAAGCATATCGTTCGAGCGCATATAGACCGTTAAGTCTAACTTTCCAGTTATTCCATTCCGCAAGAAATGGAGCAATCTTGTACACGGAATATCTTTGGTAACTTTCAAAACACCATCTACATCAAATTCATCTTTCATTGTATCATCAATATTGATAACTGCCCGACGAGTATTGATATCCTTACCAAAACAATCAGCAACATACTTAAACTGATCAACTATATGAGTTTCGGGGGATAACGAATTGGATATTTGATAATCTTGCCGCTCTCCATCATAAGCTCGTAATCTTGGACCATATCCAGCTCTCATGTATTGACCATTATCTGAAAAATCCACCATTCGAGATAGGTAATGCGTAATAAAACTCATGTCATTTCTTCCAGAAGCCAACCAAAGAGACTCTGCATAAGGCAAATATACATTCCATTTACGCTCAGGAATCGTAACAAGCCTAGCAGTAGGTTCCGTTATCTTAAACAAGAAAGGTTCTGGTAATTCATAACATTTCATCCCACGTGTTTCACGAGGAACGCCATATTTTAGCAATAGGTGAGATGATTTTACCAAGAAATCATTAATTCCTGTAAATTCAGCCGTAAACATAACTTATCTGTATTATTAATGTTCCATTTTGGTGGAAAAACATAATCTATTGACTCGTTTGCTGGTTTATATTTCTGTTTGATACGTTTATTTCCAACAAGCAAGTCTGGCATTTTTGCTCTCAAAAATTTATCCGTCTCACAGAAGCAGTTTTGCAAGTCAAGCAAAGTTGGCTCATGTCCTTTCAGAGGCTTAAAATCCGCAAATCCATATTTCTTTTGTAATTCTTTGAAATGCAGTTGGGTATATAATATTGCATCTTCATAGCTGGCGCCATGTGAGATAAAACATTTCTGTATTCCCCTGATAGCACCTATTCCTGCAACAACAAATGAATTTTCATCAAAATTTATATACGGAGAATAATTGAAATCTATGGCATATTGATAAGCAAGGAATCCTCCCAGAAAAGAACAGTTTCTCAACAATTTATATACTTCCTCTAAAGATTGTGCTTGAAGTATCTTATCAACAACCCCCTCTCCAAGGAACTCTTTTTTAACCATCGTCAGCCATTTTTCATGCTTGGAAGGTAAATAATCATATCGCCTATGAGAACCAGTCATCATATAAGCATTATTAAAGATTGGAGCATAAATCTGTCGTGCACTTAGCAAGAGACTTATTTCCTTTACATCAAAATGATTGATGGAAATTTCCCCATAAGTTTGCTCAATATATTCCCATGTCTCAATCTTATTGAAGATTTTGAATACCAAGATGCGAAGCAACATATCTTCTGGCGTATATGCTTCCACCTTATTATATATAACATGGCTGAGCAGATACTGACTTACCCTATCACATACCCGATACACATTAGTGAACTTGTATTCCCGAAGAATTGGGTCTTTTGTAAGGACACACCTACCTTCACATCTTCGCCAGAACATATTCATTCGTTCCTGAATGAAATAGAAGTAATAGCGAAAGACTTCGTCGTTGGGGATAATGGGCTTATTCGATTCCATCATCATAAATGTCTAACTTAGGAAGATTGAATTCTTTCCAATTACATGGATCTCCATGAATGCCTATGGTATAGTTTTCTTCCAACCATTTTACAAATTCTTTGACAAAGTTTTCATCCACATCCTTATAGCTGTAATTTCTAGAAGTGCAACATATCGGCAAAAGTTCTTTCGGAATCTTAGGGCATTGATCACCAAAATAATAGAAATAAGTAGAATACAACACGTACTTACCTTTCACATCCCTTTTTAAATGCTTTAAATTTACAGAATTATCAACTAAAGAATGGGCGCATGGTTCTTGGATGACTATATCTGTCTCTGCATCAGTATGATAAAAATTATCTCCATACATCTGAACCAATGAACCATTAAGCTGTGGTTTCTTATACTCAAACCTTGGATCATTCCAATATTCATCGAAAGTCATCTTTCCTTCAACTTTCATGGCATAGATTAATCTGTTCAAAAGTCCCAATCGCTTACTTCCAGTTCCTATAATCCAATCACCAACTGCTAAATTCTTATGCCTTCTTATGTCACCTTTACAAACTGCAAGTGTCATTATACCTCCAAAAGGATTAGGCGCCAAACCAAAATCATGGTTAAGTTTATATCTGAAACAATGCATAATTCTAACATTTTATGTGAATAATATTATATATCGGTCGGGCAGACTCTCCATTAGGAGCTTCTAGTGGAGAGAACTTCCCATCAATTATATCAATAAGTTTGTCTGTGGAATTCCAACCTATCGCAGAACCACAATAGCGTTTAAAAGCTTCAGGCAACTCTACATCATCCTTACAACCATACATATAGACGCCTATTATTTTCTTGCCTTGCAGATAAGCATTTCTGATTTCATAGTTCACCCAAGGGCGTTCATGGGTATGTTCACCTATCAAAACCACAACAGTACCTGCCCACTTGATATAGCCACGTAATTCTTTTGCTATAGTAGAGTCTGACACAGGGTCTTTTCGATAATCTCCCTTTTCTACAGAGCTATTTCGAACAAGACATCCCTTTTCTTGCAGACGTTCCTTTAAGCGATGCAAATGTTCGTCATCTTCTGAATAATGACTGATAAATATATTATGAATATCTGCCATAGTTACACTGTTTTAAAAGGTAACAATAATTCTCTAAATATGGAGGTGTAGGCATACGAAAGCTCCAACATTTCATTTTCTATCCCTATCTTGTAATAAAGTTTCTCAGATGCGCCACCAGTACTCGCAAAAGCATAGTATTTAGCATCTGGATATATGCTCTTAAGCATATCATATTCATCAAGAATACCATTCATTCCTCCTATAAAAATTGCACATTCTGTTGGATTCTCACGAAACATTTGCTCTCTCATGGCTTGAACACTATCTCGAACACTATCATTTATGGCTTCCGTAAAATGCACATTTCTAAAATCAGAAACTTCCTTAGGTATTTTGTCACCAAAGATTTTCGACTGATAGATATCAACCAATGGATTCGCACCATTTAATTTTTGTCTAGCAACTTGCCAAACCAGTGGGGTTATTGCAGGGTGACCGCCAAAATAGAAATGAATTCCATATTCCATACACACTGAGGTAAAAGCAATAATTGCTTCCCTAATGGCAAATACATTTTCTGTTCCATAAAATTCTCTTTGAGGAGTAGGAACACTAGCTGAAAGAAATATCATAAGCTATCTTGTTATATTAAAGATATGTATTGGTAAATTTGAATCAAGCCAAGACAAATAAGAAGAAACATCTTCTCGGCAATAATTACCATTATATAATATTTTCTTGGCATATGTAGAGAACAATGGCATTTTAGAAAAGAAAGAATTTACCTTATAAATGTCAGTGGCCGTCGGGATGTTTGTCAGTGGATAAAAGCATTCATGAGTTGTATCGCATCTAATAAAACTACCACATTCCACAACTGATAAATCATATTTTCGACACAATGCATTAAACTCATCTAAAACATAATCACGCTTAAACTTATATGCCGAAACACGAACAGTTTCCATGAGTTCTATGATTTTACAAACCAAATCCGAATTTGAGTTTGCAGCATTACAATCTAAATCAGTCTCCCAATAACAGCAAAATCGATGAAGATTGGTTTTCGGATTAACTCTAAATCTAACATCAACCACAGGTATTCTTTCTTGGTTTGCTATGTTGAATTCTTCCATGCAATAGTCACTGCTGTTAAAATTAGGTGTATCAAGCAGTATTACAACTTCAGAATCAACCAATTCATGGCGCAAATAATCTTGAAAATTCACACCTTCTTCTATCGAGTATGCATCAAGAAATGGATTGAACTTTCTTTTAACAAGTTCACTATGTAGTTTATGGGCTAAAGGTTCGGTGTCTGTTCTACGATAAGAAATGAAGACTTTTTTATTACCTCGAGCAAACCAAAATATGTTGCAATATAATTCTTCAAACGCAAAAGCGATTCCATATCATCTTTTTTGAGGAAAAAACCATTCAACTGCTTCAATCCTTCAGGAAACTTTGTCTTAAAATCATCTGGATTCTGAGCTATAGGCAAAATCATACGGCGATTAATATAACTCCGTATGAGATTCTCCACTTCTTTTGAAGGTGTTGCGTCTTCCACATCTCTGCCATAATAAAGGCACAGCAATGGAAGTTTGCTATCAATATGCTCACCATCAACAATCTCAACATCATGAAAGACTTGAATGACTTGCGCCAAATCATTTACATTCCATGGAGTGCCTAATAATTGTATTTGATATTTCATAATGCTGTTTTTTTACTGTTATGCTTTTCTTAGCCATTCCAATAATGAAATTTCATGCCCATCAGGATAACAAACCATATATCTTGTAGGATCGTTATTCCAAAAAGAATATTCTGGAGCCTTTATATATGGATAAGTTTGAAGGTATTCATTCCCTTGCCAAGTAAATGAATTATCAGACAATGGTAGTATGAGCATTTTGTCCGGATATGCCTTATAGACATCACCAACACCCACTTCCCAATTACACCATTTAGAAGAAACCGCTAGATTCGTTGCCAATAAAACAAAGAATTCATTATTGTAGATCTTTGCCTTTATTTTTCTAGCAGTTTCCCCACAAGTTCTCTTTGGCATAGTAGAATCTGCCCAATCAACGTATATACCGATGTCCAAATGTTCAAAGAATGTTTTAGCCATACTAACATATTCTGCATCATGATGTGAATGTGACAGGAAAATAGTCTTCTGATTAGAAGACGCATCGGAGTAGCTGCGTGCTTCATTTAAGACATTGGGGAAATAATATCTTTCTGACAATGAAGACACTGCACTTCTAAATTGATCTTTTGTAAATATAGCCATAATTATTACAATACTACGTTATTTAATCATTCTCGTCAAAGTATAGATTTTCATCTATTCCTTGCCGTGAGACCACTTTTCTATAGTAACTTAAATTATCCATACTTTTGCACATTTCACGCAAAGATCTCAACGGATAATTACGATAGCTATTTGTAGTAGTTTCAAGTATATCCTCTATTCGTTTGAAAGAATCTTGAATGTTTCCATTTACATAAAATTCATATTCTGCTTCCATAGTTCCACCTATCACTTTTTTATGGACATCTTGTGAATGATACATTTCTGTGATAAGTTGTCTTAAGACCTGCCTATCTGGCATTGGTGTCCTAACCAAACAGCGGAAATATGACTCTATATGATACGTATTGGTCCTAGCATGATTATAACTATCTTCAGCCAATGCCAATGCACGAGAATAATGTCCCAAGTGCGTTTGTACCATAACCATTTCATGTTGTGCTTTGGATATATAAGAAATGTCCTCACTATCATATCTTCTTTTGAGAGCTTCCTCATAAAATTTTTCGGCTTTTTCATATTTATGCTTATGACGCCAATAGAAGCCAAACAAGAAATAATGAGAATATGATTCTTCATCGAAATAATTAATCTCTTGTAAGAATCTACTATCCTTTTGGCGACACAGTGCACAACATAACCAATAATGTACACTTCTCATAATATCATCATATTGATTACAATTAAAACTGTCAAGCAACCTATAGCACAAAGCAATCACATTTGCATCTTTTCTCTCATAATATTCTTCTGTAACAACTTTCAGCACTAAAGATGGAATGAGATACTTCTCATCTAACTTCTTACTATTTTCTCTAATCTGTTCTTTTGTTGCGTATAGACGAAAAGACATATCAGGAAGGTGTTCATCCATATTTAACAAAATTTCTTGGGTCCTGTTTTTTATTTTTTTTATCTCGTCTTTTGCCAGGCGCAATTTCATACGCCTTAAATAATCGCCGAATGCGTGACTTAAGCAAATATATTGCCTGTTAGAACCAAAAAATTCTATTAAAGAATAATGATACAACGTCTCGATGTCCTCAACACAATCTCTATCTAGTAGTTCACTCAATGTATCATAACTTATAAATTCAAATAAAGACAAAGTCAATAAAGACTTATACAACGTATTATTTTTCTGAATTTCCGCTATAATATCAATAAAATTTCCATCGAATAGCTCAACACGCTTTTTTGTATTTTTAATAGCTATAGGGAACGTAGTCTTTTTAATATTGTCTATTGCAAAAAACGCATGCTCTGGATAAACAGAAATTATATCTAAGAATTGTTCTACATCACTTGGCAAAAGATTGACATCACATATTTTAGAATAGGCATTAAATAATGTATGCATTCGTCTTCTATCCAAAGAACCGACTGAATAGGTTAATATTTCAGGAAAAGTTTGACTAACTGTACTTATTGGAGTATATTTTGATGCAACATAGAAATGAACATGGGATACCAAATTACTATTTTTAACAACGTCTAAGAACCATGAAGTTAACCTACCATTGCCTCTAACAATGCAGTTATCATCTTCAATAAGTATATAAACATTATTTTCATGAAGTTCATTAAAAAGTTCTATAGCACATTTTACACATGCATCCTTACCAGGATTTAGCAATTCTATCAATTGATCAAAATCATAATGCTCCATTATATCATTCAGTTGAAGAACTAAGTCAAACAAGTCATCATTGTCTTTTAGCTTTATATTTACAATATCGCAAGCATGAACATTTGATGTTATAATACGATAAATGAACTGTTTTAAAATTGTCCTTCTTCCTATATGTGGTATTCCGGAAAGGATTATAGCTTTCTTGGGTTCATATACATTTTCAAAATAATCTTGCGTTAATTTTCCCATTTCGGCTTCTCTACCAATAAATAGATTAGCTTTCTTTTCCATTTCTGGAAATTGTTCCCAAACATCAAATCTTACTTTTCGCAACAAAGTTCTTGCCAACATCTTAGGCTTAAAGATTCCGTTTGATACGATATTTTTTAGCCAACGTTTTCGTCCCAAATCTTCGAAATTTATACTTTCATCAATTTTAAATGACAAAAATTTAATTTCATCATTATCATATAAATCCCTCACAAAACTTAGTTCTTGATTACACCAATCAGACTTTAACGCAGCATTTGACATTAGAAAGACAAAATGACTAGAACCTTCTATTGCTTTACGAATCTCAGGCCATACCTCTTCCCCATCTTCTAAGACATAGTTATCAACTATAGCATAATCATGCCCCAATCTAGCGATAACATCGTTCAAGAAGTCTCTATCTACACGACTATAAGAAAAGAATATTTTAATTTTCATTTCAGCTTATATATTTAAGATTTACAAAAAACTTTACTTAAGAATCAAGTTCTTGTTCTATCAAATTTTCTATATCATAATTCTGTTGGCGTATAGACAACATATTTTCAATATAATATATGATATTATAAATCAAAAATGCAAAAAATGAATAAGAATAATCCCATCGAATCTTAAATTCAGAAATAGGAAATACAATTGGGTCATAGACCTGTTGCTCATTTTTTGATGGTAAAAGAATATACATCGTTGTCAAGACACCAAATACCCAAGCCCTAAATCCCTACCATAGGGATTAGGGATGTAACCGCCCTCCGGTGCTCGGAACCGCTACGCTATAAGGTTGGCGGGGCATCAAAGCCCTCGCCAGATTGTGCGGGATGGGACCGCTGGGCTGTTACGGGGATCAGCTTGCTATTATATTGCTGAAAGTGGGTGCATGGAGAGGGCTTGCAGGTTAAGCCCACCAGAATTGTTCCTCATTGCAGTATCGCTCTGCACTGGTCGTCGCTCGAATGAGGAATATTCAGGATTGTGACAGCAGTAGCTACGCCACCTTTATTGGTTTAAAATATTCAACAACTCAGCAGGAGTATAAACGGGTAAAGAAGAATTCGTAAAATCCTTCTTGTTACGAGTTACAATACAATCTCCCTCAGCTCGCAAAGCTGTGGCATTTTGAGTTGCATCTTCATAATCCTTCCAATCAGAAGAGAGCATTTCAATTACCGTATTGCCTTGCAAGTCCAAAACATCTACAAAATTCGACACCGCCAGAAGAGTTTCTTTTACATCTTGGTACTCATACTTGTGTGCTATATACATGGCTGTAACATAAGACAAAGCTGATGTCATCAACTTTATGTCTCCTGTTATTCCAAGGGCAAAGAGTTTATCTGCATCTTCAGAAAAGCCCTCACGATTTACAACGAAATCTATTAAGATATTCGTATCTATAAAAACTCTCATAATGCATATTTTTTATCAACCAACGCATCTAAGCTATTTTCATCTGCCGGTATCGGCTTGCCACCTTTTGCCTTTAATGTTTTAACATAAGACAAAGCATCATTAAACTCAGCAGTTTCTAATAGCTTTTGCTTAGGTTGTACCTTTTGCAAAAACAAAGAAATCGCCTTTTCTATTGCAGCTGTCACACTAATATTATGTAATTTAGCATAACTTTCTGCACCTTTATATATATTGCTGTCAATTGCTATTGTGTTCATAATTGTATCTCCTTTTTTGCCTGCAAATATAAAAGTTTTTGATGAAACTACCAAATTTTTGGAAGAGATTTTGCTTCTTGCTCTAATCTCCCCCAGATTAACGTATATCACCAATATAGCGTCCCTACTATTTTACAAGTAGTTACACGTATCTGTTTTTGAAAAAAGTTATTTTATTATCGTTTTGCAGAAGATAAGCTGCACTCGGCAATTTGAAAGCTAACTTTCATTGCGCTCGTTTGCTTTATCGTTTAGGGTGAAAGATTGACTTAACGCACTCCTTCAACTCATCGGATTTTTCAACATAGTAACATGGAAGCATAGCTCGATATTCTTATCCCCATCTTTCATAATACATCATTATGACAAAGACCTTATTAAATAATACCGAATCTCTTTTTTCCTTGTTCGTAAGAGTCTCGGTTGTATTGAGAACATAAAAAATGCCTTGAAGGTCTGAATCGGTCAGAGAGCCGAAGTACTCTCCTTCCATGAGTTTCTCCAACGGAATGGAAAAAAGCATACCACAATCTACATAACTGTCATACTTCAAAAATTCAGGATAATCGGTCTGATGAAGGAGATACTGGGCAGAGAGAAATGAGGCAGAATAGGCTGATTTAGGACTCTTCTTGGTATTTACCAAAACAAAACCATAACAAACCTTCTTTAACTTATCGACTCCTATAATAACCAACTTCTTTGGCTTCTGCTTTCTTCCATCCTTAAATACCAAACCCTCGTCAACAGAAATGATGGTTCTGATTAATGAACCTATCTCCAACTTCTCTTCTGTAACTTGACGAAGATTGTCGAGATAAGCCTTTTGTAGTTCCCTTAAATCCATGCCAAAGCCTTTTGAACAGACTGGCGCTCACGGATAACTGCCAACATAGCCTTGCTGGCACCAGCAGCGTCAGCCATGTCATACATAGTAATCTTGGTGTCCTCACCCGTTTTGTCAGCTTGACGCTTCGCTCGTTTCCAAGCTTTATCCTCGTGAGACTTGTCCGACAAGTCAAAAGAATCTACATCCTTACATTTGGCAATCCACTTATCAAGCATCTTGACGTCTGCAACTGAAAGTTCGTCCATATCACAAACTGCATTCTTTGAAGCCAAAATAAGTTGATGACCTTCCTTAGATAGTTCTATATCCAAAGAAGCGGCAAAGTCTTTCAATTCAGAAGAAATTTCGGTCTTTCCTTCTACACCACGCAAGACCTTATAGGTCAACGTTGGAACTGGTCCATGCTTTCTTGCCACAAAAGTATCATAGACGATTGGCAAGCCATACTCTTTCAGCTGATCCTGCTGGGCAAAATACATTACCTTGAAGAGGTGGATATAATCCACTCCTTCTGGAAATGCCTTCAGAATGTAAAGCACCACAGCCTTAATCTTTAATATTTGATCTTTTGTTTTCATTGTCTTATTCTTCTTGAATTTGACAAAAATATTTATTACTAAACCGCCAAGGATTTATCGGATTTTAACGTATCTTATTCCATAGGTAAATCAGTATAACAGATATCATAGCGGTGAGCGATGAAATGAGCAGATGGCTCCAGGGCATTCCTTCTATAGCTGGATCCGATTTGTCATCAGCCCCAGTAACGTGGATGCCCTTTGGTAAGCGGTAGCTTACGTCGGCTGTAGAAGGTGAATTCAAGCAATCCTGCGTCATATTCGCTTTCTACTTTATGTCTTTTGCTGCAACCATACCCGATGGTTGTCGTAGCTTTGTCGCTTTTTTTATAATGTGCACCATCTGAATTGTATAATTGAGTTTTTATTGGGCACGCAGCCTATGCACATGACTTTTACTTTCATCGCACTTTTTTTATGAAAAGTGTGATTTTATTGCAAAAATACTAATTTATGTTGGATTACGTATAAGATTTTATCTTTTTTCTACTTATAATTTAAAAATATGCTGTTTTTTTTAGGAAATAGGGTTTAAAAAAGGCTTTCGAAAAACCTCTCTTAATGCTAAGGAGGTTTTTCGAAAGCCTACAAGTACTTTCTTGACATTCGAAAAAATAAAAGTACTTCCTTGATATTCGAAAAACTACAAGTACTTCCTTGGAACCTTAAGCTTTTTCTAAAATCAACCCGTCCTTCTTTACCATTAAAGAAGGCTCCACCGCTTTCCCCAAGCCCCTTTCCCCTCAGGGTACAGGGGATGTACCAACCGCCCTACTCGGTGCTCAAACCGCTTCGCTATATGGTTGGCGGACCATCAGAGGTCTACGCCAGCAGCGGAGCTGCGGTTTTTTGTGCGGGATGAACCGCAAGGACACACGATGCAGGATGCTTGCTCGATGCTGATGGAACCGCATGGATACGATGAAGAATGCTCGATGCTGATTGCTCGCAACTTGCTGAGATTGCTGCTTATGGGGACGAAGGACACGAATAGAGGCTTGCTGCTTGGGGGCCGTAGGGAGATGACATCTTGCTAATGCTCTGGCTTCAACATAAATAAATTAACAGTATTGTTGAATTCAGAAACATAATCTACAAAATTTGGATTATCTTTTCTCAGAATCATTGCTGCATAATTATTTACTCCTTCTAAGTCTTGGATATTAGCAACCATAATTACATATTGTTCTTTGCCATTAGCATAAGCAAACCAAGAATCAAATAAGCGATTTCGCAATGCTTGCTTTCTATCACCCGTTTCACATATATAAAGGAGAGCAAACTCGTTTGTCTCAAAGAAATTGTCTATTATAGCAATTACTGTATCTCTTACCTTCATATCACGAGGAGAACGATGCTTGTTCACATTCGTAATATTAAACATGTATGCCTCGCAATGTTCCAGCAAGTCATCAAGATCAAAGCTAATAGCTATCTCTACGCCATAATCTGTTACGAAACGATAAGTGTTTGAATCTACCATCATAACATCATACGGCGAAGAGGCATTAATCATTTTCAAAGAAAGCTCTTTCATTTCACCAAACATTTACAAACTTTGGCTCTTCTCCTGTACGAGCTAAATAATCCTGACGGAGCATCTGCTCTAACTCTGCCATACGCTTTCTTTTTCTTTCCTTTGATGCCATGAATCTTTTCATTGCAGCATCACGCTTCTCCTAAAATTCTTTATTCAATCAATGAGTTAGACATACCAGTATTGTCCTCTATGTATTCACCGAAGAGTAAATCACCGTTAGAACGTAACTACTGATTTTCAGCAGTTAGCACATCCAACATTTTTCAAAAAAACATATTATTAATTGATATTGCCAGAGCTGCCAATTAGGCAGAATGGTGATATACGCACCTTACTATAACATTTTACTCAGATAACTCATGTTAGTGGGCTACCAACCAAAAATGTCACTATGTGTACCTGTATCGGTTAAAATCAGAATCAATTCTTTATCATTTTGTTTCCAAACTAAAAGCCAATCGGAAGTAATATGACATTCCATACATCCTTTATAGTTTGACTTTAAAGGATGTGGTTTATATTCTGGTGGTAAAGTTCCTGTTTCTGACAAAATAGAAATGACTTTACGAAATTTATCCACAGAGCAACCTCGTTTCATGCATTTTTTAAATGACTTTTTAAACAAAGTTGAATACTTAACAGTATATTTCATCATTCCGCAAGACTCTTCATTAATTCATCCAAATCATTAGTCGCAAAGAGTTTTTCATTCTTTGCTGCTTCTAATGCCTTGTCTAATCTACAAGTCTTAGGGGCTTTTTGCTTTTTGGCAACCCACCCGAATTTCTTAATCAATGACTTGAAAAGAGAAATATCGGTTGTAGGGACATCTAATGTATATGTAGCTGTATCCATAATTGTATCTCCTTTTTTGACTGCAAATATAAGGGTTTTCTGTGAAACAACCAAATTTGGGGAGGAGTTTTTGCTTCATGCCCAAGCTGTAACAGTAGCCAGCTGCCATCTATGAGCTAGTAAGTCTATCAATTTGTCCTTTGCCGTTTTCTTGATCCTGCGGAACACACATTGAGACATAGTCAATCCTGCGTCATATTCGCTTTTGATTTTATTGCAAAAATACTAAATTATGTGGGATTACGTATCTGATTTTGATATTTTTTGCTGACGATCAAAAAATATGCTTTATTTTTTTGTAAATCGGCCTTGAAAAAGGCTTTCGAAAAACCTCCTTGGCATTAAGAGAGGTTTTTCGAAAACCCACCAGTCCTCCCTTGAACCTTAAGGGATCTTCGAAAACCCACCAGTCCTCCCTTACCCTTAAGGGAGGGTCCACCTCTCATCTCGGTCTTCTCCCCTCAGGGAAGAAGAGGAAACCGCTCCTCCTCATCGCTCTGAACCATTTCATTCTATGGTTGGCGGACCATCAGAGGTCTACGCCAGCAGAGGAGCTGCAGTTTTTTTGTGCGGGATAAACCGCAGGGACATGGGGGGCTGATGATGCGACTGCAGGGACATGGGGATTGCTGCTGATGGGAACGCAGGGACACAATGCTGGATGCGGTGATGATAATACTTTTTATTCGACTTTGGACAGGATCGACTCTGGAGAGGTTCCCATCAGGGTTATGGCAGAAATCTTATGACCTTCATTGGCATTTAATGAATGACATCAGCGCTTACGTCCTTTACCAAATAACTCAGAATGCGAACCTAAACGAACTAATACTATTGCGTTATTGTTCTTATCAAACCAAATCAAAAGTGTATCATTCTCTATATGGCATTCCATATAGTTCTTCCAGTTACCTTTCAAAGGATGAGGATTATATTCTTCCGGTATCTGATTGCCTTCTGCCAAAAGCTTAACTATCTCCATAAGCGTTTCTACAAATTCTTTATCATTCTTAAAACGCTTATAATCTTTCTTGAACTGCGAGGTCTTTCGAATTTCTTTCATAAACTCTATTCCTCCATTGATGCCATGAAACTTTCTAAGCTATCTACTCGAACTACTCCTGCATCATGACCACTCTCTGCCTCTTTCATTGCTGCCAAAGTTTCTGCGTTTGGAACATCTTCCAAAGCAGCACTCCTTGAAACAGGGGAGTCAGAAACTATTTTAACGCCTCTCATAAGAGAGAGGACATTCTTTAATTGCTCCAACAAAGATGGGCTATCTACCTGTAATGTTAACCGTGCCATAACTTCATATTTAATTCGTAGCAAAGATAAGGGTTTTCTGTGAAACTACCAAATTTTTGAAGAGTTTTTGCTTCATATTAATCTGTCTATAACTTCTGAACTTGCGAAAGTCCAATTCCATTATTAAATTCGGTGTTTTTCTACCATTTTTCTGACATTAGACCTATTTATCATATTCCTCTAAAATGTTCTTCCACATAGTCAATGACTTCATCTAATTGCGTCAAAGCCAAATCTGACCAAACTACTTCCACCCTCTTTTTGCTTTAATATAAGACTCAACTTGCGAATTTAGAATGCAGCGACCTGCTCTATTTTCCTTCAGAGCATGTTCTGCAGCCGCTATCATCACCTCACGTGGTATCCCATGAATCAAATTAGTCGACTCACTCATATCAACATCGCCTAAAGAGGACTCAATTTTAGCTATCAAGGAATATTTATCCTCAATGCTTAATTTCTTGATTTCATCCCAATAAGGAATGGTCCTGTCTTGAGATACATTATTTGTCGACATAATACATTCTCCTTTATTCTAATCCTTGCCCGCAAATTTACAACTTACTTTCGTAACCATCAAGAAAAACCTTAAATATTTGACACTAATTGACTTAAGCCACATGCGAAAGTTCTGTATCTTATTGGTACTTTTTTACTTCTCGACGACCTCGAAGTCCTCTTTATGGACGCCACGGATGGCAACAGCATAACCTCCAAAGTCGAAGACGAGTTGGCGGTCGCGGTCGATGCGGACGATATAGCCTTCGCATCCTGCAAAAATGCCAGTGAGTACACGCAGCTTTACATGGTCTTTGGCAAACTTCTCGAATGGGTCTCTCAGAAATGTTACTCTTTCTGGATTATCCTTCAATACTGTCATGAATGGTTGCATAACCTTGTCCTTGATGGAGGCAGGAACTCCCTTGCATCGGTCTTTCACCAAGTGGTATTGCGGATAATAATTCTTTAGGAATGCTTGGAGGACTTTTGTTTTGCCCTGCAAGAATACGAGTCCACTGATGGATGGCTGTAATTCTTTCTTTACTCCACCTTTCTCGTTCTTTTGTCTGTACCTCAAAGTGCGGTGAATGAAACAAGGTACGGCTGAATTGGGATTTTTCTCGTTATAGTCTTTCATCTCATTCTCAAAAGCCTGGGCTGTCTTGTTGTGAATGAACAGGTAACCCCAGGGCGTTCCTTCTATACCTGGAACCGATTTGTCATCAGCCCCAGTAACGTGAATGCCCTTTGGTAAGCGTTTGCTTACGTCGGTTGTAGAAGTTGAATTCAAGCAATCCTGCGTCATATTCGCTTTTGTTTTTATTGCAAAAATACTAAATTATGTTGGATTACGTATCAGATTTTGATATTTTTTGCTGACGATCAAAAAATATGCTTTATTTTTTAGAAAATAGGGCTTGAAATGGGGCTTTCGAAAAAACTCTCTTAATGCTAAGGAGGTTTTTCGAAAACCCACCAGTCCTCCCTTAACATTCGAAAAACTACAAGTACTTCCTTAACATTCGAAAAACTACAAGTACTTCCTTAACATTCGAAAAACTACAAGTACTTCCTTAACATTCGAAAAACTACAAGTACTTCCTTAACATTCGAAAAACTACAAGTA
>OKRX01001576.1_pt1 | contig 16496 bp, 14 predicted proteins | sample 1601241 | NCBI WGS metagenome assembly OKRX01 (sample SAMEA3541500, study PRJEB24748) | human gut metagenome | biome: human gut; feature: human-associated habitat; material: faeces | place: China | collected 2012
TGCTTCCTTTTCCGGCCGAGCGGAAAAGGAAGGGCCCGCGCGGCCTGAGCGCGGATCAATTTCTTCTTCCCTTGTCGAGGCAATCGATGAAACGATCATGCACCCGATATCGGCAAGAGGCGCGTGGGCTTCCACCAGCGGTGCAATGCGGTTGCTCTATCATGATGTTGAGCCTGAATTTGACAGAATGCATCTACTAAATGGTAAATTATTTATTCAATAATCATCGATCATTTTTATGCATAGTTGACAATACGGACGATCTCATGTACAATAAAAGCAAATATTTGGCAGGGTGATCTGGAATATATGTCCTGCCGGATTGAAATGAATCTGAAAGGGTGAAGAAAATGAAGAAAACCAGAAGAATTCTCAGCTTGATTTTGGCCGTCGTGATGATGTGCTCTGTGTTTGCAGGTGTATTGACGGCGTCTGCGGCAACCTCCGGCCCGTATTCTTATGAGCTGATTAATAATGGTAAGGAAGTCAAGATTACAGCTTATAATGAAAACAAAGCAATTGTATCCATCCCCTCGAGAATTGCTGGGAAGCCTGTCACCGTGATCGGTGCTTACGCCTTCAGCGGAATCGGAAGGCTCCAGAACGTTTATCTTCCGCTGTCTGTCAAGACGATTGAGGATCATGCGTTCTATCAGTGCAACAGAATTACCGGCCTTACGATCCCGGCCAATGTGGATGTTATCGGCGATTATGCATTTGCGGGCTGCAACAGGCTGGAATGGGTCACCATCATGAACGGGACGGAGCGAATTGGCGACCATGCCTTCGCAGAATGCGACCGCCTTCAGAAAATCAGGATACCGGGGAGCGTCCGTCAGATTGGCAGCTATGCGTTCTACGGCTGCGGTCGCCTGGAGACCGTCAGCATGAAGAAGGGCGTGCAGGAGATCGGTGATTATGCGTTTGCGGCCTGCAATCGCATTGAAAAGGTTCACTTCCCGAAGACGGTTACCCGTATCGGTGATCGTGCTTTCTGGGGCGATGTCCGGCTGATGAAGGTCTATTTTGATGGCAATGCGCCGGAGCTTGGCGATAGCGTCTTTCTTATGATCGAAAACAATGCGAAGCTCTATCATAAGAGTGGGAATAACACATTCCAGGGCGGCCAGTGGGAGCGCTTCCAGCAGAAGACTTTCCTGATCTGTCCGTTCTAAATGGTAAGGAAAATAGAAAACATAGTGATCCGGCATACCGGTTTGAACCGGTATGCCGGATTATTTGTATAAAGTGGAATATCTGTACAGGGCTTTTGGCCGAAATTGTTATTTTGGGGTTCCATTAATTTGCGAAGGGATTCTCATAAAACAGCAGCGAGCAGTCTGGTCCACGTAAGACCGGTTGGCCTCACACTGCCCGCCGAAAAGCGCTTTGGATCGATCAAAGCCCAGACCCGGGATTTTATGCCGCGTTGGTGCTCGTTTGAGCAGATGTAGTCGTCCCGGAACCGGCTTGATCTGTTGCGGAAGGCGTCTGCGCATTGGAAGGGGTATCTGTTGGAAAATCGAAGCCGTGCATAAAACCGTTCAGCTCCACGGAGCAGACGTCCCCGCCGATGACCTGCCCCTCATAGACGAGCAGATTTGCATGGATGCAGCCGCTGTCAGCGGCGTAGCCGGGATAGTTCTTAATGGCGTAGGTCCAGCGTTTGACCCGCTTGCCCTGATATTTGGTCAGGTCAAAGCCCTGCGCCTTTTGGATTTCATTGTATTTTTCATAAACTTCATCGAATTCTGGCGGAATGATAACCTCGGCTACCTCGACCGGATCCTCATCAAAGCTCCAGCCGAACTGCGAAAGGAACGCCACGCGCTGCTCCGCATTTTCCGCCTTTATGTTCAGCTCACTGTCCGCCTCTGCCGGCTGATGGAGGCGTGTGACGAGCAGCATGGCGAGCACGAGCAGGACGACGAGCAGAATAAGGATGGCCATCTTGATTTTTGACGATTTTACGGAATATACAAACATGTCAACCACCTCACATATTTCTATGCGCCAAGCTCGTTTTTCATTCGTGATAGGAAACGATTTCCAGACATTTCGTACAGAAAACTTTTTCAACTTTGAATTTTTTATGAAATCCAATAAAAGCTATTCATAATGTGCTATAATGAGTCCTAAAGTTTGGCCGCTTTTTGATTTCTGAGAGGAGAAAAGAAGCGGTCACAGCCGGCAGGAGGTGATACTGTGGCATCCAAAACGGTCAATGAAATCCTGCAAACAGAACGACAGGCCGACCTTGCGGTTGAGCAGGCGCACGCGCAGGCAAAGGCGCTTTTGCTCCAGGCGCAGGAGGAGGGCGGCCAGCTTTTGGCGGATCAAACGCGCCTTGCGCGCCAGGAGGCGGATGCATTGCGGCGGGAAGCCGGGGAAAAGGCGGATGAGATCCTGCGAAAGGCGCAGGAGGAAGCCGGCAAACAGGCTGAGGCGCTGCGCGACAGCGTACGCGCGAAGCGGGAGGATGCGTTCATGACGGTCATCCGCTGTATGATTCCGCAATACCCCATAGAAGGGAGACGCTCTGATGGCAAAATGTAAAATGCAGCGCATTGAAATCGCAGCCTTGCTCAGCGACAGTAAAAGGATTGTGGAACGGCTGCAGCGCAGGGGCGTCGTGGAGATATGCGACAATTCGGACGAGGAGCTTGTGCGCGTGAGTACGCAGGCGACGATCGCGGTGTTCGAAAAGAATCTGAATCTGGCGGTACAGGCGAGGGAAATCCTTGCGAAATACCTGCCGGCCAAAGCTTCCCTCCTGGATTTCCTGAAGGGAAAGCGAGAAATTTCCACAGACGCCTTCGGCAGGCAGGCGGACGAGGCGGACCGCCTGATGAAAAAATGCTATGAAATTGCAGCCCTTGAAAAGCAAATCCATGACGCATCGGAGGAAATCGTGCGGCTGCGCACCCAGATGGATGCGCTCGAGCCGTGGAGGAAGCTGGACATGGCCTTGGCGCCTTTGGCAACGCGGCGCACGCGCTGTTTTGCGGGCTCTCTGCCAGGGGTTCATTCCGCAGAGGAATTGGCTGACCGGTTGTACGAGGCGGACGGCACGCTGACCGCTGTGGAGATCGAGGTTGTTTTCACCTCCAAAGAGCAGACCTGCCTGTGGGTCATCTGTCTCGATGACATTGCGCAGCAGGTGGAGGACGCCCTGCGGGAGATGGGCTTTGCGCGCCCGTCCGATCCGACAAAGGAAACGCCGGAGCAGCGTATACGGGCGATGCAGCTGAGAACGGGGGAATGCGAGGACGCCATCGAAAAGGCACGCAAGGCGATTGAAGCCTTTGCGGGAAGCGAAAAGGAGCTCGAATTCCTCATCGATTATTTTTCAATGCGTAAGGAAAAATATGAGATGATCGGCCGCCTGGGCATGACCAAAAATACCGTCATCATCAACGGTTATATCCCGCAAAAGGCTGTGGACCGGCTGGGCCAAGAGCTCGAGAGCCGCTATCCTGTGGCGATTACTGTATCTGAGCCGGATCAGGATGAGGACGTTCCGGTACTGCTCGAAAACAATGGCTTTTCTTCGCCTGTGGAACCGATCACGGAGATGTATGCATTGCCGGCGAAAAAGGACATTGACCCCACGCCGGTCATGGCAATCTTCTATTATCTGTTCTTCGGCCTGATGCTGTCCGACGCGGGTTATGGCTGCCTGATGGTGCTCGTATCCGCCATCGCACTGAAAAAATTTCAGCTCGAGGGCAATATGCGCAAAACCATGAAGATGTTTTTATACTCCGGCGTTTCCACGATCTTTTGGGGCGCGCTGTTTGGCACCTGGTTCGGCGATATCGTGCCGGTGATCTGTAAGAATTTCCTGCATAAGCCGGCGCCGCGCATGGCAATCTGGTTCGATCCGGTCAGCGATCCGATGAAGCTGCTGCTCTTTTCACTGGGGCTGGGCATTCTGCATCTGTTTTTGGGGCTGGGCGTGCATTTTTATCAGCTCTGGAAAGCGGGAAAACGATTCGACGCTTTTTGCGACGTAGTGCCCATTTACCTGCTGGTGCTGGGAGCGGCTCCCGTTGGCGCAGGGATGCTCACCGAGGTGCCTGCGATCTTCAATACCATCGGGATGTATGTCCTGCTGGCGGGCGTGATTCTGATCATCCTCACAGCGGGTCGGACCTCGAAAAATATTTTTGCGCGGCTGGGCAGCGGGCTTTACGGGCTGTATAACGCGGCCTCCGGATATCTCAGCGACGTGCTGTCCTATTCCCGCCTGCTCGCGCTGGGCCTTGCAACCGGCGTCATCGGCCAGGTGGTCAATCTTTTGGGGACGATCCCGGAGAATCCCATTGTGAAGGGGATTCTTCTGTTTTTCGTCTTTATCGTCGGACACACGCTCAATATGGCGATCAATATGCTCGGCGCATACGTGCATACCAACCGGCTTCAGTATGTGGAGCTGTTTTCCAAATTCTATGAGGGCGGCGGCAGGCCGTTTCAGCCCTTCGCAGTACACACGAAATATGTGAAATTCAAGGAGGAAGCACATCATGAATAGTTTAGGCGTAGCATTTGCAGTACTGGGTGCGGTTCTGGCCGCGTTGATGGCGGGCATTGGTTCCGCGAAGGGCGTGGGAATCGCCGGCGAGGCTGCCGCAGGCGTGATCGCAGAGGATCCCGGTAAATTCGGCAAGCTACTGCTTTTGCAGCTCCTTCCCGGCACGCAGGGCCTTTATGGCCTGCTGACCGCCGTGCTGGTGCTCAACCGCATCGGACTGCTGGGCGGCAATCCCGTGGAGCTGACCACATCGCACGGACTGATGTATCTGGCGGCCTGTCTGCCGATCGCAATCGTCGGCCTGTTTTCCGCCATTGCGCAGGGGCGCACGGCCGCGGCCGGTATCGGCGTGGTGGCGAAGAAGCCGGATCAAAACGGTAAGGCGATCACAATGGCCGTTCTGGTCGAGACATATGCGGTGCTCGCGCTGCTGATCTCCCTGCTGACGGTGCTCAATCTGTAATCCATTTGGATAGAGTGGGAGTTTGTTTGGATAGGAAAATCCTTTCAATCTCCACAGAAAGGATGGTCATACCAATGACAGGCCTGGAAGAAATGAAGGCAGCCATTGAAGAAGAGAGCCGTTTGGAATGCGGGAAGATTGAAAAGCAGGCGCAGGAGCGGCTCGCTCGAATCCGTGAGGACGCGCAGGCCGCTGCAAACGCCCGCTATCAGGAGATCTTAATCCGTGCGCGCAAAGAATGCGAAACCGAGCTCCAAAGGGCGAAGATGAGCGGCGAAATGGAGACAAAGCGGCTTCTACTGCGCATGAAAACGGAGGTTGTCAATGAGACGATCGAGATGGCGCTGCGCCATTTGCGGGAGTTGCCGGACACGGACTATTTTAAGGTGCTCACTGCCCTCGCCGGGACATACGCGTGCCGGGGGGAGGGCGAGATGCGCCTTTCCGAGCGCGATCTCAAAAGGCTGCCGTCAGGTTTTGCGGACGAACTCAATGACATGCTTGCAAAGCAAGGCGCGCATGTGCGCATCGGTGCACAGCCTGCCCGGATCGACGGCGGCTTCCTGCTGATATACGGCGATATCGAGGTCAATTGCAGCTTTGAAGCGCTGCTGGATGCGTCGCTTGAAGAGATCAAGGACGCCCTGAGCCGGGAGCTTTTCGCATAAACTTGCAGACGGGCTTAGCGAGCATGATGCGATCCATTTTGCAGCATGCTCTTCGAAAGGATGACAATGTGTATGAAAGACACAGAATATACCTTTGCCGTTGCGCGCATCCGGGCGAATGAGACGTATCTTCTTGACAAAAGCGCGATGGAGCAGCTGCTCGCCGCGCCCGATATGCGTTCTGCCCTGCAGCTGCTCGCGGACAAGGGGTGGGACACAGGCGGCGCGCTGGAGGACCCGAATGCAATGCTCCGCCGGCAGACCGAGGAGATGTGGGGCCTACTCACCCAAGTGGCCCCTGAGCCGCGGGAGCTCTCTTTTTTAACGGCTAAAAATGATTTTCACAATTGCAAGGCAGCTTTGAAAAGCCTTGTCAGCAATCAGTCCCCAGAGTCATATTGGCTGATACCGAATACAGTGCCGGTGGATATGATCTGGGACGCGGTGTCCAATCAGAATTTCAGCCGCCTGCCCTCTGAAATGCAGCAGGCTGCGCAGGAGGCTTACCGTTTGCTCGTGCGTGCTTCCGATGGGCAGCGGGCGGATACCCTGCTCGACCGGGCCGCGCTGGAGGCGGTTAAAGGGCGGGCGGACGAGACCGGCAGCGATTTCGCAAAGCGGCTCGCGGAGCTGATGTGCGCAACGGCAAACCTGAAGATCGCTTTGCGCGCTGCTCATACCGGGCGGGGCGACGGCTTTTTACAGGAAGCTTTGTGCGAATGTGAAACGCTTCGGAAATCCGCGCTCATTGCAGCCGCCGGACGCGGTGTGCAGGAGCTGACGCAGTATCTTTCGGAAACCGCTTATGCGGACTGCGTGCAGGCTTTCTCAAAGAGCTTCGCGGCCTTTGAAAAATGGTGCGACGACCTTCTGATGGAGCAGCTCGACGGAGCCCGGCGGGTGAGCTTTGGGCTCGCACCTTTGGTCGCTTATTATGTGGCGCGGGATAGCGAGATTAAAAATATCCGCATCCTGCTCTCCTGCAAGCGGCTGGGGCTCCCAGCGGAACAGATCCGGGAAAGGATGCGTGAAGCGTATGTATAAGATTGCGGTCATGGGCGATCGAGACAGTGTGTCCGGCTTTGCATCCCTCGGGCTGGAGATTTTTCCACAGGAGGATGCAAAGCTGGCTGCTGCAACGCTGAAAAAGATGATTTCCGGCGGCTACGCTGTTATTTTCATGACGGAAAAGCTGGCGGCTGAGCTGGAGGCGGAAATTGATCAATACCGGCATATGCCCGTGCCGGCCATCATCCCGATCCCGGGTGTGACGGGCAATACAGGGCTGGGGCTGAGAAGCGTGAGCAAGAGCGTGGAAAAAGCGGTCGGCTCGGATATTATCGGATAATGAAGAAATGAGGTGATTCACCATGAGCACAGGGTCTGTTGTCAAGGTGGCCGGGCCGCTTGTCGTCGCGCAGGGAATGCGGGACGCGAATATGTTCGACGTGGTGCGGGTAAGCGACCAGCGCCTGATTGGTGAAATAATCGAGATGCACGGGGATCGTGCATCGATTCAGGTTTATGAAGAGACGTCGGGCCTCGGCACCGGCGCGCCGGTGGAATCTACGGGCGAGCCGATGAGCGTTGAGCTCGGGCCAGGGCTTATCGGCAGCATCTTCGACGGCATCCAGCGCCCGCTGGACGATATCATGAAGGTTGCGGGCAACAATCTTTCCCGCGGCGTGGAGGTGCCCTCCCTTAAACGGGACCGGAAATGGAAGTTTGAGCCGTGCGTCAAGGCGGGGGATCACGTGAAATCCTGCGATATCATCGGCACGGTGCAGGAGACGGACGTCGTTGTCCACAAGATCATGGTGCCCAATGGGATTGAGGGCGAAATTCTCTCCATCCAGGCGGGCGAATTCACTGTGACGGATACGGTATGCACAGTCAAGACGGCGCAGGGCGAGAAGGCGCTCACCCTCATGCAGCGCTGGCCGGTGCGCCGCGGAAGGCCATATGGGCGCAAGCTCTCCCCGGACGAACCACTCATCACCGGGCAGCGCGTGATTGACTGCCTGTTCCCCCTGGCAAAGGGCGGCGTGGCGGCGATTCCGGGCCCGTTCGGCAGCGGCAAAACGGTCACGCAGCACCAGCTTGCCAAATGGGCGGAAGCCGATATCGTGGTCTATATCGGCTGCGGCGAGCGCGGCAATGAGATGACGGACGTGCTCAATGAATTCCCGGAGCTGATCGACCCGCACACGGGTAAATCCTTGATGGAGCGCACCGTCCTGATCGCCAATACGTCCGATATGCCGGTGGCAGCGCGCGAAGCGTCCATCTATACCGGCATCACAATGGCGGAGTATTTCCGCGATATGGGCTATTCCGTGGCGCTGATGGCGGACTCCACCTCCCGCTGGGCGGAGGCGCTGCGCGAGATGAGCGGTCGGCTCGAGGAGATGCCCGGCGAGGAGGGCTATCCCGCCTATCTCGGCAGCAGGCTCGCGCAGTTCTACGAGCGCGCGGGGCGCGTGATCTCATTGGGGACACAAGGCCGCGAGGGCGCACTGTCCGTCATCGGTGCGGTATCTCCGCCCGGCGGCGATATTTCAGAGCCCGTCTCGCAGGCGACGCTTCGCATCGTCAAGGTTTTCTGGGGATTGGATGCAAACCTTGCGTATAAGCGCCATTTCCCGGCGATCAACTGGTTGACGAGCTATTCCCTTTATACAGATTTGCTCAGCGGCTGGTTCCATCAGCATGTCGACGCCGATTGGATGCCGCTGCGCGGGCGGATGCTGCATATTTTGCAGGAGGAAGCGGAGCTCGACGAGATTGTAAAGCTCGTCGGCATGGATGCGCTCTCCCCCAGCGATCGGCTGAAAATGGAGACGGCACGCTCCATCCGTGAAGATTTCCTGCATCAGCTCGCCTTCCACGAGGTCGACACCTATACGAGCTTAGAGAAGCAGCTTCTGATGATGCGGCTGATCCTCAATTTCTACGATTTGGCGAATGAAACGCTTGGGCAGGGTGGAGATATCGAGAAAATCGTCACGCTTCCGGTGCGCGAGGAAATCGGTCGGTTTAAATATATCCCGGAGGAAAAGATCGGGGAAGCGTTCGACCGCATCAGCGCCGATCTCGTCAACCAGATGAAAGAAACCATAGGGGAGGCGCAGTGAGATGCCAGTTGAATACAGAACCATTGAAGAAGTCGCCGGCCCCCTGATGCTGGTGCGCGACGTGCAGAACGTCACCTATAACGAATTGGGCGAAATCGAGCTGGAAAGCGGCGAAAAGCGCCGCTGCCGTGTGCTGGAGGTTGACGGGCCGAATGCGCTCGTCCAGCTGTTTGAGAGCTCCACGGGCATCAACCTCTCCAACAGCAAGGTGCGCTTCCTCGGCCGCCAGATGGAGCTTGGCGTATCCGAGGATATGCTCGGGCGCGTGTTCGACGGCCTCGGCCGCCCGATTGACGGCGGTCCGGAGATTATCCCAGACAAACGCATGGACGTCAATGGCCTGCCGATCAATCCCGTGGCGCGCAGCTATCCGCAGGAATTTATCCAGACGGGCGTTTCCGCCATCGACGGCCTGAATACGCTCGTGCGCGGGCAGAAGCTGCCGATCTTCTCCGCGAGCGGCCTGCCGCATGCCAATCTCGCCGCCCAGATCGCACGGCAGGCAAAGGTACGCGGGACGGATGAACCCTTCGCTGTGGTATTTGCTGCGATGGGCATCACGTTTGAGGAGTCGAATTTCTTCATCAATTCCTTCCGTGAGACCGGCGCGCTCGAACGGACCGTGCTCTTTGTAAACCTTGCGAACGACCCCGCAATCGAGCGAATCTCTACGCCGAAGATGGCGTTGACCGCTGCGGAATACCTGGCGTTTGAAAAGAATATGCATGTGCTCGTGATCCTGACGGACATCACGAACTATGCCGACGCCCTGCGCGAGGTTTCCGCCGCGCGCAAGGAGGTGCCCGGCAGGCGCGGCTACCCCGGCTATATGTACACGGACCTCGCCTCCATCTATGAGCGCGCGGGCCGCCAGCAGGGGAAGGACGGCAGCATCACGATGATTCCGATCCTCTCCATGCCGGAGGATGACAAGACCCACCCGATCCCTGACCTGACGGGCTATATCACGGAGGGGCAGATTATCCTCAGCCGTGAGCTGTACCGCAAGGGCGTCACGCCGCCCATCGATGTGCTGCCGTCGCTCTCCCGCCTGAAGGATAAGGGCATCGGCCGCGGTAAAACGCGCGAGGACCATTCAGATACCATGAACCAGCTCTTCTCCGCTTACGCGCGCGGCAAGGAGGCCAAGGAGCTCATGGTCATCCTCGGCGAAGCGGCGCTGACCGATATTGACAAGCTCTATGCGAAGTTCGCGGACGCGTTCGAAAAGGAATATGTCTCTCAGGGGTACGATACGAACCGTTCCATTGAGGAGACGCTCGACATCGGCTGGAAGCTTTTACGCATTCTGCCGAGGAGTGAATTAAAGCGTATCCGCGACGAATATCTCGACCAATATTACGACAGCAGTAAGGGGTGAGGCTTTGTGGCGATACTCAATGTGAACCCCACCCGCATGGAACTGAGCAACTTAAAGCGTAAGCTTGCCACCGCGCGCAAAGGCCACAAGCTCTTAAAGGATAAGCGCGACGAGCTGATGCGTCAGTTCCTCGATCTCGTGCGGGAGAATAAGCAATTGCGCCGTGAGGTGGAGGCGGGCATCGAAGAGGCCAACCGCCATATGGCGGTGGCGCGCAGCGTGATGCAGGATGAGGTGCTTTCCGTCGCCCTGATGATCCCGAAGCAGGAGATGCATCTGGAGATCGAGGAGAAGGATATCATGAGCGTGCGTATCCCGGTCTACCATACGCAGATGAAAACGGCGGATAAAAACGATATCTTTCCCTATGGATACGCCTTCACCTCCGGCGATCTCGACGACGCGGTGCGCGCCCTGTCAGACATCATGCCGAAGCTGCTGCGATTGGCGGAGGTCGAGAAATCCTGCCAGCTCATGGCGGAGGAGATCGAGAAGACTAGGCGGCGCGTCAACGCCCTGGAACACGTGATGATTCCTCAGTACGAGGAGACGATCAAATTCATCACGATGAAGCTCGATGAAAATGAGCGCAGCACGACGACGCGGCTGATGAAGGTCAAGGATATGATGCTCGAACAGGCACATCACTATAAAGATCCGCGCGACGCGATGTGAACAAAATCGGATGATGAAAGGCCCGGCACGTTTCTAAAACGCGCCGGGCCGGATATTTGTATGGCGAATCACGAAGCGGAGGCCTATGCCTGTAACTCTGGGACTTGGCAGCCTAACAGAAAAAGAAGTTGGCTTTCGGGGAAAAGAAAGCCCCCTCGATTCGGTCCATACCGTTCAAAAATGCAGATCAATCTTGCTTCTATGGCGTGAGAGGCCAGCCATTCTCACTTCACAAATAGGACCTGGTTCGTCTATATCTCCCATTTGTTGAATCGGACTGTCTTACAACAGCGAAGATGGACGGACAAGCTTCCCTCCGCCTCCATACGACATATTCTGTGATATGGAGATTGGAGGTGATGAATATGATCATGCAGGCTCTCGTGATCAGCGTACAGAGGGATCGCCTGCTTGTGCTGGATTTTGCGACCCGGCGGCGGGTTATCGTCATTACGCCCGACGCACGCCGGTTCCGTCAAGGCAATATCATCCGAATCAGATATAATGGTGTAATGACCAACAGTATCCCGCCGCAGATATCTGCGCTCAACATTTTTGCTCTCCCAGGAGGCGGCCCTTGGTGCAATCGGTGTTGACGGCGCGTTTGCAACAATCCTGCCTGTCCATTTGGGCAGGCATTACATAAATAGCTTCGAAAAACTTCCTGGCCTTATACGCAGTCTTCCAGCGCGATCCATTCTTTATCGAAGCGTGGACGGTTGACATTTGCATGCGAATTCGGTAGAATGTTGATGTAAAAAATATCCATCTATTACATGCGGGTTTCTGATTGCGGCGCAGCTTTTTAAAAGAAAGCTGTTGTAAGCAAAGTAGCTCCGCTTTTCTTGCGGTTCCCCCTTGCATTTTCTCTACAAACCTTCTATAATAACAAGAAGGACGAACAAATGTGCGAATTGCAATCGGAGGGATTCTTTACTATGGCAGATAAACAAAAAGCGCTGGATACTGCGCTCGCGCAGATTGAAAAGCAATACGGCAAGGGCGCCATTATGCGTCTGGGGCAAAATAACGGCATGAACGTCGCGTCGATCCCGACAGGATCGATCTCCCTTGACGTTGCCACTGGCATCGGCGGCCTACCGCGCGGCCGCATCATTGAGATTTACGGCCCGGAATCCTCCGGTAAAACAACGCTGGCCCTGCATGTGATCGCTCAGGCACAGAAGGCCGGGGGCGAGGCTGCGTTTATCGACGCGGAGCACGCACTCGACCCCATTTACGCGGAAAATCTCGGTGTGGATGTGGATTCCCTGCTCGTTTCCCAGCCGGACAACGGCGAGCAAGCGCTCGAAATCACGGAAGCGCTCGTGCGCTCCGGCGCGATTGACGTGGTTGTCGTCGACTCCGTGGCGGCTCTGGTGCCGCGCGCCGAAATCGAGGGCGAGATGGGCGATTCACACGTTGGCCTGCATGCGCGGCTCATGTCGCAGGCGCTGCGTAAGCTCGCAGGTTCCATCTCCAAATCGAACTGTATTCTGATCTTTATCAATCAGCTGCGTGAGAAGGTCGGCGTGGTCTACGGCAACCCCGAGGTCACGACTGGCGGCCGCGCGCTGAAATTCTATGCCTCCATGCGCATCGATGTGCGCCGTATCGAGCAGCTCAAGGCCGCAGGCAATGAGTTCGTCGGCTCCCGCACGCGCGCGAAGATCGTCAAGAACAAGGTCGCTCCGCCCTTCAAGGAGGCGGAATTCGATATCATGTACGGCCGCGGCATCTCTCGCGAGGGCGAGCTGCTTGATATCGGCGTCAAGCTTGATATCATCCAGAAGAGCGGCGCGTGGTTCTCCTATGGCGAAAGCCGCTTGGGGCAGGGCCGCGACAATGTTAAGGACCTATTCCGCACGAATACCGAGCTGGCGGACGAGATTGAGGCGAAGATTCGCGCGAATCTCGGCAAGCTGACCAACGACCGCCGCGCCGCGCCCGCAGCAGGCGCGAAGCCGGAGGAGGTTGCTCCCGCCCCCGTCAATCCGAAGGCTGCTCCGGCCAAGGCGGCCCCGGCGGCAAAGCCAACCACCCGTGCAGCGGCGCGCGCAAAGCTCGATATCGCCGTAGATGACGACGAAGCATGATCCTGACGGCACAACAGGGGAAGGGGCAAAAAATCCATATTCTGCTCGATGGCGAATACCGCCTGACCACGAACCGGGAATTCTTTTTGACCTGCGGGCTTTTCTCTGGCATGGAGATCGACGAGGCATCGTTTGCCCAATTTGCCGCGCAGGTGGAGGAAAACAAAGCGAAGCAGAAAGCCCTGCGGCTTCTGGAGCTGCGGGATCACTGCGAGCGGGAGCTGGCGGAGAAGCTTGCGCGTGGCGGCTTTGATCGGGAGACTGCACAATCCGCCGCCGCCCGCATGGTGGAGCTCGGCCTTGTCAACGACGAAAATTATGCGCATAATCTGGCGGGCGAGCTGTTTCGCCGCAAGGGTTACAGCCCTGCGCGCATCGAGCAGGAGCTTTTGTCGCGCGGCGTTGCCCGCGACACGGCATATGAGGCGGCCCATAGCGTGGACGGGGATCCGCTTGAGCGGCTGTCCATGCTTCTGGAGACCAAATACAGCGGCGTATACAGGCACACGGAAAAGGATCGCCGGCGAGTCGTAAACGCCCTCCAGCGGCTGGGATATTCCTTTCCAGATATCCGCCGGGCGATGGAGGAGCGCGGCATGTGGCAGGTGGAAACAGAAGCGTGAGAAGCGGATTTTCACGCAGCATGCTTTATACCGATGTTTTCGTTTCTATGTGTATGATCGGGAAGAAATGCGTGAACAAATGTGTCTCCCTGTTTTTTAAGATTCTTCTGCGGGATGGTTTCAGTAGAATGTTAAATAAAGGATGAATCTTCATGATGCTCGAACAATCTTTAAGCGGCGCGCATGGCGTCTGGCAGTTCCGCGAGGTGGGGGAGGGAGAGTGGCTTCCCGCTGAGGTGCCGGGCTGTAATTACAACGATCTTTTGGTGCTCGGCAAAATCCCCGATCCGTTTATCGGGCTAAATGAGGAAAAGAGCAAGTGGGTTGGCGAGAAGGACTGGGAGTACCGCCGCTTTTTCTCTGTAGAAAAAACGCTGCTCAAAATGGACGAGATCTATCTCCACTGCGAGATGCTCGACACGCTCTGTAAGGTTTATGTAAACGATACCCTTGTGGGCGAGGGGAAGAATATGCATCTGGTCTATGACTTCCCCGTGAAGAAGCTGCTGCGCGAGGGCGAAAACGAGCTGCGTATCGTCTTTTTCTCTCCGATCCAGTTTGTACGCCATGCGTGTGAAACGGATCCTACCCCCGGAAATTCGCAGAGCATCACCGGCATGACGCATATCCGCAAGGCGCAGTGCCATTTCGGCTGGGATTGGGGCCCCACTATTCCGATCAGCGGCATCACGCGCGATATCTCCCTGCGCGGCTATGAGACGGCCCGTATTCTGGAGACGCGCATCCTCCAGAAGCATCACGACGGCGTGGTGGACGTGACCATCCGGACATGCGCAAGGCTGCTTACTGGTTCGTCAGACAAAAAGCTTTTGTTTGTTTTCACCCTGCTTTCCCCCTCCGGGGAGGTGCTCGGCCGCAGGGCGGTAGAGGGCCTGGAGGCAGAATGCTCCTTTACCATAGAAAATCCGCAGCTCTGGTGGACCAACGACCTCTCCGACGAAGAAATCCAGCCGCTCTATACCGTGAAGGCGGAGCTTTGCGAGGGAGAGAAGGCACTTGATGCCGTCTCCAAGCGAATCGGCCTTCGTACCATCGTCCTCAATCAGGAGAAGGATCAGTGGGGGTATAATTTCCAGTTTATATTAAACGGCGTGCCGTTGTTTGCCAAGGGCGGCGATTATATCCCAATGGACTCGTTGATCACCCGCGCGGGCGATGACAAAAAGCGCGCACTGCTCCAGGACTGCCGGCATGCGCATATGAACTGCATCCGCATCTGGGGCGGCGGCTATTATGAATCGGACGCCTTTTATGATCTCTGCGACGAATATGGCATCCTTGTCTGGCAGGACTTTATGTTCGCCTGCGCGCCATATCCGTTTTATGACGATGAATTCCTGGAAAACGTAAAAGCGGAGATCGTTTGCAATGTGCGCCGCCTACGTGACCATGCGTGCCTCGCGCTATGGTGCGGCAACAATGAGATCGAGGATATGTCCATGGGCTGGAAGACCTACCGCAAGCTTACCCAGTGGACGGAAATCTTCTTTTATCAGATTCTACCACAATTTGTAAGGACACTGGATCATCAGACCGCCTTCATCGCCGGCTCTCCTTGCGGCACAGGCTATATGAAGGATATCCACAGTGACAACGTGGGGGATACGCACCTCTGGCAAGTATGGCACGGCTTGCAGCCGCTGAATTTCTACCGCCGCCATCTGACGCGCTTTTGCAGCGAATTTGGCCTCGAATCCATGCCGAGCATCACCACGGTCAATTACTTTGCAAAGCCAGAAGAGCAGGCGCTCACCAGCCCGGTCTTCAACGCGCACCAGAAGAGCCCGAGCGGCAACCGAAAGATGATCTATTATATCGCTTCGCAGTACCTGCTGCCTGATCGGTTTGACGACCTGTTGTACTTAACACAGATGATCCAGCTCGAGGGAGTGCGCGATGCGACCGAGCATTGGCGGCGCAACCGCGGGCGCTGCAACGGCTCGCTCTATTGGCAGTTAAACGACTGCTGGCCCGTATGCTCTTGGGCGGGCATCGACTATTTCGGCCGCTTCAAGGCGCTGCACTATGGCGCGCGACGCTTCAATACGCCGGTCATGGTGTCGATTGAGGACACGAAGGACGAATTGAAGCTCTTTGTCATTAATGACAAGTTCGATTCCTTTACAGGATCGCTTTCCTGTAAAGGGATCCGCTTTGACGGTACGCCTGTTTACGAGCAGCATTTTACCGTATCCGTCCCAGCGACGGATGTTGCCCGCGTGGTGCGCATGGAATGTAAGGCGATTCTCAGGGGCACGCCCCGCAGTGAATGCGTGTTCGTTGCGCAGCTCAATGCAGCCGATGGTACGCCCATCTCCCGCAAGACGGTGCTTTTTGAGAAGGAGCGCGACTGCCGCCTGCCGGACTGCAAATACGATTTCGACGTGAGCGTGGAAGGCGGGCAGGCGAGCGTAACCGTCTCATCCGATACGTTTGCGCGCAGCCTGTTTGTTGACAGCCCGCTGTTTACCGGCAATCTGACGGATAATTTTTTTGACCTGCTGCCGGGTGAGCGGGTAACGCTTGTCGGCCCTGTGCAGGAGGGGACGACGGCAGATGCGTTGCGTGAAAGTCTTTTGCTGCGCAGTGTAGGCAATATTACAGAGGTTCAGCCAAGATGGAAGGGGTTGCTCCAGGCGCTTGGCGTGAAGTTGATCCCGGCTAATTTTGTCAATTGGATTTACCGCGCGATAACGGGCTAAAATTTTATAGATTTTTGGAAGCCGCGCACGTTGCGCGGCTTCCGCTTGTATAAAAAGGGATATCGTTTTGTCAAAATGTAACCATTTTATAACATTTATGCATTATGCTTGCCGTTTTGATTACCCTGACAACGGAAGAAAAAGTTGGAACGCGCTCAGGCCGCGCGGGCCCTTCCTTTTCCGTTCGGCCGGAAAAGGA
>OKRX01001582.1_pt1 | contig 16457 bp, 13 predicted proteins | sample 1601241 | NCBI WGS metagenome assembly OKRX01 (sample SAMEA3541500, study PRJEB24748) | human gut metagenome | biome: human gut; feature: human-associated habitat; material: faeces | place: China | collected 2012
TTTAAGAATACATTAAGTTGGTCGATCTGTACAGTAGTGTTTAATGGGCAAGAATATTTTTCAGGTTCTGCTCAGCTTTTAGAAATTCCAAGAGGAACAGAGTTAAAATTAAGAAATCTTGCAACCAGTACATTGGGCAAAGTAGATTTTCAATGGTATGATTCACATAAAAATCCAGTTCCAGATGAGCAAGGAGGAAAAACCTCAACAATAACTATAAAGAAATCTACACAGGGAGAAGAAACCTATTATTGTAAGGTGACAGATGGAAATATAGAAAAGGAAAGTGAAATAACATTAGGGGCAGAAGATACGTTAGATTTTTCCACAAAAATAAATGGAAAATATAACAATTCAAGTGACGAAGAACCTTTTACAATGAAAAAAGGCGAGAAAGCAACGTTATCAGTTGTGGATGTAAAAACAACTTATGATAATGCAAAGATTACCTATCAGTGGTATGAAGGAAGCGAAGATCTTTTAGAAGGTGAAAATGGTCCAAATTTAACTGTAACCAAAAAAGCTGGATACGAAGAATATACATGTAAGGTTTCCGATGGAAATGTGACTCATCAAACTTATTTTGTATTAGACATTGAGAGTGGTTTGGAATGGACAAGTTATATTAATGGAAAGCAGGCAGAACGAGATGAGGATGGTCTTTTAGATGCGAGTATAGAAGCTGAAACCGGAGATAAGGTATTAATGGAGGTAAAGGCAGAAAGTTCTTATGAAGACAGTACACTATCTTATCAGTGGTATAAGGATGATGAAAAAATAAAAGGGGCTACACAATCTTCATATACAGCAACAAAACAGGCAGCAACAGAGTATTATGCAGAAGAAGGAGTAAATGATGAAAATTATTATTGTAAGATTTCTGATGGATATACAAGTGATACCTGTTATTTCACTCTAAGAACCAAAAAAACACTAAGCATAAAAGCATTTATTAATGGAGCAAATACCTCAAAGTTAGAAACAGCAGCGGCTGGGGAAAAATATGTATTGAAGGCAGATTCATCAAGTACGCACAAAAATTCTAATATTACATGCAAATGGTATCAGGAAGGTGAAGAAGGATGGAACAGAGTTCGTGATGAATCAGGAAATATGGTGACAACTCCGGAACTGGCCATTACGAAGAATGGAACAAAAAGAGAAGACTGGAAAGTGGAGGTAACTGATGGAAATGATATTGAACAAATGACTTTTTCATTAGCGGATACAGAACATTGTGAACATAAATGGTCGATTGATGATATTGAAGATGCAACCTGTACAAAAGATGGAAAGAAAATGTATTCATGCGAATACTGTTATAAACAAAAGACAGAAAAAATACCTGCACTTGGACACGAATGGGATGAAGGAACTGTAACCAAGCAGCCAAGTGTCACAGAAGAAGGAATCCGCACATACAAATGTAAGCGTAGCGGCTGCAAAGAAACAATGACAGAGAAAATCGCTAAACTTCCAAAACCAGAGCAGCCTTCCACAGAGAAACCAGGAACAGGAGAAACAAAACCATCTGGAGATAATAAAACGCCAGTAACATCAGATAATAATGCAGGAACAGCAAAACAGACATTGAAGCCAGGAACAAAAATTGTTGATAAGAAAACAAAGGCAGCATACAAAGTAATGGCTGACAATACAGTACAATATACAAAAGTAACATCAAAGAAAGCCAAGACCGTAAAAGTACCATCAACAATTACTGTAAACGGAGTGAAATGTCAGGTAACATCCATTGCACCAAAAGCAATGAAGGGTAATAAGAAACTGAAAAAAGTGATGATTCCATCCAGTATCCGAACCATCGGTACACAGGCATTTGCCGGATGTAAAAACCTGAAAAATATCACCATTCAGACTCCATACCTGACAAAGAAATCTGTTGGAGCAAAAGCCTTCAAAGGAATCTCTGATAAAGCAGTAATCAAAGTGCCGAAAAAGCAGCTTAAAGCATATCAGAAGCTTCTGAAAACAAAAGGAGTAAGCAAAAAGGTAAAGATTAAAAAGTAAACTCTCACTTGGACTATTATCGCAATTCTAAAACAAAATATCCTGGGAATAAAAATAGAGAGGAAAAAAGGAGAAAAAGCATATGAAAAAAATTACGAAGAAACGAAAATTACATCGCTTAATATCATGGCTTCTGGCAATCGCAATGTTATCAGGATACGTCCCACAGGGAGCCAGCCTGAAGGGGCTGAACCTATTTAAAAATATGGGAAAAGTTCAGGCTGCAGCCACACTCCAGAATCCAACCATTACAGAAGACTTTTCCATGGATGCAGGGCAGAGAGTAACGTGGGATTGTGTATGGTTCGGAAGCTATCCGCAGAGTGAAGTGACGGAGAAAGATGGAGATATCTATAATGCGTTGAAAAATGCAACGGGCTGGGATAGTAATAATGATATTAAGATTGGTAACACAAAGTACAGACGGTTGAAGGGAGAAGATGCAACATGTTATGGTAGTTTGTCTGGAGATTATAATTGGAATAATAACTATACTACCTATCATTACTTTAAATATGAACCAATCAAGTGGCGTGTATTAAGTGTCGATGGGAACGATGCCCTTTTACTTGCAGATGTCGCATTAGATGATCAGAAGTATAATTTAAATTATACTTCTGTAACATGGGCGACCTCCAGTATCAGAAGCTGGCTGAACGGATATGGAGCCTCAGTAAATGAGCCAAAGACAGATTACAGCTATAAAAACTTTCTCAATGCAGCCTTTTCTTCAGAAGAGAAAAATACAATTAAGACAACAAATATAATCAATGATGATAATATTCGTTATGGCACTGCCGGAGGAAATACTACTTCAGATAAAGTATTTCTTCTATCAGAATCAGAAGTGTATCATACAGATACAGCCGCAAAATATGGTTTTACCAAAAATTATTACATATATGACGAAGCCAGACGAAGCCGCTGCAGTACGTATGCCCATGCAATGGGAACCGGTAGATTTGATCCCACAAGTGAATCACATAAAAAATATGATGGAAATATATGGTGGTGGCTCCGCTCGCCGGGTGATGATAGTTATGATGCGGCCGAGGTGAATGAGTATGGCTGGGTCATTAGGGATGGTTATGGTGTCCACGATGGTTATGCCAGTGTGCGTCCCGCTTTGCATTTGAATCTCTCATCCTCTAATCTCTACTCCTACGCCGGAACCGTCTCCTCCGCCGACATGGCAGAGAAAACCTACATCGAATCCTACCACACAGGCGCCTACAACGTCTCCACAGACACCTCCGGCAACCTGTACGCAATGATTGACGGAGAAAAATATGCATATTCCGATGAATTTGATTCCGGGGATATTGGAACGAGACTTCCAGAGCTTGATAACAAGAATGTTGTATATGAACTGCATGATGAAAAGATTGCCGCTGTGTACACAATGGACGAAGTGTTAGATGCCAAGATAGATGTGGCGTTTAGCACAAAAGACGGCATCACCTACCGGAAAGGTAAGTTTAACCCAAAGAAAACGGATATGATCGTGCAGCCAACCGTAATTTTGAATAACAAGTTCAGAGAAAAGGGCTTATATAAGCTTTTAAATGATACAGAAAGAAGCAGGCTGTGGCTTACTTTGAAGAAGTTAACGGTATATCCGCTAAAAGGTGGTCAGGTGGATTTCGGTTCTTCCGGCTGGGGATTATGGAAAGATGAGCAGACGCATGTAGAAGTTACTCCGAATGAGAAAATCAATCTGAACGAAACAAAAGAATATAAATATACATTGAATTTCCATAAAGGGAACATACCGGATGAGATGAGCTATGATATCGCATTTGATTCGACAGCGTATTTTGAGGGCAGCGTTATTGCAGTCGGAGAAGATACGGTAACGATTGGAAATCTGGATTATCAGGAAGGAAAAACCGCGAATAAAAAGGCAAATTCGGATTCTGCTAAAAATATTGCAGATGCCGCAAGTGTGCTGAAAAATATTTCTCTGACGTTGCAGTTTGATCAGGATTTGTTCACTGGCGATCAGATAAATCAGATGAAAGATTATGTAAATGTATGGCTGGCAGATTTGATTTTGGCCAGATGTGTGGATAGAAGTGATCTGAAATCAAAGATAGAAGATAAAGTAATGAGCGCGTGGCTTCAGAAGATGGGCTATAATCTTGCGGATGTATCCAATGTTACGTTAAAGCCAACAATGATACAAGCAGTAAATTATCTCAGCATGGAGACAAAGAACGGGAAGCCGATCGTTATTGAATTTCAGATAAATATGTCTGGATTTAAATTTGGGGATGCCAACGGCTTACCGACAATGGCATATGGTTCTGGTACGGCAACTGCTTATGATATGAATGGAAATGCGCTGGATACGGCAACAATCTTACCGGCATATGCGGATGTATGTGCATTTACACAGCAGTTACAGCAGGTGGCATCAGATACAATTCTGGACGGTTCGAAAAGTATGTTGAGTATTTTTAAAGTAAGTGCCGAGGCAACAGCAGAAGCGTTATCGACAGAATTAATCAGTAAAGTAGTAAATGGAAAATACGGTAAGAAAGTATTTAAAAAGGTCAATGCATCGGTAGTGCAAAAAGCATTAGGAAAGCTGATTGAAGAGGGCGAAAAATATACCAGTAAAAAGATACTGAAGTTAGTAACAAACCCTCCAAAAGATTCCACCTGGCTTGGCATACGATGTCCTGTTGACGTAAAAGTTTATGACAGAGACGGCAGGCTTTGCGGAGTAATCAAGGATAATAAAGTAGATCCTTCTTATAATGACATTTACATGAATGTGGCAGGAACACAGAAAAATGTGTATCTCGTAGGAAATGATTATACCATTGAACTGACCGGTACAGATCAGGGAACAATGGATTACATTGTAACCGAATTTGATGAGGATGGAAATCAGACAAGACAGATTGCCTACGAAAAGGTAAATCTGACAAATGGCTGTAAATATAATGCCTATGTTCCGGAAGCAGGCAACGCAGACAGCGTATTATTTAATCTGATAAATGAAAAGAATGTTATGATTGAACCAACAAGAGGGGAAGATAAAGAAGCAGATTTTTCTATAAAAGTAACAGAGAATAATCAAAATTCTCAAACACCTCAAACTTCCCAAAACTCTGCTGCAAAACAGATAAAAGTAAACAAAATAAAATTACAAGGTTTATCAAACAAAATTGCTGCCGGCAAAAAACTAAAACTTACGGTAGCCATTCTCCCGGAAACCGCAACAAACAAAAAGATCCTTTGGAAGTCCAGCAATCCAAAAGCTGTCACAGTAACCCAAACCGGAGTTGTCACACTGAAAAAGAAGAGCGGCGGCAAAAAGGCAGTAATCACTGCAGTCGCAGCCGATGGCAGCGGAGCGAAAGCTTCCTGGAAAGTTACTTCCATGAAAGGTATCGTCAAAAAAGTAAAACTAACAGGAAATAAACCGGTAAAAGCAGGAAAGTCTGTCAAGTTAAAGGCAAAGGTAAAAGCCACGAAGAAAGCCAATAAAAAACTTCTCTGGACATCCTCAAACACAAAATATGCAACAGTAAATGCCAAAGGTGTAGTAAACACAAAAAAAGCAGGAAAACGCAAAAAAGTAAAAATTACAGCGATGGCAACAGATGGAAGCGGAAAGAAAGCAACAGTAACAATAAAAATTAAATAAGAATCTTATTAATTTCCCGAAAAGCCATAACCATCTGGAGAATCCCCCTTCACACCAAACTGTAGATTTAGAATAGCCAGAAAAAAGAAAAAATAATACATCCCAGATGCGGCTTGGGAGCGTGTTTAAGATGCGGATGAGCATCTTAAACACAGCGACTACAGAGCATCTGGGATGTATTCTTTTTTTCTTTTTTCGTCTACTACCAAATCTACAAATCAGAATTCCGTTTCCATCCATTTTTTAGCTTCTTCGTCCATCGGTACAAGCTCTTTATCATTAATCGATGGTTCTTTTACAAAGATCATCTTTGTTCCAGCTTCGGATTTCTGAACATAAGTTGTTCCTGGAAAGGTCGCAAAAAAATCTCCCGCATGATACTCATATATTTCTCTTGTGTCAAGGTCCATATACTGTGTTCTACCGGAAATAACATAAGCATATTCTTTTGCCACAGAATGACGATGAGCCGGCTCACCAGTGAATTTATCATAAGCAGTTAATCCCATTTCCGCATTGTCTGACTTAACAAAAGGGATATGTTGTGGTTTCTTTAAGTTTCCAACGAAATACTGTCTTCTCTCATCTTCAAAGGCTTTCTCTATATCCTTTGATTTTATTTCCATAAAACGACTCATCTTCTTCCTCCGTAACCATATACTTTTTATTTATTATACTTTGCTGCTTCCTCTTCAATCATGTTTACACGTCTCTCGTGACGGCCGCTTCCGATATATTTTGCATCAAGCCATGCATCTACGATTGCTTTAGCCATCTCACTTCCAACAATTCTTGCACCAAATGCAATAATATTTGCATTATTATGTTCTTTTGTTAATCTTGCGGATACCGGCTCGCTTACAACGGCTGCACGAACACCTTTTACTTTATTAGCTGCAATAGATATACCAATTCCTGTTCCACAGATTAAAACACCGGCATCTACCTCTCCACTTGCAACTGCATGTCCTACTTTTGCTCCATAGATTGGATAGTCGCAGCTTTCGGAAGAATCTGTTCCATAATTTACCACTTTATAACCTTTTTCCTCAAGGTATGCCTTGATCTCATTCTTAAGATCTACTGCTGCGTGGTCATTACCAATTCCGATTACTTTTACTTCTGACATAATTAATCCTCCATTATTACACTTATGTACTCTCGGAAATAAATCTAATATACCCGCGAAGCATACCAGTAGCGTATCCTCCGCGGGCTTATTAGTTATTTACAATATTAATATAATACTATTTTTTGTTGTTGTGGTCTACTGTTTTATGTACGATTTCTTTCATCTGTGGCCATGTTTCCATATATCTTTCCATATAGAACTGATATTCTTTATGTGCTTCCATATTAGGAATGTACTCTTTATCCACACGAATCATACTGTCTGCTGCTTCCCAGAAGTTAGGATAGATTCCAACACCAACAGCTGCGATGATACAGTCACCAAGACATCCTGCACTCTGGCTCTCTACTGTTGTATACATTGGTACTCCGATAATATCGGCATGCATCTGCATCCAGAAGTCAGACTGTGCTAAACCACCACATGCGTAAATTTCTTTTACATCATATCCAGCCTTTTTCATGCTGACGATACAATGGTTTGCACCATAAGCAACACCTTCATATACCGCTCTTGCAAGATGAGCCGGTGTTGTACCGATAGATAATCCCCAGAACATTCCTCTTGCTTTTGAGTCTGCATAAGGAGCTCTGTTACCCTGGAAGTAGTCCATCATAACGAGACCGTCACATCCGATCGGAACAGCAGATGCTTTTTCTGTGATGAGATCATAGATATTCATGTTACGGTTTACAGCTTCCTGCATCCATGCTGCCGGAAGAAGGTTATTCTTGAACCATGTCAGAATAGAACCTGCTGCTGTCTGTCCACCTTCTAACAGGCTAGTTCCGTCATACATACAGTTTGGATATGTTCCATTTACACCGTCTACGTGGAATTCTTCTTCGGAAAGACCTAACAGACAGGTAGATGTTCCACCAATTAATGTCATACCGTTTGGTCTTACACCACCAACACCAAACATACATGCATTACAGTCTGCTGTACCTTCTACTACAACTGTCTTTTTGCTAAGACCAAAGATTTCTGCAGCTTCTGCACTGATATTACCAACTACTTCTCCTACCTTTAATACTGGTTCTGGGAACTTATCAACAACATCATCAAGTCCTACTGCATTATAGAAGTCTACTGGATATCCGCCATTTTTATCATCATAATTCCAACGGAATGCTGCAACAGACATACTTACTGTTTTTCTTCCTGTAAGCTTCCAGTTCAGCCAGTCTTCAAATTCCATGATCGTCTTAGTTTTTGCCCAGTTTTCAGGCTCGTTCTTCTTAACCCACATACACTTTGGAACCATAGTGTCTGCTCTAAATCCTGGTTTATAGAACTTCGTTGCATCATATTCTTCGCGAATAGTATCGATGAAGGATGCTTCTTCTGTCGCACGAACATCCATCCAGAGAATCGGTGGACGTACAGAAGTATCATTCTCATCTAAGTACACTAATGTGTTTGTTGTAGCATCACAGGTAATCGCTGCGATATTATCTGCTGCGATACCAGCCTTCTTGATACACTCAGGAATTGCTTTCTTTAATGCCTCAAACCATTCGTAGTCGCTCTGCTCTGCCCATCCATTTTTAGGATAAGTTGTTCCATACTCTGCAACAGCGTATGCACGATTCTGTCCTCTAAAATCAAATAACGCTACTCGTACACTACCGGTTCCTGCATCAATACCCATTAAATATTCTGCCATTTTGTAACTCCTTTCATCATTAACGCATACTTTCTATGCTATATTGTTTTACCCAATACCCACTTTTATTTCATATATTCCCAATCAAACGCATGTAAGATCTGATAGATTATTCTTCATTTTCAAAGTCAATGATTCTCTGTACTTTTGCAACAGATCTGCAGTTAGGATCCCATTCTACAGAAAGATATTCTTTAACAAGCTGTTTTGCAAGTTCGATTCCGATAACCTGTGAACCCATAGTAATAATGTTTGCATGATTAGAAAGCTGTGCTCTCTGAGCCTGGTATACATCATGGATACATGCAGCATAAGCTCCTTTTACTTTATTGGCTGCAATAGAAACACCAATACCTGTTCCACAAACGATGATACCTCTGTCATATTCTTTAGCAGCTACAGCTTTTGCTACTTCAATGGCTGTATTCGCATAAATCGGATCATCACTTCCTAAGTCTGCTACTTCATGTCCAAGACTCTTTACATATTCCATTAAGTCTAATTTAAACTGTGTTGCGTTAGGATCACATCCAAATACTACTTTCATTTTTTAATCTCCTTCTTTATTTGAGTGGTAAAAAATCCCTTTTGATTTATACTTTAAAACTACAGATATTTTCTCATTTCATTTAAGGAATCATAGATACAAGTTGGCTCTACGTCAGATTCAGCTACAGTCTGCATATCTGCTTCCCCGGTTAAAACAAGAAATCCTTTCGCTCCGTTATTTACGCCTGTTGCCACATCTGTATATAAGCGATCGCCAACAAAAGCCATCTCTTCTGCCTTATAACCTGTAATCTCTGCAACCATATCTACTGTTTCTTTCCATGGCTTTCCAAGGAAACGAGGCTTCACTCCTGTAGAATCTGTAATAAGACTGCACATTGCTCCACAATCAGGCATAAATCCATACTCTGTCGGGCAGTTCGTATCCATATGTGTTGCAATAAACGGAACACCATTTCTTACGTAGTGACAGATTCGATCTAATTTATGATAAGTTAATGTTGTATCAAAACTCTGTACTGCAACATCTGGATCTTCTTCTACAAGATTAATTCCTTTTTCCTTCCAGTTCTCTTCCAGAACAGGAGTACCATTGAGATAAACTCTTGCTCCCGGATAATTCACCTTCAAAAATTCTGCACAGACATCTCCAGCTGTTACAACTTTGCTTTCCTCTACATCCAGTCCCAGTTTATGAAGCTTTTCAACATAAACTGCAGGGACACGAGAAGCATTGTTCGTAAAGAAAATGAAATCTCTGTCTTCTGATGCATCTACCTCACGAATGAAATCTAATGCACCTTCAATCAGCTGATCACCTAAATATACTGTTCCATCCATATCAAGGACAAATAGTTTCACACCTTTTAATGCGTCTTCCTTTTTCTGCATAAAATATACCTCTTACCTGTTTATGTATTCCTGATCATATCTATCATCGTCGTCAGAAATTCTGAGAATTCCTCAAGAATAGCCCGGCATTCTTTAGCCGTAAATCTCTTCTGTAATCTTATCTGCGATTTCTTCTAAACGTCCATTATCTTTTGCAAACTGCATGATAGAGTAACGAGGACGTACTGTATATCCTTTCAGTAAACTGTTATGGAACAGTTCTTTGCTGATACCAATATCCTTTGGACTTGTTGGTGCTCCACCTTTTGCTAAAAGTGCTTCAATCTCCTCATGAGGCGGACAAAGTGCTCCGGTTCCTTCTGGAAGGATATCTGCTAATTCTTCAAAGAAACGAGCAATGATCGGCGTTGCTACACCAACCTGAATTCCATGATGATTTGGATTTAATCCACGTGCAATGTAATCCATTTCCCAGAAATGAGATAACATATGCTCTGCACCTGATGCTGGACGGGAAATATTAACTAATGCCATCGCAACACCTGTTAAAGTTAATGCTTCTAATAATGCTCCAAGTGACTCAGGATCTCTTTCCTTTAATCCTTCTGCTTTTGCAAAACACTTATCTAATGCTCTGTTAACTAATGTAACACAAGTATCGCAACGATAATCGTTATTGGCCTTAACTGATAAATCCCAATCTGCGATTGCAGTAATCTTACCAACAACATCACCGTAACCTGCCTGAATCAGGTCCTGCGGAGCAGTCTTTAAAATATCGGTATCTCCAACGAGTCCGTATGTAAGATGAGCTACCGGAGAATACTTATATCCCTGTGAGAAAATCGGGGCTCCATCTGCTACATATCCATCCATAGATGGTGCTGTCGCAACAATGATATATGGCAGTCCGGAACGGGAAGTTACGAACTTAACGGAGTCATTAATAACACCAGATCCAACTGCTACCATAAGGCTTGTATCTAAATCCTGTTCCTGTACAATTCTTCCTAAGGTTTTCTCATCTGGAATCAAAATATCATCGCCTGTATCAAATAACAGTTCTTTTACATTAAATCCATTCTCTTTTAGAAGTTCTACAGCTCTTTTACCTGCTACTTTGTAAGTATGATTATCAAATACTACAAGAATCTTACCATCTTTAAATGGTTCTGCCATCTTTGGTAAATCTTCGATTGCTCCTTTACGGATAGACATATCGTGTACGCTAAAATTGTGGTGCTTTCCACAAGAACAGTCAAACTCAGTTTGTGGCATCTCATTAATTGACAGGTTTAGAATTTCATCCATGATATTTACCCCCTTAATCAAAACTATGAACTGGATATATTCTGATGCTGCATCTACTGCATCGGCAGTATTTATTACTGCTGCATCATGATTTATTATTCAGATATCAATGCCTCTGCACATTCAATATCTGTAATCAACGTATTAATATAATGTCCGTTAATCGCTCCTCTGACTGCCCGAAGCTTCTCAACACCTCCGGCAATACCAATAGAACGTGGAACAGAACGAAGCATACTGATATCCATTCCAATAACATTATTATCATCTTTATACGGAGCAGTATCTCCGTAAATATCATAAAACTGCATACATAGCTCTCCGGCTACCTTACGGTCAATAAGAGATTCTATCTCATTCTCCTTAAAATATCCCGTTGCCATGATCGCTGACTTCTCATTCGGATATCCGATACCAACTACTGCAATATCTAATTTCTGTGTCAGATAAATCGCCGGTAATAAACTATCTTCTTTCAAAAGCTCATCTCGGATATTCCTGCTGGAAACGCGGGCCGGTGCATGCAGCGGTACAAACTTACCATCATATATACGAGACAGTGATTCCGCCAGACTGTTCGCATGAAGCTCCATACGAACTCTTCCAACTCCACCGACCAACGGAACAAATGTAACTTTCTGTGCGGCAGGATGTACAACGTGGGACACGACTTCAAATAAAGTGGAACCCATAGAAACACCTACTATATTCCCATCTTTAATCGTATATTCCAAATATCTGGCGGCCGCTTCTCCAAGCGACTCCTTCATCCCATCCTCTGAGGAATTCTCTCCTACAATGATTACTTCCCGAAGACCAAATTCTTTCTCAAGTCTTCTCTCAAGCTCCCAATGCTCTACTGCATTCACATTGGAAATGCTAATCTTTACAATTCCCTGCTCCTTAGCAAGCGCCAACACTCTAGATACCGTAGGTCTGGATAAATTCAGGTCCTTGGCAATCTGCTGCTGGCTGATACCCTGATTATAATACAAATCGCATACCCGAACCATCAGGCGTGGATCATCAATTACCTTCCTCATATTTCCCCCTCCCGTAACTACCTATATTATAAAATTTTCCCTCTAGATTGTCAACAAAAACATGACGTATATTTTTACATTCTTTCAATATAACCAAATATTTCACCCTATTTTTGGGCACTTTTTTATTTTTATTTTTACTTTTGTAAATATAATAATAGCAGACACATAAATACAATAAAAAAGCTATCCACAGTTACAGTTGTAACACTGTTACTGCGATAGCTTCTTGCTTACTTTATTTCTCATCTCTTCTATATAAATAATAACTTCCACCAAAAAATCCTATGATCATTCCAGTATATCCTACAATACAAAATAATATAACTCCATGTCCAATCACACTTCCCGTTGCCAGGGAAAATCCTGTTACGCCAACAATAAGCGCAAGCAATGCCCAGAACACTGTATTTAAAAACAGGAAAATATTTTCTATTTTTCCCCCTGCTGCTCTATGAACAACCTCTGATATTTTATATATTTCTTTCACTTTCATCACCCATCTGTCCTTTCCTTTATGTGCATAACTCTAACACAAAGATGTAAAATCAAAAGAGATTGTCTTGTAAAATATATGTAAGTTTTCATTGATCAAGTAAAAGAAACAAACAACACAAGGAAATAAATCCAGAATTATTTCTTAAGAATGTTTTAGATTCTCTTTGGTTATTACTTAAGATTTTTTTGTTATGTTGTATTTATAACTATGAATCAATAGTCGCTAACAGCACTAAGGAGATACTACATATGAAAAATATATTACAATATTTCGAGAAAACCTGTGAGCGTTTTCCTAATCATATAGCCGTTGCAGACGATCATGCTTCGGTTACTTTCCATGATCTGAAAAGAAAGAGCCAGCAGACAGGTACCATGCTTGCTTCTGCTTTGAAAAAGCACCGCATTCCTGTTGCTATTTATATGGATAAGAGCCCTGCTCTGGCAGAGGCAATGCTCGGCGTTCTTTACAGTGGTAATTTTTATGTCGTACTTGACACACAGATGCCTGTAGAACGTGTACACCGTATTTTTGAAACATTACAGCCGGCTGCGATTCTTACAGACAGCTCATACATCGATAAAGTGAATGCATTTCACACTAGCCGTTCTGATATGCCTTCTTCTTTTGAAGAGGACCAGAGCGAACTGTTCTCAAAGGCAATTAAGACATTTTTAATAGAAGATAGTGCTTTGGCAGGAATAGATAACAAGCTTCTTGACAGAGTACGTGACCAGATGACGGAACGTGATCCGGCATATATTCTCTATACTTCCGGTTCTACCGGTCAGCCAAAGGGTACTGTGATCAGCCATCGTGCATTGATTTCTTATGGAAGCTGGTTTATCCATGCATTTGATATTGATCAAGCAACTATTTTTGGAAGCCAGACCCCATTGTACTTTAGTATGTCTGTCTCTGACTTTTATGCATCACTTCGTACTGGGGCAACTTATCAGATTATTCCAAAGAAGTATTTTTCATTCCCAATGCAGCTTGTGGAATATCTGAATACTTATAAAGTAAATACCATCTACTGGGTTCCTTCCGCACTTAATATTGTAGCGAACTGGGATACATTTTCTTATATTAAACCGGAATATCTTAAGAAAGTATTGTTTGCCGGAGAAGTTATGCCTGTAAAGCAGTTGAATTACTGGCGCCAGGCACTTCCTGATATTTTTTACGCAAATCTTTTCGGTCCGACAGAGACAACCGATATTTGCAGTTACTATGTTGTTAATCACACTTTTTCCGATGAGGAAACACTTCCTATCGGCGTTGCCTGTGACAATTGTGACCTGATCATCGTAGATGAGAACGGGAAAGAAGCTATAAGCGGGGAACTTCTTGTCAGCGGTCCGTTTCTTGCAGACGGTTATTATCATAATCCATCAAAAACTTCTGAAGCTTTCGTACAAAATCCGTTGAATGATGCTTATCCGGAAGTTGTATATCGCACAGGAGATCTTGTATATCGAGGGGAAGATGGACTTTTAAGATATCAGGGACGAAAAGATTTCCAGATTAAACATATGGGATACCGCATTGAACCCGGTGAAATCGAAGCTTCTATTGGAGCTTTACCGGAAATTCATGCCTGCGTATGTATTTACTTAGAAACAACTGATCAAATCCTTGTTTTTTATCAGGGAAAGACAAAACCAGATGCTCTTTCCGTTACAGCAGCCTCCAAACTGCCTGCGTATATGCGGCCGAATAAGTTCATCCGAATCAAACAGATGCCTTACAATGCAAACGGAAAGATTGACAGAAAACTATTAAAAGAAAGCTATCAGGAATGTTAAGACATTCTTGAATAATACACAAAGGAGATTAATTATGAACACTATTCTTGAAATTTTAGAAACTATTAAACCTGGCGCTAACTTTGCGGCATCAACAGATTTTATTGAAGAACACCTTTTAGAATCTATGGAAATTCTTCAGCTTGTCTCTGAGCTTAATGATGAATTTGATATTAACATTACACTCCCTTATATTAAGCCGGAGAACTTTAAATCTGTAGAAAGTATTTACCATATGGTTCAGGAAATTTTAGAAGATGAGTAGGTGAGAATATGCAGTATAATTCATGGCTCTATCTTTTTCCATTTCTTGGCGGCAGTCTGATCCTTTATTATTTACTTCCCATAAAGCGCCGCTGGATCGGACTCCTCTTTTCGAGCCTGCTGTTCTATATTCTTACAATGAAAAGTCTGGTTGTCGTTGTCCTGTTTACAACGGCAGCCATTTATCTTGGTGCAAGAGTTATCGAGCAGTTCAACGAAACATTTAAATTAAAAAAGAAAGAATTAGACCGCGCCGCAAGAAAAGAACTAAAGAATAAGACCACGACAAAAATCCGCTATGTTATCGCATTCTTATGCTTTATAAACTTCGGTATTTTATTTGTTACAAAGTATTTTAACTTTTTTGGTGAAAATATCAATGCACTTTTTAATGCTTTACATATCCCCGCCCAGATTCCGTTTTTAAATATCTTTCTTCCTCTCGGAATCTCTTTTTACACACTGTCTGCCATCAGCTACGTGACAGATGTTGCCCGCGGCGTATGTAAGGTCGAAAGAAACTACCTGCGCCTGCTTCTGTTTTTAATCTTTTTCCCCGTCATCACCGAGGGACCAATCTCCCGCTATGGACAGCTTGGTGAAGAATTAAAAGCAGAGCACCGCTTTGATTATAAACAGTTTTGTTTTGGTGCCCAGCTTATTACATGGGGACTTTTTCAAAAAGTACTGCTTTCTGACCGCGTAAATATGTATGTTCGTGCTATTTTTGCAAATCACGAACGATACTCCGGTTTTCCTGTTATCATGGCAATTCTTTTATATACTTTCCAGCTTTACATGGACTTTGCCGGATGTATTAACATTGCAAGAGGAAGCGCCCAGCTTTTCGGCATCACTTTAGAAGAGAACTTCAAACGTCCATTTTTCGCCACTTCCGTTAATGATTTCTGGCGCAGATGGCATATTACTCTGGGAGCCTGGTTTAAAGATTACATTTTTTACCCGATTTCTCTTGGAACACATTTTCAGAAGTTCAGCCAAAAGTGCCGAGCCCACATGAATCGTTATTATGCTGCCACGATTCCCGGTATTTTTGCTCTGTTCGCCGTTTGGTTCGGTAATGGAATCTGGCATGGAGCAGAATGGAAATACATCATTTACGGTCTTTATTACTATGTCATCATGGTTCTTGGCATGCTTCTCGAACCTGTTTTTGCTGCTTTTTGCAGGAAATGTAACATTGATCGAAATGCATCCTGGTATCACATAATGCAGACAGCCCGCACATTTATTCTTGTGAATATTGGTATGCTCATTTTCCGGGCACGAAACTTAAACGTTGCTATCGCTATGCTCGGTTCTGTATTTCGTCCATGGAACAGCAAAGTCTCTTTCTGGCAGATGGCTTTTAACCAAGGAGGATTATTTAAACTGGATTTCCTGTTGATCGCCTTTAGTATTATTCTTCTGTATCTCATCGGAAAGAAACAGGAAGGGGGACATTCTATCCGCGAACTCATATCAAAACAGTCCTTACCAATTCGCTGGGGACTATATATGATTCCTATTGTACTGATCATCATTGCCGGTGCTTATGGACCTGGATGGGGCGTTGCCGACTTTATTTATGCGAAGTTTTAATATGATTTACTATCGAACACTTTCATATGTACTCTCGGAATCTTTTTGTGCTTGATTTCGTGAGAAGATTTTTTGTCAGTT
>OKRX01001586.1_pt1 | contig 16443 bp, 10 predicted proteins | sample 1601241 | NCBI WGS metagenome assembly OKRX01 (sample SAMEA3541500, study PRJEB24748) | human gut metagenome | biome: human gut; feature: human-associated habitat; material: faeces | place: China | collected 2012
ACATTCGCGTCAAGGATCTGACGGATGAGCAGCTGATTACGCTGCGTGATTACCTCGAAGGCAATTACAAGATCGAGGGCGATCTGCGTCGTGAAATCGACGCGGACATCCGTCGTAAGATCCAGATCAACTGCTACCAAGGCCAGCGTCACCGTAAGGGACTTCCCGTGCGCGGTCAGCGCACCAAGACCAACGCCCGCACCCGCAAGGGTCCGAAGCGCACGGTCGCCGGAAAGAAGAAGGCCACCAAGTAATAGGGTGGCGTCGATTCGGGCCACGGGGTGACACCCATCGTCCGGATCCAATCCAAAACAACAGTTCGTTACAAGGAAACGAGGGTCAATGGCAGCTCCTAAGCAGGCCGCGCGCAAGCCTCGTCGTCGTGATCGCAAGTCGATCCCCGTCGGGCAGGCGCATATCAAGTCAACGTTCAACAACACCATCATCTCCATCACCGACCCGTCCGGCGCAGTCGTGTCCTGGGCGTCCGGTGGCGATGTCGGATTCAAGGGCTCCCGTAAGTCCACTCCGTACGCCGCTGGCATGGCGGCCGAGTCCGCGGCCCGCAAGGCCATGGAACACGGCGTCAAGAAGGTCGATGTCTTTGTGAAGGGCCCGGGTTCCGGTCGTGAGACCGCCATCCGTTCTCTCCAGTCCGCTGGACTCGAAGTCGGCTCCATCACCGACGTCACTCCGCAAGCGCACAACGGCGTTCGTCCCCCGAAGCGTCGCCGCGTCTGAGCACTCAGCAATCTCATCCATCCAAAACCGCTTACGGAAGGTGAGTGCACCACCGTCCAGAAGCTGAAAGGATACACACAGTGCTTATCGCACAGCGTCCGACACTTACCGAGGAATCCATCAATCCGCAGCGTTCCCGTTTCGTCATCGAGCCGCTTGAGCCCGGTTTCGGATACACGCTTGGTAATTCGCTGCGCCGCACACTGCTGAGCTCGATTCCGGGCGCGGCGGTCACTTCCGTGCGTATTTCCGGTGCCCTGCATGAGTTCACCACTCTGCCGGGTGTCGTGGAAGACGTCACTGAGATTCTGCTGAACATCAAGGGCATCGTGCTGACCAGCGAGTACGACGAGCCCGTGGTCATGTATCTGCGCAAGAGCGGCAATGGTGAAGTCACCGCGGGCGACATCACACCGCCCGCCGGTGTCACCATCGCCAACCCGGATCAGCACATCGCGACCCTCGCCGACGACGGCGAACTCGAAATCGAGTTCACTGTCGAGCGTGGCCGTGGCTACGTCCCCGCGCAGATGAACAAGCAGGACACCGATGAGATCGGTCGTATCCCGGTCGATTCGATTTACTCCCCGGTGCTCAAGGTAAGCTACAAGGTCGAGGCCACGCGCGTCGAACAGCGCACTGATTTCGACAAGCTTATTCTGGACGTGGAGACCAAGCCGGCCATTTCACCGCGCGATGCGGTGGCTTCCGCTGGCTCCACCCTGGTTGAGCTGTTCGGCCTGTGCCGTGAGCTCAACGTGCAGGCCGAAGGCGTCGAAGTCGGTCCCGCTCCCGTCGCGGAGGAGACCAACCCCGAGATGGCCGTCCCGATCGAGGATCTCAACCTCACGCAGCGCAGCTACAACTGCCTCAAGCGCGAGGGCATCCACACGATCGGCGAGCTTGTCGCTCACACCGAGCAGGATCTGCTGGATATTCGCAATTTCGGTATGAAGTCGATCGACGAGGTCAAGGACAAGCTGCAGTCCATGGGACTGTCGCTGAAGTCGTCGCCGCTGGGCTTCGATACCAACAATTTGGAAGGTGGTACGTTCTTCTCGCCTGAGGACGAGTGACGTCACCTTTCGCAACAGATATAACCGTCGGATTCGGACGTTCGGGCATGTGCCCACCTGAATCCGACGGGCTATAAGGAGAAACTATGCCTACACCCAAGAAGGGCCCGCGTCTGGCGTCAAGCCCGGCCCATGAGCGCCTTATGCTCGCGAACATGGCCACCAGCCTGTTCCAGCACGGTCGCATCACCACCACGCTGCCGAAGGCCAAGCGCCTTCGTCCGCTGGCCGAGCGCCTGATCACCTTCGCGAAGCGCGGTGACCTGCACTCCCGTCGTCGCGTGATGCGCGTCATCCGCAACAAGTCCGTCGTGCACGTGCTGTTCACTCAGATTGCCGAGCAGATGGAGCAGCGTGAGGGCGGCTACACCCGTATCGTCAAGATCGCTCCGCGCAAGGGCGACTCCACGCCTGCCGCCATCATCGAGCTTGTCACCGAGCCGGTAAGCCCGAAGAAGGCTGTCGTCAAGGAAGCTGAGGCCGCCACCAAGGTCGCCGCCGCTACCGAGGCTCCGGTCGAGGAGACCGCCGCCGCTGAAGCTCCGGTTGAGGCGCCCGCCGAGACCGCTGCCGAGGAGACCGCCGACAAGGCCGAGTGAGACCCGTCTCATAGACATTGATAGGGGCTGGGAACCGTAACTGGTTTCCAGCCTCTGTTTTTTTGTTGGGTGGTACTGGAGGCTGTTGACGGGCCCTAGTCTGTTGCACGGACAGCCCTCCGCCAGCGGGTGCGTTGGCATCAGATGCGGTTGCGTTCCTAAGTGCGCGCCGAAACGACAACCGTGCGCACTTAGGAACGCAAATAGCCCCGTTTGCGTATCTAAGTGCGCGGACTTGTCGTTTCGGCGCGCACTTAGATACGCAACAGTAGGCGATAATGACATATACACGTTATTACGTACCTGCATGCAACGGAAGAGGGGGCTCCCGGTGTGAACCGGGAGCCCCCTCTAGGGTCTCAGCGTGTCATCCGCGGGGGATGACACGTAATTCGGTCAGATCCTGCGCTTACGCACCAGCAGGTAGCCTGCGGACAACAGCAACAGGGCGCTGAAGACGACCGCCGTGACCGAAGCACCGGTCTTGGCGACCTCGTCAGGCGTGTTCGGCTTCGGCTTGTCGGCACCGGGCTTGTTCTCGCCCGGCTTGTTGTCGCCAGGAGTCGGGGTCACGGTCTTCGCCTTGACGGTGATCGTGAAGGAGTCGGTGAACTTGCCGGAGGTCACTGTGACGGTGATGTCGCCCGCGGCCGTGAACGGCTTGGTCAGGTCGACGGTCTTGCCGTCGGCGTCGACCGCGGACAGCTTGTATTCGCTGTCCTTCAGCAGCGCCGTCTTGCCGTCGGACCAGGTGCCCGTCACCGCGAGACCGGTCTTGGCGAACGTCTCATCCACGGTGTACGTGGTCTTGTCCGGCTTGGACGTGACCTTGATGGACTTGAGCGTCGCGGGTTCCGGATCGGGATTCTTGGCCGTCACGGTCACGTCGAAGGTGGCGGTCTTGCCGTTGGCGGTGACCGTGACAGTGACCGTTCCGGCCTTGGCGAACGCCTTGTCAAGCGCGACCGCGGCACCGTCCTGCGTGGCTGCGAGCGTGTACTCGCCGGCCGTCAGGGTCTTCGTGCTGCCGTCCGACATCGTGGCGGTGACCGCCAGTCCAGTGGCGTCGAACGTGTCGCCGACCTTGTAATCGGTGACGGTCGGCTTGGTGACGGCGATCGAGCTGATGGTCGGCTTCGGGCCGGGATCCGGCGTGGAGTCCTTGGTGAACTTCGCGGTCAGAGCCGTGTTGCCGTCGGCTGCGAACGTGTACGTGGCATCGGTGGAAACCGCCGTCTCACTGGCTGTCGTGAACCAGCCGCTGAACCTGTAGCCATCCGCCGCGACCGCCTTGGCGGTCACCGAGGCACCGGATGCGACGTCCACGGCCGTATCGGTGCCGGTTTCGCCCTCGGCGGCTACGCTCACCGTACCGCCTTCGGCCGGATCGGCCGCGACGAATACGCGCACGGTGGAGGACGGCTTGTTCGCCACGCCGAACTCGGAGACCGCGACCCAGCCATCGTTCGAGGACTTGGCCACGAACTTGACGTACCGCACTTCCTGCTCGTCGAACATGAAGGTCTTCTTGGCGCGGCTGGCCTCGAACACCTGATCCGTGGCGACCTGCTTCCACTCGTCGTTCGCGTTGGCCTTGACGTACAGATCGGCCTTGGTCACCTGTCCGCTGTCCTGGCTGGTACGCGGCGTGAAGGAGAACTGGTTGATCGTGTACTTCTGGCACATGTCGATCTCGGCGTAGAACGAGTTCGAACCGGTCAGCTTGTCCGTGGCGCCCTTCCAGTTGGAATGCCAGATGGTGCTCGGGTTGTTGTCGAACGCGTACCGCAGCAGACCTTCCGTGTCGTTGTATTGGGTCTCGGAATTGGTCGTGCCGGTCCAGCAGGACTTGTTGTACTGGTCTGTCTCGGCCTCGGACTTCTTGACGATGACGTTGTCGATGACGCCGTTGGTCGCAGAGGTCTTCGAGCCGATACGCTGCAGCGGCAGTGCGAAGGTCGCGGCGGTGATGCCGGTCTTCTTCTCGATGCCCTTGTCGATGTACTTGCCGGTCGCATCGCTCACGAATTCGCCGTCAACATACAGCTTCGTGGTCTGCTGGTCCACCTTGATGGTCACGGTGACTGTCTTGCCGACCGGCAGCTCGTAATCGAAGTAGTAGTTGTACAGCTCTCGCGTGAAGCCGAGCTTGCCGTTCTCCATGACGCGGATGTCATGCGTGCCGTACGGAGCGTCGGCCTCGAAGAGGATGTCTCCGGGCTTGGCAGCCTGCTGGAGCGTCACATCGAACGTCAGCTCGTTGCCGTTGCCGAGCTTGTCGAGCTTGGATGTGGCATAGCTGGAGCCGCCGGCGAGCTTGAGCGACTGGTCCTTGACGGCGGCCTTGCTGCCGTCGCCGATGGTCAGGTCGCGGCCGTTGCCGCTGGCGTCGGCGAGCCCGTCGTTGAAGTCGTAGCTCTCGTAGACGCTGTTCTTCGAAGTGGCCTGGTAGTACGGGTTGGTGCGAGGGCCGGTTCCCTGCTTGGCGGCCAGCGCCGTGAGTTTCGCGGCGGTGCCCTTCTCCTTGCCGGTGGCGGCCCAGGTCTTCTCGGCGTAGAACGGCATCGCGTCGAAGAAGCGCCAGTACAGGTCGGATTCGGTCAGACCCGATGCGCTCTTGTCGATGTTGTCGCTCCAGATCGCGAACGCGGCGCCGAGCATCTGGTCGTCGCCGGAGGGCACGGCCTGGTAGCCGCCGCTGCTGCGGACCTTGTTGGGCTCGAAGCTGTCGAAGACGCGGCTGATGTTCAGCAGGTCGCCGTACGCGTTGGCACGTCCGTAGCTGCCGTTGGGCACCATGTAGCCGTAGTCGTCGATCGTGTTGATCAGCTTGTAGCCCATGTTGTACATCTGGAGGCCGTCGGCCCAGTCCTTGGACCACAGGTTCATCTCGACGTTCTCGATCGCGTCCTTGGTGATCTCCGTCTTGTGGTCGTTGATCCAAGTCAGGCCGCCCCACATGCGCACGGTGTTCGTGTCCTTGATGTAGGGGACGATCTCGTTGATGAACTTACGGTATGCCGTGTAGTTGTAGAGGAACTCGTCGGCACCGATGTGCACGGTCGTGTCGCTGTCGAACGTCGGGTCGTCGCCCTTGGTGTAGTCGTCGAAGATCTCCTTGATCTTGGCGATGGTCTCGGGCTTGGACACGTCGAGGTGGTCGATGAGCGGTCGGTTGCTGTTGATCGGGGAGACCCGTCCCTTCACCATGAGCTCGGGCCAGATCTTCGTGAAGGAGTTGGCGTGCGCGGGCACGTCGATCTCCGGCACGACGTTCATGCCGAGGGCGCGCTCGTCCTGGATGAACTGCTTGAACGTCTTCTTGGAGATGGAGTAGTCCTCGGCCGTGGGCGATTCACCCTTGTCGTTGGTCAGGCTGGATTCGAGACGGAACGCGTCATAGGCCTTGAACGCCTCGTCCTCGTTGTCGCCCTTGCCGTAGTTCTCCAGGAAGATGTAGTTGTCGGACAGATGCGCCTGGAAGTCGTTCATCTTGTAGTAGCGCATCGTGCGGGTGATCTCGCGCATCATCTCCAGCGAGACGGGCTTGCGGGCCACGTCGAGCAGGAGTCCGCGGGTGGTGAAGCGCGGGTAGTCGCGCATCGAACCGATCACGAAGCCGTTGGCGTCCTGCTTGGTCATCTGCAGGATCGTCTGCATCGCGTACATGTTGCCGGTCACGCTGGATGACTTGGCGACCACGCGGTCGGCCTGGATGTCCATCGTGTAGCCTTCGTCGCCGAGCTGCGCGATCGCGGCCGTGGAGTCGGTCTTGACGAAGTTGAACGCACCGGCTTCGGCGGCGCCCTTCTTGGCGGTCAGCTTGATGCCGGTGAAGTCCTTGTAGTCGGCGACGAACTCGTCGACCACGGCCTTGAGCGAATCATCGTCGTAGACGACCTTCGTCACGGCGGAGGCCGCCAGCTTGGCGGCACTGGTCGAATGCCATTCGGCGATTTCGGGGATGATGGTCGGCTTGGCGTTGTTGCCTTCCTGCTGCTGGTTGGTGCCCTTGACGACGTAGGGGATGTCGGAGGTCGTCTTGGTGTTGCCGGTGGCGGTGTCGGTGACGACGTAGGCGACCTGCACGGTCTTGTCGACCAGCGGGTGGTTGACGGTGCCGTCGGCGGCGATGAGCTGCTCGTAGTCGGCGCCGTTGAACTTGACGGTGTAGCCGTCGGGCACAGTGGGCAGAGCCAGCGTGTCGGTGTCGGTCTCGATGGTCAGGTGGTTGGATTCGAGGTCGGAGACCACGCTGTCGAGCGTGGCGCCCGGCTCGGCCTGATCGTTCGAATACGCCTCCCATTCGGCGACGCTCACGTTGTTGTATTCGGAGCTTTTGATCGCGAAGTTCGACAGCTTGAGCGAGCGGGCGTTGACGGCCTGATCGAGCTGGATGACGACGTCAGCGACATAACCGGTCCCGGAGGCCGTCATCGCGTAGCCGGACTTGAGCGTGTGCTCGGTGCCTTCGGAGTCGGTGTAGGACAGGTCGAAGCTCTGGACATTGGTAGGCTTCGGATTCACGTCACGCTCGAAGAAATAGATGCGGATGTCCTTGACCGCGGTGAGCCGCGGGAATTCCGCCTTCAGCCAGATGTTGCTCGGGGTCTCGTAGCCGCTGGCCCAACGGTTGTTGCGGCCGGTGCGGTTCTGGTCGATCGCCTTGTCGGGGGTGAGCGTCGCCGTCTCGTTGCTGGAGGCGGTCATGGTGGCGCCGAGCATGTGGTTCGTGTCGGCCGTGTCGAGCACGGTCTCCTTGGGTGCGGAGTACACGGAAATCTCGTTGATGCCCACGTTGACCCAGTTCATGGTGCCGCCGTCGGCGGACAGTACGGTCACCTTCACGGCGGACGCCTGCTGTGCCTGGTCAAGCAGGATGATCTCCTGTTGCTTGGCGCGGGTGTCCTTCTGATACACCTTGGTATAGGTGTCGCCCTGCTTCAGCTCGACTTTAAAACTGGTGATGTTCTGATCGGCATCTTTGCGCTCGAAATCGATGTTGATCTGCTTGACGGTCTTGGTGCCGCCCAAGCCGACCTCGATCCATTCGTTTGCGGCCTTGTTCTGCGCGGTACCCCAGCGTGTGCCGAGATCGCCGTCCACGGCCTTCTCGGGCGCAGTCGTCGCCACTTCATATGAACTGGCCGTTACGGTCTGATTCAGTGCAAGATTGTCATCGCTGGCTTGCGCCGCCGTGACGCCGGTCAGCGACGTACTCAGTAGTGTCACGGCTGCCAGGACACTGCCTATGGCCGCTTTCACTCTCCTCAATCGCATAATCTCTCCATTGGGTATGTGGTTAATGTTGTTTCTGTTATTGTCGGAATCTTTGTTGATTGGTTAGCGCATCGCCGCATTCGTTGCGACTTTGCTCCAATATAAACAAAGTTTACCGTTACATCCAACATTTGCCCACAGTGTATCGGCACATGGGTGTCGCGAGGTGGGGGAGGGGACTCGGCGCGGCGTCGATATACTGGTGGGCGTGATGAGATTGCGTATTGATCTGGCATATGACGGCGGCGGCTTCTTCGGATGGGCGAAGCAGCCGACGATTCGCACCGTGCAGGGCGAGATCGAACGGGTGCTGCACACGATTACGCGCGTGCCGGTCGACGATCCCGCCGAGCCGCTGCGCCTGACCGTCGCCGGCCGCACCGACACGGGCGTGCACGCCTCGCATCAGGTCTGCCATCTCGACATCGGCGAGGAAACGCTGAGCCGCTGCGTCGGGCACATGAGCGTGCCGCCGACCGTAGCGCTCAAGCACCGTCTGCAACGCATGCTGCCCGCGGACATCACCATCCATGACGTGACGGTCGCGCCGAGCGGATTCGACGCGAGGTTCTCCGCACTGGAACGCACTTACGTGTATCGCGTGGCCGACCGTGCCAGCGAAGTCGACCCGCGTCTGCGCGGCTTCGTGCTGCACCTCGACGCCGACCTCGACGTCGCCGCGATGAACGAGGCCGCCGCGATGACCATCGGACTGCATGATTTCGGCTCGTTCGCCACCCCCAATCCGGGCGGTACCACGATTCGCGAGGTCAAAACCGCATATTGGCGGCGGATCCCCACCCGGCCGCTGGTCGTCGACGGCATGGGGGAGCGATACCGCACGCCGGCCGCCGAATCTGACCTGCTGTGCTTCACCATCGTCGCCGACGCCTTCGCTCGCAACATGGTGCGCTCGCTGGTCGGCGGCTGCATACAGGTCGGCATGGGCAAGCGCTCGACCGACTGGTTCCGAGAGAAGATGGCCGTGCCGCTGCGCGAGGGCTCCACAGGGCCGATCGCGCCGCAAGGGCTGACGCTGGAGCACGTCGCCTATCCCGCCGACGACGAGCTCGCCGAACGGGCCGAGCGTATACGCGCCAAGCGCACGCTGTAGACGCGGGGGTGGGCGCGAAGGCAGACGTTCGGCATGCCGGTGAACCGTTCGCGGCGCGACCGATTCGTAACATGATTGTCGATTTTTCGAGCGAATGCGGAAACCACGGCCGCATACGCTGGGACGAGTTCAGTATCATAGAGCATAAGCGTTCAGCATGCGTATCTGTGAGACAAGGAGTCGCCATGACAGAACGGTCAGCCCGACAATTCGCCGAGGAACTGGTCAACAGGCGAGGAGACATCAACCGTGAACTGAGCCGCAACGGCGTGCGTTTCGGCGTATACAAGAACGGCGAATACCACGACCGGCTGTTTCCATACGACCCGATCCCGCGCATCATCGAATCCGACGAATTCGACGAGCTGGAAGCCGGCCTCAAGCAGCGCGTGAACGCACTCAACGCCTACCTCAAAGACATATACTCAGACAAGCGCATCATCCACGACGGCGTCATCCCCGAAGAATACGTGTACACGTCGGCCGGCTACTTTCCGCAAGTCAACGGCGTGACTCCTCCCGGCGGCATCTTCGCGCACATCGCAGGCGAAGACCTCGTCCAAGGCGAGGACGGGCGCTGGTGGGTGCTGGAAGACAACCTGCGCATCCCGTCGGGAGCCAGCTACCCGCTGTTCGCGCGCGACATCGAACGCCGTACGAATCCCAAACTGTTCCGCGACGTGCACGTGCGCGACAACCGCGACTATCCGCGGCTGCTGCGCAAGGCCATGGACTTCGTATCCACCGAAGGCATCGCCGTCGTGCTCACGCCGGGACGCTACAATTCGGCGTTCTTCGAGCACGCCTACCTGGCCGAGAAGACCGGCGCGGCGCTCGCGTTCCCCGAAGACTTGGAAGTTGTCGACAACAAGCTGTACTTCCTCGACTATGCCGGCAACCGGCATCGCGTGGGCGCCGTGTACCGCCGACTGTCCGACGAATACCTCGACCCGTTCGCGTTCAACCCGGACTCGGTTATCGGCGTTCCCGGACTGCTGTCGGCCTACCGTTCCGGCAACGTCGCCATCATCAACGCGCCCGGCAACGGGGCCGCGGACGACAAGGCGATCTACTATTTCGTGCCGCAGATGGTCCGTTACTACCTCAACGAGGAGCCGATCCTGCACAACGCGCCGACCTACATGCCGATGTTCGAGAAGGACCGCAAGGAAGTGCTCGACCGCATGGGCGAGCTGGTCATCAAGGACGTGGCGGAAGCCGGAGGCTACGGCGTCGTGTTCGGCTCGTCGCTCGACAAGGCCGCGCGGGAGGATCTGGCCGACCGCATCAAGGAGGATCCGCGCCGGTTTATCGCGCAGGAGGTCATCCAGTTCCGCGACATCGACGTGATCGACCCGGACAGTGGCGAGGTGAGCCCGCGCAAGTGCGACCTGCGCGCGTTCGTGGTCACCGGGCAGAACACGCACGTGTGGTATTCCGGCCTGACGCGCTACTCGTCAGTGCCCGGCCAGATGATCGTCAACTCGTCGCAGGGCGGCGGATTCAAGGATACGTGGGTGCTGGCGCCCGAAGACGGCAGCACGGACAAGCAGCGCGAGGAGTCGGTCGCCTCGGTGAACCTCATTCCGCATTCGAAGCGGCACTCGCTGTCGCTGGTCACCGCGTCGAAGGCCGACAACCTGTACTGGCTCGGGCGGTACACCGAGCGCGCGTTCACGACACTCGTGCAGTTCTTCCCCTTCTACGACCGCGTGATGGACACCGATGTGGACGCGTTCCGCCCGTTCGCGAAGGCGCTCGACCTACCGCAGGATTTCGAGGACTTCGACGGGTTCATCCACTCCTTCCTCTACGACGGCACGAACCCCGACTCGGTGCGCTCCGCCATCGTCGCCGCGTTCAACAACGCCGTGGTGCTGCGCCCGGAGCTGACGTCGAGGCTGCTGCAGTACGTCGAGCTCGCGGTGAAGAACATCACCGAGGCCGCTGAGCGTTCCGCCAGCGCGGATGACATCTACTCGCAGCGTGACATCGCCGACGACATGCTCGCGTTCTGGGGCGGCATCGAGAACTCCACCGCAGACATCACACTGAAGGCGTTCGTGTTCATCGGCAAGTACATCGAGCGCATCGACCTGTACACCCGCTTCCATCTGGACAATAGCGAGCTCGACGCGCCGCTCGCCAAGTTGGAGACCTACTCGCGCACGCTCGACGGCATGCCGTTGCCCTCATGCTTCGTGTCCGGCATCAGCTGGCTACTCGGGCAGTTGCCGAGCCGCGGCTACCCGGAGCTGACGAGCCGCCTGAACGAGTTCCTCACCGACTTCAACAGCCGGGCCATCACCGGCGACCCGAAGGACGCGGGCATGCTCAACGCGATGAACATGGACGCCAAGCGTCCGTGAGGGGCAGACCGCCGATCGGAGCGTGACCGGTCGGCGGCCGTCAGCTGACGGATGACCTCCGCCGTTTCTGCTAGACTAGAGTGGATTTTTGCGAGCATTATCCGACGAGGAGCCTGCCGTCATGAAGAAACTGGTGTTTGACTACGAGATGAAGCTGACGTTCAGCTCGCCGGTCACCGACCATCGTTTCCAACTGCGCTGCGTGCCTGCGACCGGCCCGCGACAGCAGGTGGTGGACGTGGAGGTCGCCATCGAGCCGGACGTCGAACTGGAGACGACCATCGACTCGTTCGATTCCGTGGTCATGACCGGGTTCATCCCGCAGCCTCACACGATATTCAGCTATTCGGTGAAGGGCATCGCGTTCGTCGACAACGCCCACATCAAGTCGGAGATCTACAAGCCGCTGTACCGGTTCAACTCGGCGCTGACGATTCCCGGGCCGTGCATCGAGTCCATGATCGCGGCGTGCCGGGAGCGCATCGCCGGGCTGCCGGCCGACGCCACGCCGATTGACCAGGCATGGGAGGTGATGGACGAGGGGTATCAGGCGTTCACGTATACGCCCGCCTCGACCACGATCCGCACCACCGCCGAGCAGGCGCTCGCCCAGCGCAAGGGCGTGTGCCAGGACTACGCGCACGTGATGCTCTCGGTGTGCCGCCACGTCGGGCTGACCGCCCGCTACATCGCGGGCCTGCTGGGCGGCGAGGGTGCGACGCACGCATGGGTGGAGATCTACCACGACGGCCGTTGGATCGGGCTCGACCCCACCCACAACCGCATGGTCGACGACAACTACATCACCATCGCCCACGGGCGCGATTACCGCGACTGCATGCTCGACATCGGCATCTTCTCGGGCTATCAGGTCCAGCAGAACCAATGGGTGAACGCCTCCGTCCACGAGCAGCTGCTGTGAGGACGGTTGCCCGGGGCGTTTTGCGGGCTATCTCGCTTTCGAGGGGTTGATTGAGGCTGCTCGGGTCATCTATCTGCGTTTCAGGGGGTTGCTCAAACGCGATACCTGATGTATTCGGCTTGTTACGCTATTGGAATCATGCGGATTAGCGAGCCGTCATACTTGACTACCAACCCCTTGAAATGCAGATAGATGTTTTGCAGGAGCTGAATCCACCCCTCGAAACGTAGATAGCTCGCCGATGGAGGCTCGATGGAGCGGTGGCAGGTGCGCCACGCGCTGATTTGCGTAATCGGGAAATCGACTTATAATGAACAAGTTGCGTTTTTTCGCAGCGCATGGATAGGTGTCCGAGCGGTCTAAGGAGCACGCCTCGAAAGCGTGTGAGGCTAACCCCTCCGCGAGTTCGAATCTCGCCCTATCCGCCAGCAAAGAGGGTTCCGGGATTCTCCCGGAACCCTCTTTCGGGCTTATAGGAACTTTTGTGGTGCTTTAGGTCTGGTTCTCGGCGTCAGTCGGTGCCGTTGGGATATCGCGTGCCGGTGTGGAATTCGTTCCAGTCGATGCCGATCCCGTATGCGGGCGAGACGTCGCCTTCCGGTTCGGGCGACGTCGCTTTCCCGTCCTCCAGCGGATCATCGGGAATGAATGATTCCGGCCGCGGGTGCGCGGTCTTCATGTAGCACACCCATTCGCACGCGCGGAGCATGTGCTCCTCGGGCAGTCCGCGGGTTGCGCAACACGTTCTTGACGACCGAGTTGACGCCGCCCTCCAGCCGGTTCGTGGTGCGCGCCACCGGCCCACCTGCGGCAAGCGCCGGCCCGGGAAAGGCGAAGAGCTTCCCCTCGCGGAAGAGTTTCTCCAACCGCCGGCAGCAGCGGCGCAGCTCCTCGTGCGCGCACCACTGGAAGGCGAGGACTTCTCCGCTTTCGCCGTCGATGGCGATGATCAGGCGCCAGCCGTGGCCCATGTACGTGCTGTCGGCCATGACCGTGTGGCGCTTCGCGTCCGGCGGGCGATGCGCGGCCGGATTGACCAGCACCATGCGATCCGCTTGCGCAGGGCGCGCGCGTCGCCCGTGGATTCCGACGCCGTCTGGGACGACGCCCCGGCAGCCATGAGAGGAACTCCTCCAGCGTCCGCTCCCGCCTGCGCCGCCGCTGCGGCATCGTCGAGCTCAGCCGGCAGGCCCGGCATCTCCACCGTTGCGTGCCCTTGCCGGTCCGTCCGTTCTTCTTCATCGCACGCCCGCATGCCGGGCATTTCCTCGCTTTGCTGGATGGCGTTCTCACACCATCCAGCCCACCACCGGGAGCGCATCATTTTCCACGCGGGGAAAAAGACATGCCGACACGCCTACTCGTACAAGGCCAGACCTCGATCATAAGCACCACAAAAGTTCCTATAGGCCCTACGTTGTCGTTGCTGGCTCATCGATGAGCCATCGAGGGTGAGTTTGGCGTTTTTTCCATCGGGTTTCACGGCAACGTGAGACGTTTTACGAAGAAACGGTTATGTTGCGCATATGCAATCGGGCTGACTTCTGCGGCGTACGGGTGTTGCTTTTACCCCCGTATGCATAATAGGGCTGCGGGAGTGACGCGATCAGGAGAAGAGGAACGCGTCCATGTCGGGGTAGCCGAGTGCGAATGCGGAGGTGATGTGGGAGGAGATCAGCGTGGAGAGGACACGCAGGCGTGCGTCGTTTTCCGTGCCGACGGTGTTGGTATCGGTGGCGTTGACGTCGGTGGTGTCAGTTGCACTGTCGGTATCGCCGTTGCCGTTGGTGTTGTTGCCGGTCTTGTCGGTGTGCTTCGACTTGGCCGACGCCCCGTCATCGGCCATTGCGGCGAGCTGCTCCCGGGCGCAGTCGATCTCCGTCAAGGCCGTTGTCGGCACGCTCAGGCCGGTCGTGGAATCGGTCATCGAGGTCGGCGAGGCGAGGATCTTCTGGATGTCGTAGACCTTTTCTCGTGGGTCGCGGCTCAAGCCGGACGCGGTGAAGAGCAATTGCCCCGCGGTCTTGTGCCGGTCGGACCGGCTCAGGGTGGCGCCGGGCGTATCCCGCGCGGCGAGCACCTCCATGACGAACCCGGCGCGGTCCTCGGCCAGCGACATGGCGCCCAAGGTGGCGCCGTCGAGGTCGATGCCCAGAACCTGCCTCAGGCTGTCGTCGGAGACCGTGCGGTAGGTGTCGTTGCCACCGAGCCTTGTGCCCAGCGTCACGGCCACATGCTCGGCTTGGGCGCTTCTGATCGTGCCCTGCGCGAATCGCTGGGTGCAGGTGGCGGCCACCTCGCTCCACTGCCCGACGGCCTGCTTCGCCGCGAGATATCGCATGATGATATGGTGACGGCCGTTCATGGTGGCCGTCGACGCGTCGGCGGCCCAGTAGGCGCTCTCGCAGGCGCTGGGCTGGTGTTCCGACTCCGCGCGCCCATCGATCCGGGGCGCGCTGCAGGCGCTCAGGGCGCCGCACAGGGCGGTGATGCAGAGTGCCGCGACGATACGGCGACACCACGAAGATATGTTCCTCTCACGGCATGGAATGCCGTGATCTGGCCAATGACGTGTCTGCATAGGCCTCTACACTAATAGACGACTGTGACCATATGCGCGCCACCACGGCTATAACTTCATAGGAGGTCTTGAGTATGGAACTGGACCTGGCAGGAATGCATCAGCTCGCCATCGAGCAAGGAATCGATCTCGAACAACTGGACGCCGCACTGGAAGAGGCGCTGCGTCTGGCCTATCTGAAAACACCTCATGCGGCCAAGCATGCCCGTGTCGAACTCGACACGCGGGCAGGCACGTTCACCGTGTGGGCTCGTAAGGAGATCCCGGTGGAGCCCACCGAGGATGACCCTCATCCCGCACCGGAGCTGGGCGAGGAGTACGACGACACCCCGCGCAACTTCGGGCGCCTCGCCGCGGCCACCGCGCGCCAGGTCATCGGACAGCTGTTCCGTAAGGCCGAGGACGACAAGGTCTTCGGCGCCTTCTCCGGCCAGAAGGGCAAGCTCGTCACCGGCATCGTTCAGCAGGATGCCAGCGATCCGACGAACGTGCATGTCGCCATCGGCGATGTCGAGGCGATTCTGCCCCGTCGCGAGCAGGTGCCCGGTGAGCGTTACCGTCATGGCGAGCGTCTGCGCGTGTATGTCGTCAACGTGGCGCGCGGCGTCAAGGGCCCCGAGATCGTCGTCTCCCGTTCGCACCCCGAGCTGGTGCGTCGCCTGTTCGAGCGCGAGGTCCCGGAACTGGTGTCCGGCGCCGTGTCGATCATGGCCATCGCCCGCGAGGCCGGCGCCCGCACCAAGATCGCCGTCCGTGCCAACACCGAAGGCGTCAACCCGAAGGGCGCGCTGATCGGCCCCGGCGGAGCCCGAGTGCGCGCCGTCATGGAGAACCTCGGTCCTGAGAAAATCGATATCGTCGACTGGTCCGCGGATCCGGCGAAATTCGTCGCCGCGGCGCTGTCTCCGGCCGTCGCCACCGGTGTGCAGGTGATCAGCGAGAAGAACAAGACGGCCATCGCCTTCATCCACGATGACCAGCTGTCCCTGGCCATCGGCAAGGAAGGCCAGAACGCACGTCTTGCGGCCAAGCTGACCGGCTGGAAGATCGGCATCGAATCCGCTGAGGCGCATGCCAAGAAGATGGCCGAATCGGCGGACCATTCCGATGGGGAAACCGAGGAATAAACAACACTTCCGGTAGACAACAAGCCCGTGGACGTACAATCCACGGGCTTGAGTATGCTGGACTCGACAATCCAAAGCGTGACGGCCATGCCGTCATGCCCAGGGAAAAGACGAGGTATCACGAACATGGTTGCACGATGAGAAGGAACAAGCTCGCCGTGAATCAGTAGCGGTCGCGCCCGTATGCGCGCGGCCCAAGATAGGAGAATTGAGTGCCGAAAGCACGCGTATATGAACTTGCCAAGGAACTTGGCGTTGACAGCAAAACCGTTTTAAGCAAACTTGAGGCGATGGGCGAATTCGTGAAGTCCGCATCGTCTACCGTTGAACCTCCCGTTGCACGCAAGCTGAGGAACGCATTCGCGTCCAGCGGACAGGGCAACGCATCTGATTCCAAGAAGCCGGGCCATACGGCCAAGAAGCCTGTCGAACCGGCATCTCATTCCATGCCAAAGCCGGCCGCTCCGTCAGCACCGAAGCCGGCTGCCCCCGCAGCGCCGAAGCCGCATCATGCCGCTTCCAAGTCCGATGCCCCGAAGCCGGGCCATCGCGCGCCGCGTCCAGGCGAATCCCGCCAGCATGGCAATCGTCCTAACGGCAACGCCCCGCGTCCGCAGGGTGGAGACCGCCGCCA
>OKRX01001589.1_pt1 | contig 16417 bp, 10 predicted proteins | sample 1601241 | NCBI WGS metagenome assembly OKRX01 (sample SAMEA3541500, study PRJEB24748) | human gut metagenome | biome: human gut; feature: human-associated habitat; material: faeces | place: China | collected 2012
TACGATATGACGTTAAGTTATAAAAATTTTGACAAAGGCTTTTTTAATTCCCGTTTTCAAATGCAAATGACATTCGATAACGGTGCACCCGATCTCAATATCAAGCCAGGCCAGAAAGTTGTATTTGATGTGGATGTTGAGCACGGTCCGTTGCCCATCACAATGTTAATGCATGGTAATGTCATCCCAGCACTGGCAGCGGCAAAAGTGAACTTAGTGAATAATGAGCTGACACAACCGCTATTTATCGCCGCGAAAAATAAATCGCCCGTGGAAGCGACATTGCGATTCGCGTTTGGTGGCTCATTCTCTACGACATTAGATGTTGCCCCTGCAGAGTATGGAAAGTTTTCTTTTGGTGAGGGCCAGTTTACTTTTAATGGTGATGATAGTTCATTGTCTAACCTGGATATTGAAGGCAAAGTCGAAGATATTGTTCTGCAATTTTCACCAATGAACAAAGTAACGGCGAAAAGTTTTACCATTGATTCTCTGGCGCGATTAGAAGAAAAGAAATTTCCGGTTGGTGAAAGCGAGTCGAAATTTAATCAGATTAACATTATCAATCACGGGGAAGACGTTGCCCAAATCGATGCTTTCGTTGCAAAAACCAGGCTGGATCGCGTTAAAGACAAAGATTATATCAATGTCAATCTGACCTACGAACTTGATAAGTTAACAAAAGGGAATCAGCAACTCGGTAGTGGTGAGTGGTCATTGATTGCTGAATCTATTGATCCCTCAGCAGTGCGCCAATTTATCATCCAGTATAACATTGCGATGCAGAAGCAGCTTGCTGCACACCCTGAGTTAGCAAACGATGAAGTTGCTCTGCAAGAAGTGAATGCTGCATTGTTCAAAGAGTATTTACCGTTATTACAAAAAAGTGAGCCGACCATTAAACAACCAGTAAGATGGAAGAACGCACTCGGCGAACTAAATGCCAATCTGGATATCAGTATTGCCGACCCAGCCAAATCTTCATCATCCACAAACAAAGATATTAAATCGCTCAATTTTGATATGAAGTTACCGCTTAATGTCGTCACAGAAACCGCAAAACAGCTTAATTTATCTGAAGGAATGGATGCGGAAAAAGCGCAAAAGCAGGCTGATAAACAAATCAGCGGGATGATGACATTAGGTCAGATGTTGCAGTTAATCACGATTGACAACAATACCGCCTCGCTGCAACTGCGTTATACACCGGGTAAAGTTTTTTTTAACGGTCAGGAGATGAGCGAAGAAGAATTTATGTCTCGTGCCGGACGTTTTGTTCATTAAAATACTCACTCGCCTCTGCTCATTCAGAGGCGAGTAAAACTTACTTTTCCTGCCGCTGTGATGACATCAACGATGTCAGAAGCCGGTCTTTTTCCTGCCACAATGAGTTCAGCCATTGCTGAAAATGGCGCTTAAAGCTTTTGTCATTGATGTAGTCGCCATGTAACTCATCGGCAATAGGCTGTAAATCCACATGTACGACAATTCGCGTCAGTTTACCGCTTAACATATCGAAGAACGGCTGACGGTTATTGTCCGGATAACACAGCGTAACATTAAGCAGTTTATCGAATTGTTTACCCAGTACATTTAGCGCCATCGCAATGCCTGCCGCCTTTGGTGGCAACAAGTTTTGAAAAGTGGAGTGGGTTTGCTGATGTTTTTCTTGCGTGAAACGGGAGCCTTCAACGAAATTGACAATAGTGGTGGGATGCAGGCGAAACTTTTCACAAGAACGCCGAGTGGTTTCAACATCTTTACCACGTCGCTCCGGATGACGTAATAAATAAGCGCGGGAATAACGCTTCATAAACGGCATATCCAGCGCCCAGCACGCCAGGCCAAGAAAAGGCACCCAGGCCAGCTGCTGCTTGAGGAAATATTTATTCATCGGAATGTGCTTACGAAACAGCACGCACAGTACGACAATATCTGCCCAACTACGGTGGTTACAAATAAGCAGATACCAGTTCTTCTTACTTAACCCTTCCAGCCCGTGAACTTCCCATTGAAGGTGTGGGTTCAGATGCAGTAATACCGCCAGACCTTCACACCAGCAATACATCATAAAATCACAAAAACGCGAAACCTTTCGCCAAATGACTGGCACAGGTAGCAATAGTTTTACAATCCCGGCAATGATGATCGGGACGGAACAAAAAATAGTGACCAAAATGGTCAATACGATACTCAGCAAAAGGGTTATCGCAGCGAGTATTCTCGTCATAATGAATTTATTCAAAAGGTTAGCCATAGACAGTGCGCTAAAGAAGCGCAAGGCGCAGATTTTAGCAGAAAACGACCCAAATAACGGATGATCCTTAAGGAGAAAAATAATTCATATCTATCCACATTAGAAAAAATCCCATTATCTCAATTATTAGGGATGGATTTATTTTTAACTGCATGAAAAACAAAGACAAACATCATGCTGTAAAAAGCATGATAATAAATTAAAAGCGATGTAAATAATTTATGCACAAAGTTATCCACATGACGATTTGCGAGCGATCCAGAAGATCTACAAAAGATTTTCACGAAAAGCGGTGAAAAACTCATGTTTTCATCCTGTCTGTGGCATCCTTTACCCATAATCTGATAAACAGGCACGGACATTATGGTTCAGATCCCCCAAAATCCACTTATCCTTGTAGATGGTTCATCTTATCTTTATCGCGCATATCACGCGTTTCCCCCGCTGACTAACAGCGCAGGCGAGCCGACCGGTGCGATGTATGGTGTCCTCAACATGCTGCGCAGTCTGATCATGCAATATAAACCGACGCATGCAGCGGTGGTCTTTGACGCCAAGGGAAAAACCTTTCGTGATGAACTGTTTGAACATTACAAATCACATCGCCCGCCAATGCCGGACGATCTGCGTGCACAAATCGAACCCTTGCACGCGATGGTTAAAGCGATGGGACTGCCGCTGCTGGCGGTTTCTGGCGTAGAAGCGGACGACGTTATCGGTACTCTGGCGCGCGAAGCCGAAAAAGCCGGGCGTCCGGTGCTGATCAGCACTGGCGATAAAGATATGGCGCAGCTGGTGACGCCAAATATTACGCTTATCAATACCATGACGAATACCATCCTCGGACCGGAAGAGGTGGTGAATAAGTACGGCGTGCCGCCAGAACTGATCATCGATTTCCTGGCGCTGATGGGTGACTCCTCTGATAACATTCCTGGCGTACCGGGCGTCGGTGAAAAAACCGCGCAGGCATTGCTGCAAGGTCTTGGCGGACTGGATACGCTGTATGCCGAGCCAGAAAAAATTGCTGGGTTGAGCTTCCGTGGCGCGAAAACAATGGCAGCGAAGCTCGAGCAAAACAAAGAAGTTGCTTATCTCTCATACCAGCTGGCGACGATTAAAACCGACGTTGAACTGGAGCTGACCTGTGAACAACTGGAAGTGCAGCAACCGGCAGCGGAAGAGTTGTTGGGGCTGTTCAAAAAGTATGAGTTCAAACGCTGGACTGCTGATGTCGAAGCGGGCAAATGGTTACAGGCCAAAGGGGCAAAACCAGCCGCGAAGCCACAGGAAACCAGTGTTGCAGACGAAGCACCAGAAGTGACGGCAACGGTGATTTCTTATGACAACTACGTCACCATCCTTGATGAAGAAACACTGAAAGCGTGGATTGCGAAGCTGGAAAAAGCGCCGGTATTTGCATTTGATACCGAAACCGACAGCCTTGATAACATCTCTGCTAACCTGGTCGGGCTTTCTTTTGCTATCGAGCCAGGCGTAGCGGCATATATTCCGGTTGCTCATGATTATCTTGATGCGCCCGATCAAATCTCTCGCGAGCGTGCACTCGAGTTGCTAAAACCGCTGCTGGAAGATGAAAAGGCGCTGAAGGTCGGGCAAAACCTGAAATACGATCGCGGTATTCTGGCGAACTACGGCATTGAACTGCGTGGGATTGCGTTTGATACCATGCTGGAGTCCTACATTCTCAATAGCGTTGCCGGGCGTCACGATATGGACAGCCTCGCGGAACGTTGGTTGAAGCACAAAACCATCACTTTTGAAGAGATTGCTGGTAAAGGCAAAAATCAACTGACCTTTAACCAGATTGCCCTCGAAGAAGCCGGACGTTACGCCGCCGAAGATGCAGATGTCACCTTGCAGTTGCATCTGAAAATGTGGCCGGATCTGCAAAAACACAAAGGGCCGTTGAACGTCTTCGAGAATATCGAAATGCCGCTGGTGCCGGTGCTTTCACGCATTGAACGTAACGGTGTGAAGATCGATCCGAAAGTGCTGCACAATCATTCTGAAGAGCTCACCCTTCGTCTGGCTGAGCTGGAAAAGAAAGCGCATGAAATTGCAGGTGAGGAATTTAACCTTTCTTCCACCAAGCAGTTACAAACCATTCTCTTTGAAAAACAGGGCATTAAACCGCTGAAGAAAACGCCGGGTGGCGCGCCGTCAACGTCGGAAGAGGTACTGGAAGAACTGGCGCTGGACTATCCGTTGCCAAAAGTGATTCTGGAGTATCGTGGTCTGGCGAAGCTGAAATCGACCTACACCGACAAGCTGCCGTTGATGATCAACCCGAAAACCGGGCGTGTACATACCTCTTATCACCAGGCAGTAACCGCAACGGGACGTTTATCGTCAACCGATCCTAACCTGCAAAACATTCCGGTGCGTAACGAAGAAGGTCGCCGTATCCGCCAGGCGTTTATTGCGCCAGAGGATTATGTGATTGTCTCAGCGGACTACTCGCAGATTGAACTGCGCATTATGGCGCATCTCTCGCGTGACAAAGGCTTGCTGACCGCATTCGCGGAAGGAAAAGATATCCACCGGGCAACGGCGGCAGAAGTGTTTGGTTTGCCACTGGAAACCGTCACCAGCGAGCAACGTCGTAGCGCGAAAGCGATCAACTTTGGTCTGATTTATGGCATGAGTGCTTTCGGTCTGGCGCGGCAATTGAACATTCCACGTAAAGAAGCGCAGAAGTACATGGACCTTTACTTCGAACGCTACCCTGGCGTGCTGGAGTATATGGAACGCACCCGTGCTCAGGCGAAAGAGCAGGGCTACGTTGAAACGCTGGACGGACGCCGTCTGTATCTGCCGGATATCAAATCCAGCAATGGTGCTCGTCGTGCAGCGGCTGAACGTGCAGCCATTAACGCGCCAATGCAGGGAACCGCCGCCGACATTATCAAACGGGCGATGATTGCCGTTGATGCGTGGTTACAGGCTGAGCAACCGCGTGTACGTATGATCATGCAGGTACACGATGAACTGGTATTTGAAGTTCATAAAGATGATGTTGATGCCGTCGCGAAGCAGATTCATCAACTGATGGAAAACTGTACCCGTCTGGATGTGCCGTTGCTGGTGGAAGTGGGGAGTGGCGAAAACTGGGATCAGGCGCACTAAGATTCGCCTGAACATGCCTTTTTTCGTAAGTAAGCAACATAAGCTGTCACGTTTTGTGATGGCTATTAGAAATTCCTATGCAACAACTGAAAAAAAATTACAAAAAGTGCTTTCTGAACTGAACAAAAAAGAGTAAAGTTAGTCGCGTAGGGTACAGAGGTAAGATGTTCTATCTTTCAGACCTTTTACTTCACGTAATCGGATTTGGCTGAATATTTTAGCCGCCCCAGTCAGTAATGACTGGGGCGTTTTTTATTGGGCGAAAGAAAAGATCCGTAATGCCTGATGCGCTATGTTTATCAGGCCAACGGTAGAATTGTAATCTATTGAATTTACGGGCCGGATACGCCACATCCGGCACAAGCATTAAGGCAAGAAAATTATTCGCCGTCCTGCGTTTCTTCTACAGGCTGCATCTCGCTAAACCAGGTATCCAGTTTCTGCCGCAGCTTGTCCACGCCTTGTTTCTTCAGCGAAGAAAACGTTTCAACCTGCACATCACCGTTAAACGCCAGTACAGCTTCACGCACCATATTCAATTGCGCTTTACGTGCGCCGCTTGCCAGTTTGTCCGCTTTGGTCAGCAGCACCAGAACGGCGATATTGCTGTCTACCGCCCACTCAATCATCTGCTGATCCAAATCTTTCAGCGGATGGCGAATATCCATTAGCACCACCAGACCTTGCAGGCTCTGACGTTTTTCGAGGTATTCGCCGAGCGCACGCTGCCATTTGCGCTTCATCTCTTCCGGGACTTCCGCATAACCGTACCCAGGCAAGTCAACCAGACGCTTGCCGTCAGCCACTTCAAACAGGTTGATAAGCTGGGTGCGCCCTGGGGTTTTTGAGGTACGAGCCAGGCTTTTCTGGTTAGTCAGCGTGTTCAGCGCGCTGGATTTACCTGCGTTGGAACGGCCTGCAAAAGCCACTTCAATTCCGGTATCGGAAGGTAGGTGGCGAATATCAGGCGCACTCATCACAAAATGCGTCTGTTGATAATTCAAATTAGTCAAAGCGGTCGTCTCCGTCAGTCAAAGCTTTGTGGCGATTATACCTGAACCATAATAAAAGGCGGATTTTTCGGCGTGAGCGTTGTAAGTAAAAGCCATATGCTTTGTGAGACATTGCCGATAGTCTTTATGCGAAATAGCAGAGAAAATTCTGCGACGCATGTCAAATAAGCTATATAAATCAGTGAATTGCTTTTATATAAAACTCTGAAAATGTGCAAATACTGATGGCGGTTGATTGTTTATTTAAAGCAAAGGCGTAAAGTAGCACCCATAGAGCGAGGACGCTAACAGGAACAATGACTCAGGATGAGGGTCAGGAGCGCCAGGAGGCGAAGACAGAGGATTGTCAGGAAGATAAACGTCCGGAGACGTAATTAAATGGAAATGGAATCAACACGGATTGTTCCGGCTAATGGAAAAACAGGGTGTGTTGGCGGCCTGCAAGGATTGTAAGACCCGTTAAGGGTTATGAGTCAGGAAAAAAGGCGACAGAGTAATCTGTCGCCTTTTTTCTTTGCTTGCTTTCTGTTAGATTCCGCCGCAAATCTATACTGAATAAAACGGCTAAAAGACGAACCATTATGAAACCATCATCTTCAAACTCACGCAGCAAAGGTCATGCAAAAGCGCGTCGAAAAACACGCGAGGAGCTGGATCAGGAAGCTCGTGATCGCAAGCGTCAGAAAAAACGTCGTGGTCATGCGCCGGGCAGCCGCGCAGCGGGCGGTAGCACCACGTCAGGCAGCAAAGGCCAGAACGCACCAAAAGATCCACGTATTGGCAGTAAAACCCCTATTCCATTGGGCGTGACTGAAAAAGTCACCAAACAGCACAAACCGAAGAGTGAGAAACCTATGCTTTCACCGCAGGCGGAGTTGGAATTACTGGAGACGGATGAGCGTCTGGATGCGCTGCTGGAACGTCTGGAAGCAGGCGAAACCCTGAGCGCCGAAGAGCAATCCTGGGTGGATGTCAAACTGGATCGTATTGATGAGTTGATGCAGAAACTCGGCCTCTCTTATGACGATGACGAAGAAGAGGAAGAAGACGAGAAGCAAGAAGACATGATGCGTCTGCTGCGGGGCAACTAACGGATTGCCGCCGTGGGCCTTCCCGTTCTGCTGATAACCCTTCCGGTTATATGTTATCTGGTGTGGTTATTCGTTAAACTACAGCGGTTGTCGCGGCGACAAAAGTGGCTGCGCAACCGGCTGATGACCCGAAACGGGCATCCGCCGGTACGCCGTAGCCGCCAGAGACGCCATCGGAAGGAGTGAGCATGTCTGTACAGCAAATCGACTGGGATCTGGCCCTGATCCAGAAATATAACTATTCCGGGCCACGATACACCTCGTACCCGACCGCGCTGGAGTTTTCAGAAGACTTCGGCGAACAGGCGTTTTTACAAGCCGTGGCGCGCTATCCTGAGCGTCCATTATCTCTCTACGTACATATTCCGTTCTGCCATAAGCTTTGTTACTTCTGCGGTTGCAATAAGATTGTTACTCGCCAGCAGCACAAGGCCGATCAGTATCTGGACGCGCTGGAGCAAGAAATCGTCCATCGTGCACCGCTGTTCGCCGGGCGTCACGTCAGCCAATTGCACTGGGGCGGCGGAACGCCGACGTATCTGAATAAAGCGCAAATCAGCCGCCTGATGAAGCTGCTGCGCGAAAACTTCCAGTTCAATGCCGATGCGGAGATTTCGATCGAAGTCGATCCGCGGGAAATCGAACTGGATGTACTCGATCATTTACGCGCCGAAGGCTTTAATCGCCTGAGCATGGGCGTGCAGGACTTCAACAAAGAAGTGCAACGTCTGGTTAACCGCGAGCAGGATGAAGAGTTCATCTTTGCACTGCTTAACCATGCGCGTGAGATTGGTTTTACCTCCACCAACATCGACCTGATTTACGGCCTGCCGAAACAGACGCCGGAGAGTTTCGCCTTTACCCTGAAACGTGTGGCGGAGCTGAACCCCGATCGTCTGAGTGTCTTTAACTACGCGCATCTGCCGACCATTTTTGCTGCTCAGCGCAAAATCAAAGATGCTGACCTGCCGAGTCCGCAGCAAAAACTCGATATCCTGCAGGAAACCATCGCCTTCCTGACACAATCGGGCTATCAGTTTATCGGTATGGATCACTTTGCCCGTCCGGATGACGAGCTGGCGGTGGCCCAGCGTGAAGGCGTGCTGCATCGTAACTTCCAGGGCTACACCACTCAGGGCGATACCGATCTGCTGGGGATGGGCGTTTCCGCCATCAGCATGATTGGCGACTGCTACGCGCAGAACCAGAAAGAGTTGAAGCAGTACTATCAGCAAGTGGATGAACAAGGCAATGCGCTGTGGCGTGGTATTGCGCTAACGCGTGATGACTGTATTCGCCGCGATGTGATTAAGTCGCTCATCTGCAACTTCCGTCTGGATTACGCCCCTATTGAGCAACAGTGGGATTTGCTCTTCGCTGATTACTTTGCGGAAGATCTCAAGTTGCTCGCCCCGTTAGCAAAAGATGGGCTGGTGGATGTGGATGAGAAGGGAATACAGGTGACGGCGAAAGGTCGCTTGCTGATCCGCAACATTTGCATGTGCTTTGATACCTATCTGCGCCAGAAAGCGCGGATGCAGCAGTTCTCTCGGGTGATTTAAATTGTGAATGGCGCTTCGTTTACAAAGTAGAAAACGAAAGCGCCATCAATGTGCTGAGAACAAGATTGCCTGATGCGCTGGGCAACAAAACCTGTTGAAATTATTGCTTTTGTAGGCCGGATAAGGCGTTTACGCCGCATCCGGCAATCAACGCCTGATGCGACGCTGGTTGCGTCTTATCAGGCCTACGACTTTCTCCGCATCCGGCGTAAACAACGAGCTTCAGCTAAACAGACCAATCATCGCGGCACACAGCACGGCAGCAACAGCAGTTTGCGGTGTGTGGCTGTCAACTGCGCCACTCGATACCAGATTAATTATTGATTCCAGCATAATGACTCTCCCCGTTTTCCGGGCAAGATCATACTGAACTTATCGGAACAGTAAAGCGTAAAATACCAGCAATTTGCGCTCAATAATCAATCTTTACACACAAGCCGTGAATCACTCCATCCCCAGCTCTTTTAACTTACGCGTCAGGGTGTTGCGGCCCCAGCCAAGTAGCCGCGCCGCTTCCTGTTTATGCCCCTGCGTATGTCGCAGCGCGGTGGTCAGTAACGTCCGTTCCAGCTCTGGCTGTGCTTCGGAAAGCAGGTTTTGATGACCGGAACGCAGCGCTCTGTCTGCCCACTGTGCTAACAGCGTTGCCCAACTGTCCGGCTGCATGTGCGAAGGGCTTTCTGCTACGGTGGATTCAAACAGTTCGCCAGGCAAATCCTGAATCAACACTTCCTGCCCGGCGGCCATCACCGTTAGCCAGCGACAGGTGTTTTCCAGCTGGCGCACGTTGCCTGGCCACGCCAGACGCGTCAGCGCGGCTTCGGTTTCCGGATGCAGCAACTTCGCTTCTACGCCCAGCTCTCGCGCGGCAACCTGTAAAAAATGGCGCGCCAGACGGGGAATATCTTCCCGACGTTCGCGCAGCGGCGGCAGATGAACGCGGATGACGTTCAGGCGGTGGAACAGATCCTCACGGAACTTACCTTCCTGCACTCGCTGTTCGAGATTCTGGTGAGTGGCAGCGATAATCCGCACATCTACTTTCACCGGCGCATAGCCGCCAACGCGATAAAACTGACCGTCTGCCAGCACGCGCAGCAAACGCGTCTGCACATCCAGCGGCATATCGCCAATTTCATCGAGAAATAATGTACCGCCATCAGCCTGTTCAAAACGCCCCTGACGAATGGTATTCGCGCCGGTAAATGCGCCTTTCTCGTGACCAAACAGTTCTGATTCGATCAAATCCTTCGGGATAGCCGCCATATTGAGCGCGATAAACGGCGCTTTGGCGCGCGGACTGTGGCGATGCAGGGCATGAGCGACCAGTTCTTTACCGGTGCCGGATTCGCCGTTAATCAGCACGCTAATAGAAGAACGCGAAAGCCGACCGATAATACGGAACACGTCCTGCATGGCTGGCGCTTCGCCGATGATATCGGTCGTTGGGCCGTTAAGCTGAACATTACGCGGCTGCTGCTGTTCCTGGTAATGACTGATAGCGCGCTCAACCAGCGCCACTGCTTCGTCGATATCAAACGGTTTGGGCAGATAATCAAACGCCCCTTGTTGATAGGCGCTGACGGCAGCATCCAGATCGGAATGTGCGGTCATAATGATGACCGGAAGCATTGGATGGCGCTGTTTAATCTGCTTGAGCAGCGCCAGCCCGTCCATTCCCGGCATACGGATATCTGAAAGCAGCACATCCGGCGTTTTGCTCGCCAGCGCCTCCAGCACTTCTGCGCCGTTCTCAAACGTCGTACAGGTTAAACCTGCCCCAGCGAGCGCACGTTCAAGCACCCAACGGATGGAACTATCGTCATCGACTACCCAGACTATCCCTCGTTGCATAAACGTCACCTTTATTTCCTGATAGGCAGGTAAACCGAGAACTCGGTATGCCCTGGCCAACTGGTAAATTCAATTTTGCCTGAATGCTGATCAATCAAATTACGAGCGATGGATAAGCCAAGCCCGGTGCCACCTTCGCGGCCGCTGACCATCGGGTAAAACAGCGTATCCTGCAAATGAGGCGGAATGCCCGGCCCGTTATCTTCCACATCAATCCGCGCCGCCAGCCGATAGCGCTCGCCGTGTAAGGTCAGTTGAAACGCTGTGCGGGTACGCAGAATGATTTCACCACCCTCCGGCCCCAGCGCCTGTAGCGCATTGCGCACAATATTCAGCAAGACCTGTTCAATTTGATCCGGGTCGTGCGCCAGTTCCGGTAGGCTGGGATCGTAATCACGAATCAACCGCACGTTGTCCGGCAGTTCCATCGACACCAGCGTTACCACGCGTTCAGCCACTTTGTGAATACTTTCGGTAACGCGCGTACCGGGCAGCTGCGGCCCCAACAGACGGTCGACCAGATTTCGCAGCCGGTCCGCCTGTTCGATAATCACTTTGGTATATTCGAGTAGTGATGGGTCAGGTAACGCTTTGCTGAGCAGCTGCGCCGCGCCACGTAAACCGCCAAGCGGATTTTTAATCTCATGTGCCAGGCCGCGCACTAAATCACGGGCAGCAACCTGCTGGGCGTGCTGTAGCTGTTCCTGACTTAAGCGGCGCTGGTTATCCATCGGAGCCATCTCCAGCAGGATCATGCCGTCCGGCATACGCTGAGCCGTCACAGAAAGGATATGCGAGCGCCCGTCGATGACCAGCGTCACTTCGTTATCGGTAAAACCTTGCCCCGCCTCCAGACTTTCTTGCATCAGCTCGATATTTAATGAGAAGTAGCTCAACAGTTCCGGTAACGGTGTACCAAACAATTTGCGGGAGCTTTGGGCGAGCAGTTGTTGCGCGGCAGGGTTGGCGTAATGGATCGCCAGGTTGTCATCGATTAACAAAATACTGTTAATCAGCGAGTTGAGGATCTGCCCAGCATCGGGCTGCGTGCCTGTTGCCATAAAGCAGTCTCCTGAACAGGTTGCACCATTTTAGTGCATTATAGCTTTTTACGGATAAAAAGCGCGAAGCATCAGAGAATTGACGGAGAAAAAAGCCCATGCAGAGATGGGCTACAGATAGCTGACAAACTTCACGTTGGAGAGCGACTCACCTGCTCCGGCCTACCACATCATCACCGTGTAGGCCGGATAAGACGCATTTGCGTCGCATCCGGCGTGATGTGCTTGCCACCGATCCCAGGCCTGCCAGAGACAGGCGAAAAGTTTCCACGGCAACTAAAACACTTAGACGCTGTAGTACAGCTCAAACTCTACCGGATGCGGAGTCATACGCACGCGGTCATCTTCTTCGCGACGCAGAGCGATGTACGCATCGATCGCTTCATCCGTGAACACGCCACCGGCTTTCAGGAACTCGCGATCCAGATCCAGTTCGTTCAGTGCTTCTTCCAGAGAGCCTGCAACCTGTGGGATCTCTTTCGCTTCTTCTGGCGGCAGGTCATACAGGTTTTTGTCCATGGCTTCGCCCGGATGGATCTTGTTCTTGATGCCATCAAGACCGGCCATCAGCAGGGCAGCAAAGCACAGGTACGGGTTAGCCGCCGGGTCCGGGAAACGTACTTCGATACGACGTGCTTTCGGAGAAGAAACCACCGGAATACGGATAGACGCAGAACGGTTACGCGCAGAGTAAGCCAGCATTACCGGTGCTTCGTAGCCCGGGACCAGACGCTTGTAAGAGTTGGTGGTCGGGTTTGCCAGGGCGTTAATCGCTTTAGCGTGTTTGATTACGCCGCCAATGTAGTACAGTGCCTGTTCAGACAGACCTGCGTATTTGTCGCCAGCAAACAGGTTGACGCCGTTTTTAGACAGCGACATGTGGCAGTGCATACCGGAACCGTTATCACCGAACATCGGTTTTGGCATAAAGGTCGCGGTTTTACCGAAGCGGTGCGCTACGTTGTGCACAACATATTTGTAGATCTGAATTTCGTCAGCTTTTTTGGTCATGGTATTGAAGCGGGTAGCCACTTCGTTCTGACCAGCAGTCGCTACTTCGTGGTGATGGGCTTCAACCACCAGACCCATCTGTTCCATCACCAGACACATTTCAGAACGAATATCCTGAGCCGAGTCTACCGGTGGAACCGGGAAGTAACCGCCTTTCACTGCCGGACGGTGACCTTTGTTACCACCTTCGTATTGGGTGGAGGAGTTCCATGCGCCTTCGATATCGTCGATAGCAACGTGGGAACCGGAGATAGATGATCCGAAACGGATGTCATCGAACAGGAAGAATTCAGGTTCTGGCCCGAACAGTACGGTGTCGGCAATGCCAGTGGAACGCAGGTAATCTTCGGCGCGCTTCGCAATGGAGCGCGGGTCACGGTCATAGCCTTGCAGGGTGCCAGGTTCAAGGATGTCGCAACGGATAATCAGGGTGGAGTCGGCGAAGAACGGGTCAATCACTGCGGTGGATGCGTCTGGCATCAGCACCATGTCGGACTCGTTAATGCCTTTCCAGCCGCCAATCGAGGAGCCGTCAAACATTTTGCCTTCTTCGAAGAATTCAGCATTCACCTGATGAGCAGGGATAGTGACGTGCTGTTCTTTACCTTTAGTATCGGTGAAGCGCAAATCAACAAACTTCACTTCGTGCTCGTTCAGCATCGTCAGTACGTGTTCAGCGGACATACTTTAACTCTCCTGGATTGGTCATGGTCGTCGTGGTAACGAAATCTGCAATTATTTTGGCCGTGTCGCCGTAAAAAAGATAAAGCGAAATCTGTGCCAACTTTTAAATTGCCCCTAAAAGGCGTTATCATGCTTAACATCGTGCAAAAGGGCTGCACCATGATGTGAATGTTGCACCAATATAGTGCTTCAATGGGAACATTAAGCACCATATTGGTGCAATGACCTTTGGATAACCCTTTTTATGCTCCGTGAAAGCGATCACAAAGGGACTCTGCAATACTTGTTTGCGGAGGATGTTTGTGATCCTGTTTTGTAGTGCGATTAATCCGTGTACAATAACGCGCTATTTCTAATGCCTGAGGCAAAGTTGTGATCGAAAAATTGCGTAATATCGCCATCATCGCGCACGTAGACCATGGTAAAACCACCCTGGTAGACAAGCTGCTCCAACAATCCGGTACGTTCGACTCTCGTGCCGAAACCCAAGAGCGCGTGATGGACTCCAACGATTTGGAGAAAGAGCGTGGGATTACCATCCTCGCGAAAAACACCGCTATCAAATGGAATGATTACCGTATCAACATCGTTGATACCCCGGGGCACGCCGACTTCGGTGGTGAAGTTGAACGTGTAATGTCCATGGTAGACTCAGTGCTGCTGGTGGTTGACGCATTTGACGGCCCGATGCCGCAAACGCGCTTCGTAACCAAAAAAGCGTTTGCTTACGGCCTGAAGCCGATTGTTGTTATCAACAAAGTTGACCGCCCTGGCGCGCGTCCTGATTGGGTTGTGGATCAGGTATTCGATCTGTTCGTTAACCTCGACGCGACCGACGAGCAGCTGGACTTCCCGATCGTTTACGCTTCTGCGCTGAACGGTATCGCGGGTCTGGACCACGAAGATATGGCGGAAGACATGACCCCGCTGTACCAGGCGATTGTTGACCACGTTCCTGCGCCGGACGTTGACCTTGACGGTCCGTTCCAGATGCAGATTTCTCAGCTCGATTACAACAGCTATGTTGGCGTTATCGGCATTGGCCGCATCAAGCGCGGTAAAGTGAAGCCGAACCAGCAGGTTACTATCATCGATAGCGAAGGCAAAACCCGCAACGCGAAAGTCGGTAAAGTGCTGGGCCACCTCGGTCTGGAACGTATCGAAACCGATCTGGCGGAAGCTGGCGATATCGTGGCGATCACGGGCCTGGGCGAACTGAACATTTCTGACACCGTTTGCGACACGCAAAACGTTGAAGCGCTGCCGGCACTCTCCGTTGATGAGCCGACCGTTTCTATGTTCTTCTGCGTTAACACCTCGCCGTTCTGCGGTAAAGAAGGTAAGTTCGTAACGTCTCGTCAGATCCTGGATCGTCTGAACAAAGAACTGGTACACAACGTTGCGCTGCGCGTAGAAGAAACCGAAGACGCCGATGCGTTCCGCGTTTCTGGTCGTGGCGAACTGCACCTGTCTGTTCTGATCGAAAACATGCGTCGTGAAGGTTTCGAACTGGCGGTATCCCGTCCGAAAGTTATCTTCCGTGAAATCGACGGTCGTAAACAAGAGCCGTATGAAAACGTGACTCTGGACGTTGAAGAACAGCATCAGGGTTCTGTAATGCAGGTGCTGGGCGAACGTAAAGGCGACCTGAAAAACATGAATCCAGACGGTAAAGGCCGCGTACGTCTCGACTACGTGATCCCAAGCCGTGGTCTGATTGGCTTCCGTTCTGAGTTCATGACCATGACTTCCGGTACTGGTCTGCTGTACTCCACCTTCAGCCACTACGACGACGTACGTCCGGGTGAAGTGGGCCAGCGTCAGAACGGCGTACTGATCTCTAACGGTCAGGGTAAAGCGGTAGCGTTCGCGCTGTTCGGTCTGCAGGATCGCGGTAAGCTGTTCCTCGGTCACGGTGCAGAAGTTTACGAAGGTCAGATTATCGGTATTCACAGCCGCTCTAACGACCTGACTGTAAACTGCCTGACCGGTAAGAAACTGACCAACATGCGTGCTTCCGGTACTGACGAAGCCGTTGTTCTGGTTCCGCCTATCCGCATGACTCTGGAACAAGCTCTGGAGTTCATCGATGATGACGAACTGGTAGAAGTGACTCCGACCTCTATCCGTATTCGTAAACGTCACCTGACGGAAAACGATCGTCGTCGCGCCAACCGCGCACCGAAAGACGATTAATTTCGTTTTTTAGTCATAAAAAACCTGCCAGCGATGGCAGGTTTTTTTTTGCCTGTCGTGAGCGCACACCAATGCGAGTATCTCCCTTATAAGTCTGTGGTTACGTCAATAGAGAGCTTTGTCACAATTATCTGCAAAGTCATACGCCGTTAATTGCTTTCTTTTTTGGCGTAAGCGTAAGATGCTTCATCTGGTTTAAACCAAAAGGATTAAACAATGGCGGAGAATCAATCCACCGTAGAAAATGCAAAAGAGAAACTGGATCGGTGGTTGAAAGATGGCATCACCACGCCGGGTGGAAAACTCCCTTCAGAAAGAGAGCTGGGAGAACTGCTGGGCATTAAACGTATGACGCTGCGCCAGGCGTTGTTGAACCTCGAGGCAGAATCCAAAATCTTCCGTAAGGATCGTAAGGGGTGGTTCGTGACCCAGCCGCGATTTAATTACAGTCCGGAGCTGTCGGCGAGCTTTCAGCGGGCCGCATGCATTATACACTACATAGCATTTGCTGTATTAAACTAAAAATTAAATTAGACAT
>OKRX01001606.1_pt1 | contig 16290 bp, 12 predicted proteins | sample 1601241 | NCBI WGS metagenome assembly OKRX01 (sample SAMEA3541500, study PRJEB24748) | human gut metagenome | biome: human gut; feature: human-associated habitat; material: faeces | place: China | collected 2012
ATGTAAACGCAGGAGTATCTCCTTGAGCATCTCCTTGCGCTCATCAGGTGTGTTATGTAAGAATTCGCTCATATTTTACTGGTTGTTTAAAGTGAATTTATATCAGTCTAATCAAGACTGACTGGCCACCCCCTTAGGGTTAACCAGTCGCCAGCAAATGTACATATTTTTGGCAGATTATAAGACGTATATCCCCCGTAGATTCAATCATCAAATGCAGGGTGGTGCACGATCTAGAAAGAGTTCGTTGATGCTACTATCAAGGAAATTGGCTAATTCCTCGGTGGAGATTATGGATTATCCAGCGAGAAAACGAAAAATCCATCGGAACTTTGATTTCTCTCTTCCGAAGTTTCATTTCATTCTTCCGAACTTTTATTTCGGCCCTCCGTGGAGAATTTTCATTTGCTCCGTGGAGCTTTCCGATTTCCTCGGGAGGAACTGGAATCAGCGGAGATGTAAGAGTCGCTACGGAGTGCGGTTATAGCACCGTACTATGATGACTTATTCGTACATTTGCCTTTAACCACGAATGAATGAATTCACCTTAAAGGAGACAAGACATGATGAATGAATTGAGATACAAGCGAATCTATGAAACTCCAGTTGAAACAGATGGGTTTCGCATTCTTGTGGACAAACTATGGCCGCGAGGGATGAAAAAGGAAAATGCTAAAATTGATTTATGGGCTAAGGAGATCACACCATCAGATGGACTTCGAAGATGGTTTTCCCATACTCCTGAGAAATATGATGAGTTTAAAAAGAGATATAGACAGGAATTGTCCGAGAACTCGGCATCACAGGAGTTTAAAGATTTGTGTGTGCAGAAGTTACAAGATCACAACGTGACCCTTCTGTATGGTGCAAAAAGCGAGAAATGCAATCATGCTGTTGTTTTGAAAGAGTGGTTGGAAGAGCATATGCACCAGTAAGAAAAAGTTGATATGTTTGAGACTGCAGGGGCGATTGACTCGCTTGACTCACTTGACGGCTATCTTACACCCTTCACTCTCCAAAAACGTTTAGGACACCATTGATGAAACAACTATTTTGCGGTGAACCCTTTGTACTTATGGGGATAATTCTCTATCTTTGTGATGAATTATATAGACTATCCAACCAATTCAATGCAGACAGATTATGAAAGATGTAGCTACTATCCTAAAAGAGACTCAGAAGGCGATGAGCGATACAATCGACTTTCTGGACGAGAAATTGGCGAAGATACGAGCTGGTAAGGCCAATCCTAAGTTGCTAGATGATATCCGTGTTATCTATTATGGCAATCCTACGCCACTGAATAATGTGGCCAACGTATCTGTGCCCGACGCCAAGACCATCATCATCACCCCATGGGAGAAGAATATCATCAGGGATATTGAGAAGGCGATCATTGACTCTGACCTCGGCATCATGCCTGAGAATAATGGCGACTTGATCCGCATTGGGATGCCACCACTCACTGAGGAGCGTCGTCGCGACCTAGCCAAGCAGGTCAAGGGAGAGGCGGAGCAAGCCAAGGTAAGTGTGCGTAATGCACGCCGTGATGCCATCGATACGCTCAAGAAGCAGGTGAAGGATGGTATGCCTGAGGATGTCTCTAAGTCTGCGGAAGGGGATATCCAGAAGATGCACGACGACTTTATCAAGAAGATTGACCAACTCTTTGCTGCTAAGGAGAAGGAGATCATGACCGTGTAGCCGTGAGAATGCTATGACCGGCTTAGTTGTCCAGAATAGAGGGAGCCTGTACCAAGTAAAGGTATCGGACGGTGAGAGCTATAGCTGCAAGCTTAAGGGAAGCTTCAAGGTAAATGATATTCAGACCACCAACCCTGTGGCGGTGGGCGATGTGGTGGACTTTGAACTACCCGAGGCGACTGAAGAGACGAAGGGGCAGGAGCTAATGGGATGGATCACAAAGATCCAGCCTCGCTCCAATTACATTATCCGTCGCTCCTCCAATCTCTCCAAGCAGGCTCATATTATTGGGGCGAACCTTAGCAGGGCCCTCCTTTTGGTCACGGTCAATTATCCTGTTACCTCCACTACATTTATCGATCGGTTTTTAGCTACTGCCGAGGCGTATCGGGTGGAGGCAGCTCTTGTCTTTAATAAGGTAGATCGCTACAGCGACCACGAGGAGCGGAAGCTCCATGAGCTAGTGGTACTCTATGAGGGGCTGGGCTATCGCTGTTTCGAGATATCGGCAAAATATGAGCAGGGGCTGGAGTCACTCAAGGAGTATATCTCTACTGGCATCACGCTCCTCAGTGGGCACTCGGGCGTGGGGAAGTCGACCTTTATCAATGCACTGGTGCCGGGAGCCAACCTCCGCACTCAGGATATCTCCGAGGCACACAATATGGGGGTGCACACCACTACCTTCTCGGAGATGATCCCTTTTGGCAGTGAGCCGAATACTTATCTTATCGACACCCCAGGCATCAAAGGTTTTGGCACGATAGAATTTGAGCGCGAGGGGGTGAGTCACTACTTCCGAGAGATCTTTGAGCTGGGGAAGCAGTGTCATTTCCACAATTGTACCCACACGCACGAACCTAAGTGCGCTGTCTGCGAAGGACTCAATCGGGGCACTATTGCCCGCTCCAGATACAAGAGTTACCTCAGCATCTTGCAGGATGAGGAGGAAGGGAAGTACCGTTTGTAGCCACTTGCTTCTCTAGCAAACCTTCTCCAAATAATCACGTCTAAGAATTATGAATAAGTATATTTGGAGCCTTCTCGCTCTAGCCTGCACCTATCTAGGAGGTATGGCACAGCAACCGACAAAGGGCGATAGTTATGAGGCACTAGTGATGCACTACTACGATTACTACGAGGCTCAGAAGCCTGATAGTGCAGAGCTGGTGCTCCGCGAAGCACTCACCCGCTATCCCGATATGGAGAGCAACTTTGTGCTCCACGGCAATCTTGCCGAACTTCTTGTGGCGAGGCAAGATACCTTAGCCGCTATTTCCGAACTCACAGAAGCCCTTCGGCTACAGCCAGAGGTGACGCAGCTCCGCTCTCGGAGAGCTGAGCTTTACGAAGGGATGGCACGGTATCAAGATGCCCTCCTCGACCTCGACCAACTCATTCAGCAGAAGCCGGAGTGGGAGATTCCTTTATATAATAGAGCGAGGGTTCGCTCCGAGCTCGGGCTACACAATGGGGCTATACACGACCTGGAGCAGATACTAAAGCTCAATCCCGAGGCTTATCTCCCTCGCATAGCACTCGCCAAGGAGTATCAGCTCTCTGAGGAGCCGCTTTTGGCGGAGAAGCTACTGACACAGCTGATAGATAAGTATCCTAAGATTCCCAACGCTTACCGAGCATTGGGCTGGCTACTTCTGGAGCAAGACCGCAAGGCGGAGGCGCTCGACAGGGTACGGCACGTGATACAAGAGCTGAAGGTACCGACGAAGGAGGATTATCTCTTGCGAGGAGCGATCTGGAGCAAGTATGGAGAGGAGAAGGAGGCGGAGGCCGACTTTGAGCGGGCAAGAGCACTAGGTGCTACGGACGATGAAATTAAAAAGGTAAGACAATGAGAAGATTAATTAAGTGGTTACTGGTCCCCGCACTACTCATTAGTGCCATCATAGCGTGGGGCAGGATAGAGAAGACTATGAAACCGACCGAAATAAATATCACTGCTGAGGTACGAGCCCTCAATAGGCTATACACCAATTACGGGCGTGCACTGACGGAGTACGATAGTTCCAATGACGCCTCTACCGACACCCTCCTTTGGAGTCCCGAGAAGACAAGAGAGGAGAGCCGGAAGTTGCTCACCCAGTTGCTCCAGCAAAGGGAGCTCCTTCGGCTACTTCCTAGCGAAGAGCTAAGCCGTCAGCAGCGCGTGGAGCGGTGGGGCTTTTATCTCGATTCCTCTAAAAACCAATACTACAACCTACTGGAGATACTCCATCAGTTTGTCTCTAGTGATAAGGAGTTAAAGCCTTTGCTCACGAGTGAGCTAGAGGTAGCTCTGCAGAAGGAGTTCTACCCAGAGGCACTGCAGATAGTGCGGTATTTCAATCTCCAACTTGATGAGGTGAAGCTCAAGGAGTGTCGCCCACGGTTTGCCGAGACCGATGAGGGGCATTTGATAGATATGTGGCTCCTTCGCTACCGATTGATACACGAACTAAGGGAGCTGGAGATAAAGCTTTCGGATGACCACGCCACCGAGCTAGATGAACAGTGGGCGAGGATGGTGGGTCCTTTTGAGAAGGAGGGAGAGCGACTGTTCACTCAGCTCAAAGGGAGTGCCTACGAGTCGGAAGCCGAGCAAATCTATCAGGAGTATCTAGGTGACCGCTTGGTTGCGATCCGACCCGAGGTGATGAATACCGCTACTGGCGAGGTGCGTATCAAGGTTTTTGGTATTCTATCAAAGCCGAATAAGCTACAGAGAAGTGGCGGCACTATTATTGGCGAGCTCCCTAAGGGGATTGTCCGTAAGACCTTCACCGACCAGCTCTCAAAGCCGGCTCTCTACGCTTATTCTCTTGAGGAGGAGCAATACCGCACCTATTTCACCTACGAACTTCTCAAGGTCTATACTTACAATCTGGAGAATTATTGCAAGCAGATAGAGGTGTTGGACCGTGCTACTGGTGCCCCTGTGCCCAACGTACGGATTGATCTAATGGATGGAGATCGCAAGGTATTTGCCACGATGTCGACCGATAGTGAAGGGCGAGCTTTACTCCAGAGCAAAACAAATTATTACTGGGCAGTGGTGAAGGATCCACGGCTGATGCGTGAGGAGGAAATCTATATTAATGAACTACCAAGAGCTCAAAAACAGAGAGAGATAAAGATTACACGATTCTACACCGACCGCCCTATCTACCGTCGTGGGCAGGAGGTTAAGGTGGGCACCGTCACCGCTAAGTACAACAAAGGTGATGACCGACACGTTTTGCCCTTTGAGCCTCTGACGATTAAGCTCCAAGCCTATCACAACTTCGACTTGGTTACCCTCGAGACGAAGAAGGTGACCACCAACCAGCACGGTGTGGCGGAGCTTACCTTCACCCTACCAGAGGATCAGGATCTCTCCAACTTCCAGCTCATCTCAAAGTGGGGCAATAAGGAGTTAGAGGTGCAGGACTACAAGCGTAGTTACCTCCAGGTCTCTATAGATAGTATCCCCACTGGTTACCTCTATGGCCACCCAATGAAGTTCTATGGGCAAACGACCGACCTCAATGGGCTACCCACGCCAGCTACCGTGGAGCTTCTCTATGGAGGTGATAAACGGATAAAGGTGACTTCGGGTGCCGATGGTCACTTCGTCCTCACCACGCCAGCACTGCCTGAGGAAGAGGATGAGTATGGAGATAGGATTGAGCTATCTGCCTCAGACGCTCTCGGCAATACCGCACGCACCTCTCGTCACCTAGAGCTACTCGATACCGATATGCCCCTGGTTGCGGAGTCCCTTACCGATGAGGACACCTCTATTTATAAGGAGCAATTCACGCTCTCTACTACCCTCCAGCCCTATAATCATCGGTTGCTCGGGGATATCTCCGACCGCGTTATCTCTGCCTACTTGGTGAATGAGCAGGATACCATTCCGCTAGGCAACCTCCCAGTGAATGGCGAGCAACAGTTCTCCCTTCCTAACCTCCCTAGCGGTGGCTACCACCTACAGCTCCGCACGGTAGATGGGTATGGACAGGAGCAGCGAGACGAATCCTACCAAAAGTACTATTTCTATAGCTCCAGCGATACTCAGCTACACGATAAGTACCCAATTTGGGCTGAGTTCCTCCCCGATGGGGCACTTCTCTTTGGTTCGAGCAACGATCAGCTCATCATCCTTTCTCTTGAAAAAAAGGACAAGACTATCTACAACAAGACTATCTACAAGGAGTACATCCAGGTGGTAGCTGGCACGCTTTACAAGCACACGCTACCACAAGTGGGTGCCGAAAGAGTGATGCTACAGTCGCTCCGTAATATGGAGACGAGGGTGAAGCGATTGGACCTACCAAAGGAGGAGGTGGCAAAGGAGAAGGCGAAGCTCGAAGGCTTTGCTTTCGATGAAAGCATTCGCCCAGGTAGTGAGGTGGAAAAACGTATCAAGGTGATTGGCAAGTCGGGACAACCGCTCGCCAGCACTCCTGTCTTTGCCACTGTTTATGATAAAGCGGTCAATGATGCCGCTTTGAGTATAGGGGCTTTCCCATGGCTTCCTACTGTGAGTGTACTACTGATCGAGAATAACCCAGAGGGAGCCCTCTATGGGGCTCGGGCTCCACTCCGTCTGATGTCAGTAAACGAAGCGGCACCAATGGCGATGAGTAAGCAGGAAGCCTACGATGAAGTGGTTGTTACTGAAGCACCTGAGGAGCCAGCTCTCCGCACCAACTTTGCCGAGACAGCCTACTTCTCGGCACTCCTTGAGACCGATCAAAAGGGTGAGCTGCTTCTGAAGTTCAAAGCCCCCGACACGCAGACTAAGTATGTTGCTTACCTCTATGCCTTTAACGACAACCTCACCGAAGAGATCTTGGAGGATACCACCTTAGAGGTCTACTCGCCACTCAGCATAGAGCTTTCCACCCCACGTTACCTCGTTTGGGGCGACCGCCTCGATGGCTCCGCTCAGATACGAAATACCAGTGACCAAAGCTACACTCCCACTTATGTGATTACCTCTGGTGCTGCACTATTGGCAGTGGGAACAATTGAGGTGCCAGCCCACGAAACGGTTAGCGTCCCCTTTAGCATCACCGCTCCACAAGCAACAGAGCTCCAATTACAGGCGAAAGTCACTTTGGGCGACCTGAGTGACGGACTAGAGCGGGTGATTCCGCTGATCAGCAACCTCTCCACCTACACGGTGGCGCTCCCTATTTCACTCTACAAGGAGTCGCAAGTGACCCTTACCCCACCAAAGCAAGAGCTCGCCAGCAGTGACCTGATGCTCCAGCTTTACTTAGATCCTATCCAGTTGCTTCTAAGCAAATTGGCCATCAGCCATAGGGAGAGTCTCAAGAGCGACCTCTCACTCTTTGGAGAGCTCCACTTCTATAGCGTCTACAGCCGTCTCCATAGTTACCTCAAGTCGAATCCCGAGCTAGCTGTGCGTCTACAGAAGGAGGCGAAGGAGCTGAGCTTGATTAAAGAGAAGCCAGCACACTGGAGCGACCGAATAGCCGACCCTCAGACCTTGGCTAGTTTCTACCAATTCATTACCAATGAAAAGGCGATTACAGAGAGATTGACCAAGATAGAGAAGAGCATACAGAGCCACGCCGTTGCGGGCGGAGGCTTCCGCTATAGCCTCAAGACGTTGCACGCTTCTCCTTGGCTCACCCATTATATACTAGAGCAATTGGGAGGCTTGGAGGTGACCAATCAGGAGCTACAAAAGAGCCTACAGGCCTCTCTTCCTTACCTGGCTAAGGAGCTACAGAAGGAGGGTAACTACTACGCGGACTTCGTCGCCTTTGCACTCATCGCCCACCAATATAGCTACCCACTGCCCGACTTTGGTCAACCGATGAAAAAGCAAGTCGACGCTCTCCGAAAAGGCTACCAATCTGCTAGCAATAGCACGATGCTACGATTTGCGGAGTACAGCCGGATCTACGACCAGCCCGAGGTCTATGCCAAGGTACGTCAGTTCATCAAGGACCGCAGTGGCTACACCTTTAATGACGATGAGAAACTCACCCTTATGCTCTTCCTCAATCAGGATGAGCCAGAGGTGAGCCAAGAGGTGGTGAAGTTTGCCTTGCAAGTGAAGCAAAATGCCATTTGGTACGACCAAGCAATCGTGCGGGTGGCACAGCTGATTCTTGATAAGGTGACCCCAACCACCATCAGCGACCGTGCCACACTCACCATCAATGGCGAGCGCTACCAGCTCTCTCCTACGGAGCGAGTGACCGGCAGCCTAGCAGTTCGATACCCCGCCAAGGAGGGGCCGCTCACACTCGTGTGGAGTGGTATTCAAAGCGATTATATCTTTGGTGGGCTCTCCTATCTCGTGACCGAACCGAGTGCTAAGGCCACCCCAACGGGTGAGAAGCTGACGATTGAGAAACAGATCTACGTCCGCAAAGTCGATAGCAATGGGAAGGAGAGCTTTACCCTAGCGACCAACGTGCAGAAGGGCGATAAGCTAATCGTCCGCTACCTCCTCGAGGCAAAGCAAGACCTTAGCCTAGTCACCATACAAGACCCACGCCCCGCAACGGCAGAGATGGGCTACGACTTTGAAGGCTTCCGACTAGCCGACCGCCTTTGGTTCGACTACAGTCGTCGCGACAATCACGACCGACTATACATCGACTACCTACCACGCGGACGCCATCAGATAGAGCTCGAGGCAGTAGCTACCCAGAGCGGACACTTCACCTACGGCCCTGCCCAAATCCAGAGCTACTATGCTCCCGAGTACGCTGGCAACTCCTCTGGTGGTTCTCTGGAAGTCTCCAGAGAGCAAGAATATCTGTAACTTTGCACCACATAAACGAAGGAGATATGAATGGAACAATGACATTAGTAGGGGCAGGACTCATCATGATGATATTAGTGGTGGCCCTCCTCATAGCTTTGGGTGTAGTGGGCATCATCTATCTACGCAAGATGCTCAAAGCCAACGATGGCAAAGTACCACAAGAGCCTTGCCATACACCAGACCACACTTGCAGCGGATGCTGTGGTGGTACAGAGTGCTTCAATGCCAAGCTAAAGCAAAAGCCCCATATCGTCTACTTCGAAGATCAGGAGCTAGACCGCTTCCGCCAACGCAATGGAGAGGACTACACCTCCAGCGAGTTACAAGAGTGGCAAGAGGTACTACAAACACTCCGTCCAGAGGAGGTATCAGCATGGGCAAAGAGCATCCAACTGCGTCGCCTACCGATACCCAAGTCCATCCTCACCCAGCTAGACCAACAACTCAATAGAGAAGCATAAAAGATGCTAGAACTATTCAACTACAGCTTCTTCACCCACTCTGCCATTGCCGTCTTACTCACAGGATTGATCACTGGCATAGTGGGTAGTTTTGTGGTAGTCCGTCGAATGGTGTTCATCTCTGGCGGTATCACCCACAGCTCCTTCGCAGGGCTAGGGCTCGGTTTCTTCTTGGGGCAAAACCCACTCCTCTACGCTATTGGCGCCGCTATCCTAAGCGGACTAGGGGTAGAGTGGCTTAGCCGAAAAGGAGCCGTCCGCGAAGACTCCGCCATCGCCGCCATTTGGTCGCTCGGAATGGCACTTGGCATCCTCTTCACCTTCCTCACCCCTGGGTACACCCCTAGCCTTAGTAGCTTCCTATTTGGCAATATCCTACTCGTCACCCCACTAGAGCTCTGTATGCTCGGCCTCTACCTACTCGTCACCGCCCTGCCGATAGGCTTTTTTTACTGGCCACTGCTCTACACCTCCTTCGACCCCGAGTTTATGCAGATACGCCGACTTCACCACCGCTGGTATCAGTACGGTATGATGGTCTGGATCTGCATCGGCATCGTCCTCAGCATCCGCGTGATGGGCATCATGATGGTGATGAGTATGCTCACCCTACCACAGATGACCATCAGTCGCTACACCCATAGCTTCAAGCGACTCATCATCGGGAGTACCTTCCTCAGCACCTTCACCGTACTCATCGCCCTCTTCGCCAGCTACTACCTCAACCTCCCTACCGGCGTGCTATCGGTGATCCTACTCTCCGTAGTCTTTCTGCTCTGCAAAGCCCTACCCCACCGCAAAACCACCCAAGATGCGTAGCCCAAGAGCTATACTCATCCTACTACTACTCCCTTGCCTATTGGCAAGCTGCACCCTATTAAAGCGGGCAAAAAACTACAACCAACACCATTTCTTAATCCAACAAGTGGCAGAAGTAGAGGCGCAATTACTCGCCACTCCTCCCACCCTTCGCACTCCAAAAACACTCTACCTATACGACGAGAGAGGGAGCCACCACGATCAACTCACCGATATCCTAAATCACCTCCCCCCTAAAGACCCCCTAGCACAAAGAGTGGCCCAACTACTGGGTGATGGACCCGTTCTACTCGATAGAGCCACCGACACCCTACAGCTGATCAATGCCCACCTACTGATGGACAACCCCACAGAGGCAGGTCGTCTCCTCGCCCTTTACTCCCATTCTACCCCCGCTTCGCAAGCGATCATAGCCCTTTCCAAAGGCGACACCCTCACCACCATCCAGCTCCTAGAGCAGATCTTGAGGCAAACCAAAGACCCCCTCGCCTTCCGCGCTGCCCGATTGTGGCACCAACTAGATCCCACCGCCCAGCTACCCCTACAGTACCTCTCCCGCCAAAGCCCCTCCACTTGGGAGCGCTTTACCGCCACCGTAGACCTAGGCAATAGCTCCACCGCCAATACTCCGGAAGAAGAAGCCTACATCACCTACCGCACGGCACTTCATCACCCCGATACCCTTCATCTCCAGCAAGCTACCCACCAACTCCTACAGACTCCCCAAAGCGAATGGCAGACTGCTGCCCTCCTCACCCTCCGCCACCTCCTCTACCAGCAAGCACAATGGGTAGAAGCCCTCGCCCTACAGCAAGCCCTACCAGCAGAGTACCACACCGATTACCCCTACCTCCTCCTCACAGAGTACCAGCAAGAGATAATGCTACTCCAAAGCTACCGCCAAACCTCCCCTCCTCCCTCAGTTACCACCACGCCTAGTGCAACCACCGATGGCTCCTTCCGATCAAAGTGGGGCAACGTAGCCAACACCGACAATTGGGCGATGCAACAATCCGCCAGCTTCTCCTCCCACTCCTCCAAGCCCACATTCGAGCAGTACCAATCCACCCTCCGCCACCTCCACGATATCCTCTTAAATAAGGCATTGGGAAGCAGATACTGGGCAAGGTGAAAATGGGGTTGGTATGTGAGCTATCGGCGAGTTACAAACTCAGTGACTGATTAGTTACAAACTGAGCAATTGTTAAGTTACAAACTCAGCAATTGCTCAGTTACAAACTGGGCAGATGCCCTATATATGAGGCTATTGTATGAAGTGAATTGGCAGGCATGTGGGATGCTCTTCTCCGACCCACAAGGGGTAGTACCCTAGATTCCGCAAGCTGAGTGAGGGGCAAAATCGAGTAGGTCGGGAAACGAAAGTTTTCTGACCTACTTTCGGTTCTTCGCCTTGTTCTGCACGAGAACGGCTACTTCGACCTCTGCTGGCTCCTCGACATTCGTTGTTACTATCAAGCTCACATACGAAAAGGTCCCACTACCATTGCGGTAGGGGACCTTTTTTTGTGAACGCCTATTCGGAAAGGCTCGTACTTTCACTGTAGACTGAATTGTACCGGCAAGGTAAACCTCGCACGCGCGCGTTTACCGTCCTGCATACCGGGCTTCCACTTAGGCATCATAGATACCAAGCGCATTGCTTCCCTATCGAGGTTGGGGTCTACACCACGAACAACCCTTACATTGGATAACGAACCATCAGTCTCTACCACGAAGGATACCATTACGCGGCCTTGGATGTTATTCTCTGCTGCGATTGGTGGGTAATTGATGTTTTTGGATAGCCACTCCATCATTGCTGCTTGTCCGCCTGGGAACTCTGGCATCTCCTCTAGGTATTCATAGATATGATCAGGCTCTGGTTCAATGCGAGGACTACTGATAGCTAGGCTGCTATTGGTTGGTGCGGGGGTCTTCTTGGTTCTTACTCCCATAAAAGGCTTTTCCCCTCTTTCTAATGCCTTGCATAATTGTTCAAAGGCTTCTTTACTATATGCCACCCAACCCCTTAGGAGGGAAGCGAGTAACCCTCTAAAACTAAAGTCGGACAATAGTTCCGCTGGAATATTCAGCCTAGGGTCAGGATCCTTAACCACCTTTATATCGCCTGTAGATTCATTTTTTTCTTTCCGAGTCACAAGGGTACCATTGCTCCACTCCTCAATGCGTGTGTACAGGTTACCGTCCGCTATGTAACCTTTCCTCCAAATCCCGTCGGCAAAGCCTTCAGCATTACACTGCCCCGTTGTCTGAAAGGAAGGGTCAGAATCTTCGCCCTCTGTCAGCTGTACACGTACTACCTTATTCGCCTTTAGTAGCACGTCATATTGTCGTCTTTTCCCATAGTTGGGTGCTTCAATATAAGTGCACTTTCCCCACAATTCACCTTTTTTGTAGTTGAGTTGTAACTCCATACTCCCATCGTAGCGAAATAAGCGGTACGTCCATTTGCCATCTTTGAGGTCGTTCGCATAAGTGCCATTCACATAAAGTCCCTCACTGCTATTCGGGTCCACATCATAAGTAAATTGGAACGCTCCGTGATAAACACGCCCCTCATTGGGAAGTTCGTAGTAGTTGTATTTGGCATTACCATGGACATAAGGTCCTTGGAAAGTCTTTATGCTCTGAGCCTGTAGGCTTAGCGTTAGGAACGCTGTTACTAATAGTGTGTAGATCAATTTCATAAGGAACGAAGACCATAATTTGGTTTGGACTATTCTCCCTTTTTTGCAAATGTAAGGATAATTTAGGAAGTATCCCACTACCTAGATTCCACAAGCTGAGTGAGGGGTAAAAAGAAGGGGTCTGGAATAGACTACACATTCAACCGCAATTCAAAGCTGAACGAGCTCTTGATAAAAAGACTATTGAAACTGGGCTATTGGAGCGTGACAAAGCCTGCGACTTCGACTACGACAACCAGATTATCCAGACAAAGAAACGAGACTCTGCATGGACCTATAAGGACGTAAAGGGATAAATAGAGAATACGCAGACTTCCATGTAGAGCCTTTGGTCTGCTAAAAAGTCGGGATACAAGAAAAAACAATCCATAAGTACCCGACGAAAGCAATAAAACCTCAGCCTGCAGAATTGAGGGGTAACCTGGGGGTGCTACAATTATCAAAAAATAGGTATCTTTGAGGCGTAAAACTAAGGATACCAATTAAATGGAGGACCGAACAGTAAATGCTATCCGCTTGGTAGGGGATGTGGGGGAGGAGCCTAATATACGTTGGTACGACCCCACCACCTGTGCGGTACGCTTTTCGCTTGCGACGCATGCTCCTACGCACCTTACGGAGGAGGCACTAGAGTGCAGTGGTGAGGTGACGGATTGGCATAGGGTGATCTGCTATAGGGCTCTGGCGGAGGAGGTAGGCACTAAGCTACTCCCTGGCGACTTGGTGGAGGTATTGGGTCGGCTGACCTATACTCGCACTTATAATAGGCAGGGGCAGTTTACGACGCACACCTTTGTCATTGCGAAAGAGATCACGCTTCTGGAGCGTAAGGAGGTGGTGGCTAGGCCGGCTACTGAGAAGAAGATTCAGACGCGGTATGGGCATCTCTTTGAGGAGCTTGAAAAGAATCCTGATGGTTTGCCATTTTAATGGAGTTTGAGATAATTATATAGACCAATAGATATATTTTGGACGACCCGAGTTATTTATCTAGTTTATTTGAAGGTGTAGTGACGAATCCCATCACCACGCCTGTGATTATTGCACTTATATTGGCTGTTATCTGCCTGCTACTGAGTGGTTTCTTTTCGGGATCGGAGGTGGCTTTTTTCTCGCTTCAGCCGAAGGATATTGACCATCTCGAGGAGAGCTCGGAGAAGCGGGAGAAGCAGGTGCTTGAGGCACTTGCCAATTCGGACTATCTACTGGGGACTATCCTGGTGATGAATAACTTTGTGAATATCGCTATCACGATGCTTACGAGCTATGCGGTGAGCCATCTATTGGACTTTGGTGGGGCGGAGACGCTGGGCTTTTTGGTGCAGGTGATTGGTATCACTTTTCTGGTCTTGCTTTTTGGTGAGATTATCCCTAAGGTCTATTTTCAGAACCACGCTTTATCGGCTACGAAGGTGATGATTGGCCCTTTGAGGCTATTGATGCGTGTGACTCAGCCTCTTGTGCATCTCTTGGTAAAGATTGGCTCGGGGGCTACGAAGCCTTTTACGAGTAGGGAGAGTAAGGTGACGGAGAGTGAGCTGGAGCGGGCGATTGCTCTGACAACCGACGATCAGGAGGAGCAGCAGCTCTTGCATGGTATTGTACGCTTTCATCGTAAGACGGTGAATGATGTGATGACGCCTCGTATGGATATCGTGGCGGTGGAGCTGGGGGATAGCTTTAAGGAGGTGAAGGCTCTGATCGTGGAGAAGGGGTACTCACGTATGCCGGTCTATGAGGAGCGGATAGATAATATCAAGGGGGTACTCTATGCCAAGGACTTGCTCTCGCATCTCTCGGAGGGGGAGGACTTTGCGTGGCAACCGCTGATTAGGGAGCCTTTCTTTGTGCCGGAGAGTAAGAGGATCAATAGTCTGCTGGAGGAGTTTCGGACGGAAAAGATTCATCTGGCTATTGTGGTGGATGAATTTGGCGGTACCAGTGGGCTGGTGAGTATGGAGGACTTGCTGGAGGAGATTGTGGGGGAGATTGAGGATGAGTATGATACGGATGAGGAGGTACTCTACACGAAGCAGCCTGATGGGAGTATCCTATTTGATGCTAAGATAGGGATCGTGGACTTCCTCAGGATCACTGGAGTGCCGGACTACAAGGAGATAGAGGAGGAGATGGAGGAGGTGGATACGCTCGGTGGTATGCTACTGGAGGCAAAGGGCGACTTCCCTACGGTGGGGGAGGAGATCTATATCCGCAAGCACCATTTTGTGGTGCGTGAGATGGGTCGCCGACGTATCAGTAAGGTGCAGTTTTATCCGGATAAGGAGGAGGAGGTAGCGGAGGAATGAGCCGTGGGGTGCTTATCTATCTCACGCCAATTGAGCAGGAGCTGAAGCGATCTGAGGCGGTGCAAAGAGCGAAAGGGAGGGTGCTCGCTTCATCTATTTCGTATACTCCCGAGGGGCGACCAAGGCTGGATGGCCATCCGGATTCGTCGCTATCGATTTCGCATTCGCAGCACTGGCTAGCCATCGCAATAGGCCCTGAGGGGGAGGCACTAGGTATTGATGTGGAGGAGAAGTGGGCGCAGGCGAAGCGAGCTTTGCCTCGCTACAGCACAGCGGAGGAGCAAAGGCTTCTCGAGGCATATGCTCTTGAGCCGATTCAACTTTGGACGGCGAAGGAGGCGGTCTACAAGGCTCATTCGGAGCTATTATCTAAGGGGATCAATCAGATTGAGATGATGTCTCCTACTCTTTATATTGCCACTACGGATAGTGGGGAGAAGGTGGTACAAAAGGTCTATTCGCAATACCTTTCTACGCAAAAGCTCTACCTCTCTGTCGCTACTGACAGTGAGATAGAGCTTTTGATGATTTAAATGCCCCTCTCTCTGGGGTTCGTTACTTCAGTGGGTTCTCACCTAGGAAGCGCTCGGCAGTCATAGCAGCTTTACAGCCACTGCCAGCAGCGGTGATCGCCTGGCGGAAGTGAGGATCGGCTACGTCGCCAGCAGCGAAGACGCCCTCGACATTGGTATTGGGCATACCATCTTTGGTAAGGATATAGCCTTGCTTATCTAGCTCAATCTGGCCTCCGAGGAAGTCGACATTGGGCTTGTGCCCGATAGCAAGGAAGAAGCCTTGTACTGGCAAGTCATAGCGCTCTTCATTGGCTTCGCCTTTGTGCTTTACTACGTGTACGCCAGCGACACCGTTCTCGCCATAAAGTCCTTCGGCCTGTTGTTTCCACAGCACTTCGATATTCTCCTTATTGGCCACACGGTCTTGCATTACTTTAGAGGCACGTAGCTCATCTCTACGCACTAGGAGATATACCTTCTTGCAGATCTGAGAGAGGTAAAGCGCCTCTTCGCAAGCGGTATCTCCTCCGCCAACAACTGCTACATCCTGACCACGGTAGAAGAAACCATCGCAGGTGGCACATCCGCTCACACCCATGCCCATATACTTCTGCTCATCAGGCAGACCTAGGTACTTGGCACTTGCTCCAGTGGCGATGATGATACTCTCCGCAACAATCTCAGAGTCGCCACCATTGATCTCCACCTTAAATGGTCGCTTAGAAAGGTCGATCTTAGTCACCTCTCCATCGCGCATATCAGTGCCGAAACGCTCCGCCTGCTTCTTGATCTCCATCATCATCTGAGTACCATTGACCCCATCGGGATAACCGGGAAAATTCTCTACATCAGTGGTGGTGGTCAATTGTCCTCCTGGCTGCATTCCCTCTACCAGAATAGGAGATAGATTGGCTCTTGATGCATAGATCGCTGCCGTATATCCTGCTGGTCCGCCCCCTATGATGAGTAGTTTGGTCTTGATTG